>Ga0255353_1000039_pt1 | contig 74850 bp, 56 predicted proteins | sample HBST25metaG_FD_189941 | JGI IMG/M metagenome (GOLD analysis project Ga0255353, IMG submission 189941) | Peat soil microbial communities from Stordalen Mire, Sweden - H.B.S.T25 | ecosystem: Environmental > Terrestrial > Soil > Wetlands > Peat | place: Sweden: Norrbotten County, Stordalen Mire...
CCGCCTCCTCCGCCGCCTACGCTGCCGGAACTATGGGGGGCTCCGCCTCCTCCGCTGAAGGAATGGCTGGAAGACGAACCGCCACCGAAAGCTGCGCGACCGCCTGAGGAAGGCGCGGAAGGGCGGCCACCTGAAGAACTCGGAGCGATGCGGCCACCGTTAAAGTTTCCAGGGGCAGGCACGAACACCGTGCGATTGCCACCATTGAAAGTACCGATTGAGGGAGCCGCGGGTCTGGCTCCCGTATAAACGGGCTGAGTCCGGTTCGCAAACCCGGAGGCCGCATGATCGTATTGCGGACGCTGCGGCAAGGAATGGAGCGGTTGCACTATGTGTCCGGCAATGGTGATGGGCGTACCTTTGCCACGCACCGGCAGACCGCCGGTAATCCGGTTATCGGGCCGACGGTTCACGGAAAGCAATGGGTAAGGCTCAGCCCTGCCCCCGGCAGCGGCAATCAAGCGGCTGATCGGCCGGCGCGGACGCGGATGCGGACGCTGCGGAGGCAAATATCCACCATAGCCATAGCCGATGTTGGGACCATAGTAGTTGCCGCCCCACCACGGGTTGCACCCACCCGGCGCCCAGCCCCAGCCGAAATTGTTGTAGAAGTTCCACGCGCCGCACTGGTAGGGCATGTAGCCCCAGGAAGCGCCCGAGAGCCAGATATAGCCGTAGCCCGGGGTCCACATCCAGGAACCGTTGCCGTAAGGATCCCAGCCCGCGCTGGCGGCTTCATAAGGCGACCAGACGTAACCCTGGTCCGGCACGTTGTACCAGTTGCCGTTCGCATCCAGATCATTCCACGCGGGATTGCTGCTGTTGGCCAGATTGTTGGCCGCACCGGTGCTCTTCGCTGCCTCGGAGGTCAGCACCTGGTCGCGGTCTGCATTCCAACTGTCCCAGGAGTCCGGTTCGATCGACTCAGCCAGATTGTAGGCATTCGCACTAGCGCCGCTGAGGGTGACGCTCTCACCGCCGTGCAGGTCCAGCGCCAGAGTACTTCCGCGCTCCAGATGCGCGTTGCCTGAAAAAACAGCCACCTCGCCCGGAGGCGTGTCCAGGCTGATGCGCAACACGGTGAATCCACTGACTGTCGCGATGCTTTCGCCAAAGCGAACGCGGAATCCTTTGTCGGCGCCCTGAAGCTCAAAGTAACCCAGGCCGGAGAGGAGCACGACTTCCGCGTCGGCCGCACTGCCCTGTCCATGCAACTCTGAAAGAGTCAACGAACTATCCGGAGAAAGCCGGACCACGCTGCCGTTTTCAAACTGCAGCTCCGCCTGTCCGTCGTCCCCGGTGGCGACCGTGGTTCCTTCAAACAGGGGCGTATTTGCCAAGGCCTGATCGGCAAGCACTTGGCTGCCCTGCGAAATCTCGACTTGCCCTGCCACGCTGCTCAAACGCGCCGCACGCGCCTGGCCGGCGTCGTCTGCGCGCAGTGCTGGCGCAGAGAGCACGGCTCCAACGGCGACCAGCGTCAGCCCCAGCAACCACGCTCCCGGCCCGCGTTCGACTAAACCTTTGCGTTTCATGGCGTCCCGCCTTTCTACCGCACGGACCCCGAACCAACCGGCCGCTTGTACACGGTAGCCTAACTCTACTAAGACACTCCCCGAAGGCCAAAAGTTACGGCGAAATGCGCCATACGGGGGAATTATTCCCCCGTCTTTGCCAACAGGACCCTGGCCCGCTTTTTCACCCGCTCCATCACGCCCGGATCTTCTTCAAGACGCTCGAGGATGCCGCGGATGGCGCCGATCTGCTGCAAGCGCCCATCGCCCGCCGCTTCCGTCAGGTATTCCATCTCCTGGTCCAAGCCCAGGCGGTCGTGGAGCAGGAACTTCTCCAGCCGTGCGCCCTCCAGGATGGTTTCCGCCACCGCGACCAGGGAGTCCGAAAGATCCTGCAATTCCCTGTCTTTGGAGTAGTTGAACGCACACGAGCCTTGACCCTCTGGCCCCGTATAGGTCAGCTTCTTCAAGCCCTGGAAGGCGACCTTGTCGCGGCTATCGCACCCCGCAGTGAACCACTTGTGACGCCGCGCCGCCTGAAAGACGTGCCCGGCAAACTCCGCGCTCACCCGGACGTCGCGATCCACCTCCGCCGCCTCGATCGTCGGCGGAGAAACCTGGAGGTTGACGGCGGGCGGATTGCCCCGCTCGGAGCGGAAATGGCCACTACCATCCGGATGGAGGAGCAGCGTCCAGTGGGGCGGAGTGAGGTCAGGATTGGTGAAATCCACCTGGATTACCGGCCCGGTCTGGCCCTGCACCGGCGGCACAAATGCGGCCAAGACCAATGCCGCCACTGCGGCTGGCCATCCCGCCCTCATCGCCGGACCCCCATGAGCGTGAGCGTCTCTGCGGTGTGGATGTGGCAGATCGCAATCGCCAGCGCATCGGCCGCGTCTGCCTGTTGCGGGATTTCGGCCAGGTTGAGCAGACGCGCCACCATGAACTGCACTTGTTCCTTCTTGGCCAGTCCGTAACCCACTACGCTCGATTTGATTTTGAGCGGCGCGTATTCGGCCAGCGGCAAGCGCAGACGGGCCGCGGCCAGCAGAGCCACCCCTCTGACTTGTCCCAACTTCAACGCGGACTTGGCGTTGACCGAGTAGAAGACCTCTTCGATGGCCACTGCGTCGGGGCGCCAACGCTCCAGTTCGACGGTCAATTCGTTGAAGACCTGTTCCAGCCGCTCCGGCATGGTCTTGGCCTTGGACAGTCGAATGGCCCCCATCGCCTTCATGATCAGGCGGGGCTCCCGGCCTGTATCGCACGTTTCCACAACGCCGAAGCCGGTAAATTCGGTTCCACAATCGATTCCAAAGACCCGCATGGGCCTGAGTGTACCGCAGCTACGCTCTTTCCGGCACTTCTCTTGCGGGTGTTGTCCTGTCCTGAGTCACTTGGCGGGCTGGAGAGCTATCTTTTTGCTGCCCTCGCGCGCCATGCAATCGCTGCGCAAAACCCATCCAATTGCGGGCAGACGCGGCCCGTTTACGCCCAGACGCAACGGCGGCCTGGGCGCATTACCCAGGCCGTCGTCGGTGATCTGTGGGTATTGGACTAAGGCCATCGCGCTAAGCGAGAGCCAAGGCACTTCTCTTCAGCTTGACTTCTCCGCGGCCGGGATTGCTTTACTGGCGATACCCGCTAAGTCGGGCTTCCCGGCGACGGCCTTCGTCGCAACTCTGGAAAAATCGTCATCCTGCACATCTCTGCCAAGGCGTATCTGAAATAAAAAATGCCACGGTGCCCGTAGGAAGTCTTCTCCGGCGGGGCAAACCTCTGGTCTGGGGCGCGATGCCCTAGGCCTCAGTCACCTCACGTACGAAACAACTCGAACAGTTTTTATGCATCAGCTGGATCAACCTCCTTTCCCGTGTGCCGTTAATCTATATCCCGCCCCGCCCCACGTCAAGAAGAGTTTTTATTGGGCGTTCATATATTTTCAACCAGCATTCGCAGGGCCAAAGGCGTACTTTCGCGCACTTTGGCGGAATTTATCTTTTTGGGTTGACTGCGGACGATTGGTGCGTGGTAACTTACCGTTCGTGGGCGCTTACCTTCAAGCCGGACTCGATGCACTGGGCGAACCCACCCGGCTGGCCATTTTCCAGAAGCTTCTGGGCGGGCCTATCGCGGTGAACGAGCTCGCAGGAATGCTGCCTGTGAGCCGGCCGGCGGTCTCGCAGCACCTGCGCGTGCTCAAGGACACCGGCCTGGTCACCGACAGCCAAAACGGAACGCGCCGCCTTTACCGGTTGAACCCCAAAGGAATTGCCCGCCTGCGAGCGCAATTCGACCAGCTTTGGAAACAGGCGTTGAGCGCATGTGAAGCCTCCTCCGAAATGACAACTCTTGGAGAACAAGCTGGCAAACGCCGGGCAAGAAAACGGCGCACGTAAGAGCGTGCGCCGACATACTCCCATCGGGCGTTCTTCCCCACTCCTACTCCCTATTCCCTATTCCCTGCCTTTACCAGCTATGCAGCCATTCCTCGTCGCGGCCGATCCGCACACGTGTGTTGAAGAGTTCGCTCAACCGCGCCTCGGTGAGGAGTTCTTCGCGCGGCCCATCGGCAACGATCCGCCCGGCACGCATCAAAATCACGCGCGAGATCTCGGGCAGAATATCGGCCAGGTAATGGGTCACGAGCACCAGGCCCGTGCCCTCGCTCGCTAGCCTGCGCAGGGTTTCGCGCAGCTCGCGCTGCGCGGCCAAATCCAAAGCGTTGGAGGGCTCGTCCAGCAGCAGCTGCTGCGGCCGGTGCACCAGCGCGCGCGCAATCAGGATGCGCCGCTTTTCCCCAGCCGACATTTCGCCCACCAGTTGTCCGGCCAGTTCCAGCGCGTCCATCCGTTCCAGCGCCTCGTGAGCCCGGATGCGCATCTCCGCGGTCACGTGCAGGTTGGGCCACAGCGTGGATGCCGAGAAGAAGCCGGCGATGACGACTTCCAGCCCGGTGGTCACGGCGGTTCGCTCGCCCGGCAGGTCAGTCCCCACCACGCCGAAATGTTTGCGTAACTCGGTCAGGTCCCAGCGCTCGCGCCCAAAGATCCGCACCCGCATCTTCGGCGTGAAAACCGGATAGATCTGGCAGGTCATGGCCAGAATGAGCGTGGACTTCCCGCATCCATTCGGCCCCAGGATGGCCACGTGCTCGCCAGTCTTGATTTTCAGGTTTACGTCGTGCAGCACCACACGGTCGCTGCGCGCCACGTTGACTTCGCGCAGCTCAAGAAACTGGTTTGCTTCGGTACTCGCCGCCGTATCTGATCCGTTCTCCGTCATCGGTCCCCCACCTGTTAGATTAAATGGGTTGATTCCCTTCACACCCATGAGCGACCTCTCCCAGTTTCTGATTCCTCTCGGTTTCCGTTTCGGCGCCACGAAGGCAGGCCTCAAGGCCAGCGGCCGCACCGACTTTGCCCTCATCGTGGCCGACCAGCCGGCCAGCGCCGCTGCCGCCTTCACGGCCAACCGTGTCACTGCCGCTCCGCTGACGGTGGACAAGGAGCATCTGCGCGCCACGGGCGGCAAAGTGCGCGTGGCCGCCGTCAACGCGGGGAACGCCAACTGTGCTGTGGGCCAGGCCGGCCTAGATGCAGCGCGCGCCACCTGCGCGGCCGCGGCAGAAATCTTCGGCTGCCGGCCGGAGGAGGTCTTTCCTTCTTCGACGGGCATCATCGGCGTTCCGCTTCCCGCAGAAAAGCTGATTGCCGCTCTTCCCGGCGTGACCGCCGTTCTGGGCGCGGAGTCCGATCATTTTCACCAGGTGGCGCAGGCCATTCTGACCACCGACACGATAGAGAAGACCGCCTTCGCGCGGCTTGAAGTCGCCGACCCTGACGGTACGCTGCGTGAAATCCGCATCGCGGCCATGGCCAAGGGCTCGGGAATGATTCACCCGCAGCTTGTTCCGCACGCCACCATGCTGGTCTACATCCTGACCGACGCCGCGGTTGAGCCGAAGGTGCTGGACAGCTATCTGCGTTCCTCCATCGAGGTCAGCTTCAACCGCATCTCGGTGGACGGCGACACCTCTACCAACGACACGGTGCTGCTGCTGGCTTCAGGGGCGAGCGGAGCCTCCATCGAACTGGAAGACGCCGCATTCGCCACGGCGTTGACGCAAGTGTGCACTTCGCTGGCGCGGCAGATCGTGGCCGACGGCGAAGGCATCAGCCACGTGGTGGAGTTGCACATTGACGGGGCGGCCACGGACGCCGACGCACTCAAGATCGCCAAGGCCATTGCCCACTCGCCACTGGTGAAGACCGCCTGGGCGGGCAGCGATCCCAACTGGGGACGGCTGATGGCCGCCATCGGCTACTCCGGCGCGGAGATCGACCCGGAACGCATCGACATTCAATTTGGCGAGCTGCCGATCTGCCGCGACGGCGGGCGCGCCCCGGAGTTCGACGAAGCCGCCGCGCACGCCTATGTCGCGCAGCCGGAGTTCTCCGTCTCCATTGAACTGCATCAGGGCACAGGCTCTTGCATCTTCTGGACCACCGATCTGACCGTCGAATACATCCACATCAATGCCGATTACTCGACTTAGTCCGGAGGACGCCCTGAAAAATTGTTGTGTAACTGCTTGTGCTCTTCCCCAGATAACAACCACTGCGCAGCTCCGGGACAGTTAGGGGGCAGCGATCGCCGAGATATGGACCCCATGACGACCAGGACAAGAAAACCGAGCCCTGACGCAAACGCCGCGCAACTGGCCGGCCACGACGGCTTTTCGCTCATCTCCAATGAAAAGCTGCTGCAGATTTACTCCACCATGGTGAAGTGCCGTCTGCTCGAAAGGAAGACGCGCGTTCTCTTGGAAACAGGCAAGCGCGCGGAAGATGGCAAGGCGGGCGCAGGCCACGAGGCCGCCGCGGTGGGCGTGGCCATCGATCTGATCGCCGGGGACACCATCGCCGCTTCGCCCCTCGGCTTCCTGCTCGACTTCATCCAGGGAGCGCCGCTGAAGAGCGTGGTCCGCAGAATGTCGGGCCGCACTGCGGGGCCCCGCACCATAGCCGCGCAGCTCAAAGCCGCCGGCAGCGCGGCCCTGGTCAACAAGACGAAGAAGAATGGCAAGGTCGTGGTGGCGTTTCTGGGCGACCTGCCCGCTTCCATCGACTTTCTGGAGGAAGCGTTCCACTTCGCCGGCGTCCACCAGTTGCCCATTCTGTTTGTCTGCCGGAATGGTGCGGCGTCCAAACCCGCCAGCGGGAAGAAGACCGTCCAGCCCGAGGAATTGGCTCTGAAGGCCCAGGCATGTGGCATTCCCTGCATCCCTGTGGACGGCGACGATGCGGTGGCAGTTTACCGCGTGGCCACCGAGTCCATCGCTCATGCGCGCAGGAGCAACGGGGCGACCGTGATCGAGTGTAAAACTCTGGCTGGACAGACACTCGCTGAGGCCGCCTCTGCCAAACACCGCGCCCCGCTCGCTACGAGGCGCAAAAAAGCGGGAGATCCCCTCCGAAACATGGAAGAGTACCTCACGCGCAAAGGCCTGTTCAGCAAGGAAGTCAAACGGAAGGCCGCCGCGGGCTTCGGCAAGGAACTGGAGGGCGCAATCGCAGCGGCCCAGTCGTCGCCCGCGCCCGCCCGGCGCGCCCCGGTCGCTCCCGCGCGTCGCCCTTGATAAGCCCCATGAACGTTGTTACCAAGTTATTGAATAATGAGCCGGACGCGAATGCGGCGCATCCTCTTGTCTCTGTCGCCTGCTGCCGCTTTTTCATGAATTCGGGCCCGACAAGCGGGTGTTAGAGTGGGGAGTATGAACACGAGCAATCGTGAATTGATGGCTGCTGTACTTTCATGCGCAACAGTACTGGCGGGGCTTAGCCTGGTCGCTGCGGAACCACTGACGGCAGAACAGCCGGGACAAAGCTCTGACGGCACCGAGCCTGCCTGCCGGACCGCATCGCTCGGTTCGCCTTACATTCCCGTCGATAGCTGGGTCTATCCGGCCATGTTGCGGCTCTACGGACTCGGTTTTGTGGACGAGGTCTTTCTTGGCATGCGCCCGTGGACCCGCGCCAGCGTGAGCCACATGGTGGAGACGGCTCGCGCGCATATCGAGGACGCGGATGCGGGGCCTGCTAAGGAGGAGGCGCAGGATATTTACGAAGCGCTGTTGCGCGAGCTTCGTTCCGATGCAGAGGGTCCCTGTCTCAAGTACCAGGGCCGCTCGCGCGTCGAGTCGGTTTACAGCGTGGGCCGCGGCATGAGCGGCACTCCCCTGCGGGACAGCTTCCACCTCGGTTCCACCGTCATCAACGACTACGGACGCCCGTACCAGAATGGGTTCAACAACTATTCCGGCGCCAGTGGCTATGCCTCGGCCGGCCGGTTCGTGGTGTACGCGCGCGGCGAGTTTGAGGGCGCGCCTTCGGCCACCGGCTACTCTGCTGCGCTGGCCCAGGAACTCTCGACGATCGACGGCACAAGCTTCCTCAACCCCTCGACCGGCCTCCCCTACAGCCAACCCACCATCCCCATGGGACCGATCTCCTCGACCACCAAGGGGCGTTTCCTCGAAGCCTACGTTTCCACACATCTGATTGGCCATGAGATCTCCTTTGGCAAACAGGATGACTGGCTCGGGCCTGGGATGGGCGGCGGCATGGCTTACTCCAACAACGCCGAGAACATCTACTCGTTCCGCATCAATCGCGTCCAGCCGCTCAGCGTTCCGCTCCTCTCCCGGCTAACAGGCCCCGTTCGCTATGAATTCCTGATTGGATCGCTGCGCGGGCACAACTACATGCCCAATCCCGCCAATCCCGGCGGAACCAATCCGAATCTGCCGAACGTGATCACCCCCGGCGACCCTTGGGTGCATCTTGAGAAAATCAGCTTGAAGCCAACGAGAAATCTCGAATTCGGCTTTGAGCGCACGGCGATCTGGGGCGGCCAGGGGCATGGCCCCATCACAATTCACACCTTCCTGAAGAGTTTCTTCAGCACCGCGGCGCCGAACTCCAACGGCAAGTTTGGCCGCGACGATCCGGGCGCGCGCTTTGGCGCTTTCGATTTTTCCTATCGACTTCCCTTCCTCCGCAACTGGCTCACGCTCTACACGGACTCTGAGGTGCACGACGATATTTCTCCCATCGACGCGCCCCGGCGCGCCGCCATGCGTCCCGGCCTCTATCTTTCTCACATGCCCGGCATTGCCAAGCTGGATCTACGCGTGGAGGCTGCCACTACGGACCCTGTTAACTCAGGCGTTGGAGCCAGACCTTACGGCCATTTCATGTATTGGGAAACTATCCAGCGGCAGGGTTACACCAACCAGGGCCAGCTCATGGGCGATTGGATCGGGCGCGAAGATAAGGGCGGCCAGGCGTGGCTTACCTATCACCTGAGCGGCAACGAGTGGCTCCAGGTGGGGATGCGCAATCAGAAGGCCGTCAAGGATTTCATAGCCGTCGGAAACACTCTCTACGGGACGACGCTCAACGACATCAACTTCCAGGCGGTCAAGCGCATCGGCAAGGACTTCGAAGTGAACGGCGCCTTCACCTACGAGCACTGGAAGGCTCCGATCTATCTGCCCGGCCAACAGACCGTCACCTCGACGACCATTCAACTCACCTGGTTTCCGAAGCAGAAGGTCAGCTTCTAACGTGGCGTAGATGCAGGCAGTGCCTCACTGTGCACGCGGGTGGGTGCGGTCGTAGACCAGAGTCAATTGCGCGGTGGTCAACTGCGTGTAGCGCTGGGTGGTGGAGAGCCGTTCGTGGCCCAGCAGTTCCTGAATGGCGCGCAGATCGGCGCCCTCCTCCAGCAGATGGGTGCCGAAGGCGTGGCGCATGGTGTGCGGATGCACGTCGGCCGAAAGACCACGCAGGATGGCGATGCGCTTGACGATGCGGCCCACGCTGCGCGTCGTCAGCCGGGCCTCGCCACCCGGCTTCTTCAACCCGCGCAATTGCATATTCACGAAAAGCGCCGGCGTCTGAGGGCTTTTACCAGCGCCCGCCGACAGCAGAGCCGAGCGCTCCGCCATGTAATCCCGCAACGCCGCGGCCGCAGCATCCCCCAGCGGGACGTAACGCTGCTTCTGCCCCTTGCCTCGAACCAGGATCACCTCGTTGGCCCATTCGATGTCGGCAAGGTTGAGGCCTGTCAGTTCGGCATTGCGCACGCCGCAGCCGTACAACAATTCAAGAATCGCCCGATCCCTCGCCGGCCAGCTCGCGGCATCGTCGTCCACCGACTCCACCACCCGGTTCAACTGCTCGATCGAAGGCACGCGCGGCAGGTGTTTGGGAAGCTTCGGCGTAGCCACCAGTGAGGCCACATTCCGCTCCACGAGCCCTGCCCGCGCCAACCACTTGAACCAACTGCGAATGGCCGCCAGCGCCCGCGCCGCCGAGGCTTTCGCGAGTCCCCGATCGTAGAGCGTGCCCAGGTAGGCGCGAATGTCGGTGTGCTCGATGCGGTCCACGCTCTGCTGCTGGCCTTGCCGGCCGGCAATCCAGGCTGCGAATCCGTGCAGTTCGCGCTCATAGGCACGCAGGGTGTGCGCCGAAGCGCCGCGCTCACCGGCCAGAACGCGCAAATACTCGGTCACCAGCGAGTCCACGGTTGAGGCCACCACAGACTCGGCCGGGCTGCTCATGCCGTCTCCCCGCCCAATGGGCCGCCCTGCACCAGATGAATCCCCCCATTTGGAGCCCCTGCCGGCAGGGAAACAGCTTCCACGTCCTCGTGCCGTCGCGTGGCGCGCGGATGGTACTTGCGCACCACTTCCTTCAGGCGGCCCAGCGCCATATGCGTGTAAATCTGCGTCGTCGAGATGTCCGCGTGGCCCAGCAACAACTGCACGCTGCGCAGGTCGGCGCCATGCTCCACCATGTGGGTCGCGCAACTGTGCCGCAGGCGATGGGGACTGGCTTCGCTGTTGGCCATTTTCACCAGGTGCCAGACCCATTGCCGGGTCAGCGGCATGCCGCGCAGGGAAAGAAAGAGCCGCGACGGATCGGGCCGGGCCGCCCCGCTTTTCCTTGCCGAACTGATGCGCGCCAGGTGCGGACGTCCCTCGCGCAGATAGGTTTCAAGCGCTTCCAGTGCAGTGCGGCCGAGCGGCACAATTCGCTCCTTGTCGCCCTTGCCGCGCACCTGGACCCGCCCCAGATCGAGCCCGAGATCGCCAGTGGAGAGCTCTGTGATCTCTGAAACGCGCAACCCGGCAGCGTAGAGAAGTTCCAGAATCGCCGAGTCGCGCAGATCGGTGGCCCGCGCCTGGGGATGGTTAGCCGAGCGCTGGGCCCGCTCCAGCATCTCCGCCACCTCCGGCTCGGCTAGAGACTTGGGCAGCACCTTCCACGCCTGCGGCGACTCGATATTTACCGTCGGGTCGTGATGAATCCGGTTGTCCAGCAGCAACCACTTGTAAAAGCCGCGCAGGCAACTCAGCTTCCGTGCCGCCGACCGCGCGTCGATATTGTGATCCCGGAGGTTTTCGAGAAAGGCGGAAACGTCTCCTTGCGTCGCCGTCAACAGAACCCCCTGGCGGCCCTCGATGAATTCGGCGAAGATCCGCAGGTCGCTCTGGTAGGCCTCACAAGTCAGAGGCCGCAGCCCCTTTTCCACGCGCAGGTACGCCTGGTAATCCTTCAAAAGCGTTAGATTGCGCGAGGTCTCCACACTTCTGATTATCCGCGCTTGGAGGGCCCTCTGCCGCAGTGGGCCGCCGCGCCGAACCTGGTTCATCAAGGACTCAAACTCAGCAATACGGCGGAGTTGAAAAGCGGCGCGGGGCTACGCACTCTCGACGGGCAGCCTTACAATGGCGCGCGCGCCTTCGCCGTCCTCGCGGTTGGTCAGGCGAATTTCGCCTCCGTGGGCGCGAGCGATCTGCTGGGCCAGAGCCAGTCCCACGCCGCTGCCGGCCGGCTTGGTGGTATAGAACGGCACAAACAGGTTGTCGGAGTTCGCAATTCCCAGGCCGCGGTCTTCGATAGCCACCAGTACCACCGCGCCCTCCAGCCGCCAGCTGGCGCGCACCGGATGGCTTCCGTTGGCCAGCGATGCATCCACCGCGTTCCGGATCAGGTTGATGAACATCTGCTCCAACTGGTCGGGATCTGCCTCGAGCACCGCCGCGGGGCCGGGGTCGAGTTCGACCGGCAGGCGCTGCTCCAAGGCCACCACCCGCTCCAGCAACGGCCCCAGCGGAACCGGCTTGAGCTGCGGCGGGGGCAACTGGGCGAGTAGACGGTAGGACTGCACAAAGCGATGCAAAGCGTCGGCGCGGCTTTCCACCACCCCCAGCCCGCGCCGGAAATCGCGCAGCGTATCCTGATCGCCCTGCATATGTTCCACGCGCATCAGCAGGCTGCCGGCAATGGACTTGATGGGAGCCAGGGAGTTGGAAAGCTCATGGCCCAGCACGCGAATCAACCGCTTCCAGGCCATCTGCTCCTCTTCCTGGAGGGGCAGGCTCACATCGTCCAGCAGCAGCATGGTGTGCGGTGCGCCGTCCTGGCGAAAAGCGGCCTTGCGCAGCAGCCAGCGCGTGGGTTTGGCGCCGAAAAGGTGGATACTCTGATCCGGCGCGGTCAGCAGGTTTTCCAGGTTCAGTTCCCGGGCCGTGCGCCCAAAGCAGCGCGCATAGGGCAGGCCGAGCAGTTCAAGGCCGGCGTTGTTCACCAGTTGCAGCACGCTTTCGCGATCGAAGGCGAACAGCGGCGCGTGCATGACTTCGAGAACCCGCGCCAGCAGCGCCGTGGCTTCCAGTGAACGTACCCTTTGCTTTTGCAGCAAGTCGGCCAGGGCGTTGACTTCCGAGGACAACTCGCCCAGCGGGTCCTGCGTTCCGGCTCCGCGCGCGCGAAAGGAGTAGTCCCCCTCGCGCAAGGAGGAAATCACGTTCGAGAGCGTCTGCAAAGGGCGGATCATGCCCTCAATCAGCGCCGCGCCCACCAGCGCCAGATAGATGAGCAGGCAGCCGGAAAGCAGCAGGGCCGGGGCCAGCGAGATTTGCTGCCGGTAAAGGAAAATTCCGGCAGCAGCCAGCGCCGGAAGGGCCAGCAAGAGGCAATAGAGCCACGCCCGGCGCACCACCGAGCGGCGACGCCTGCGTACCCTGTTTTCAAAGGCCATATTTTTCGATGCGGCGGTAGAGGGCTGCGCGGCTCAGTCCCAGCGCCTCGGCGGCCTGCGAGATATTGCCGTCGGAGCGACGCAGAACCTTGCGGATCAACAGGCCTTCCACCTCGTCGATGCTCATGTTTTCAAAGTTCGGCACAGAGGGGCGCGCAACGGCGATGGCCAGATTGGAAGCTTCGATCTCTTCCCCGCGGCAAAGCAGCACGGCCCGTTCCACAGTATGTTCGAGTTCGCGCACGTTGCCCGGCCAGGGATACTGCATCATCTGCTGCATGGCGGAGGGGGAGAAGGTAGCCACCTGCTTGCGGTAGCGGGCCCGGTTGCGGTCCAGAAAATGGTGCGCCAGGAGCGGAATGTCTTCACGCCGATCGCGCAACGCGGGCAGGTGAATCTCCACCGTGTTGATGCGGAAGAGCAGGTCCTCGCGGAAGTTGCCAGCCTTGGCCTCTTCGTTCAACACAGCGTTGGTGGCGGAAAGAACGCGCACATCCACGCGCCGGGTTTGCGAGGAGCCCACGCGCTCCAGTTCGCCGGTTTCCAGCACGCGCAGCAGCTTGGCCTGCTGACGCAAGGGCACGTTGGCAATCTCATCCAGAAAGAGCGTGCCGCCGTTAGCCAGCTCGAAGCGGCCCACGCGGTCTGTGCGCGCATCCGTAAACGCTCCCTTGACGTGGCCGAAAATCTCGCTTTCGAAGGTGCCCTCAGGCAGGCCTCCGGCGTTGACCGCGACCAAGGCCATGCGAGCGCGGGGAGAGGCGGCGTGCAGCAGCTTGGCCACGATCTCCTTGCCGGTGCCGTGCTCGCCGGTGATCAGAACATTGGCGTCCGATGGGCCGACCTGCCCAATCAGTTCCAGAACCGGCTGCATGGAGGGCGCGCTGGCCACAAACTCCGGCATTCCCTCCGCGCGCAGCAGGCGGTTCTCCAGCTCCAACTGCCGCGTGCGACGCAGAGCCTGATGCAGCTCGGCATGCACGCGGACGAGCGAGAGCAGACGGTCGTTCTCCCACGGCTTCTGAATAAAGTCGCGAGCACCGCGCTTGATGCTTTCGACCGCCAGGTCGATATTGCCCCAGGCGGTCATGACGATGACCGGCAGCCGCGAATCGTACTCTTGAATGCGCGCCAGCAGGTCAAGACCCTCCTGCCCGGAGGTGGTGTCGCGGGTATAGTTCAGATCGATCAGCAGCACATCGTAGTCGCACTGGCCCAGCGCCTCCAGCAACAACTGCGGCGAGCGTACGCAGTCCACCGTCATTCCCTGGGGCGCCAGCAACAGTTCGACTGCTTCAAGGATGTGCGGCTGATCGTCGGCCACCAAAACCCGTACTTGTGCGTTCTTATTGGAGATGTTTCGCCTCCACCGTACCGCTTTTTGCATCGGCAATTGAGATGCCGTACTGCTCCAGAACCGTGCCGGTCGCCCGCCGCACTTCGATCCGCGCCTTCTCGTAGGCGGTCTCCGCGGTTACCAGCGCTGAATCGGCCAGGGCCAGATCATGCTCGGACGCGAGCGTCTGCTGATTCGATCCCGCACCCAGCTTCTGTTCCTTCTGCATGATATCCAACGTGCGCTGCGCCAGGTCGCGGGCCTTGCGCGCAGCTTCCACGCGGGCAGCGCCCTGTTCCAGAGCGTAGCGCGCGTTGCGCACCTCGATGCGAATCTGCTTCTTCTGTTCCTCAAGATACACCTGCGACTGGCGGTACTCCAGTTCGGTGCGGTACTGGTCGGCCTTGGCGATGCGGTTGCGCAAAGGAATGCCCAACTGGAAGCCTACTTGGTATTCCGGTGAAGAGTAGTTCAGGGCATTTTCCAGCGTTCCGCCGTAGCCGCCGGGCGCGGTGGTGCTGCCGCCGTTCAAGGCATTGGCAGTACCGCCGAATCCCGTACCGATGTAGTAGCCGTACATATTGAGCGATGGCAGCAGGTTGTTGCGCGCGGTCTTGCGGCTGAGTTCGCTGTTTTCAAGCACCAGGCTCGACTCCTGCAATTCGGGCCTGTTTTTCAGCGCGCCCGCGATCATGTCCTGCATAGGCTCGGAGACGGTCTCTGTCTGAACACCTATACGGTCCGTTGGAACCACCGGCATCTCCTGCAGCACTGGATCGTCCAGCGAGCGGGTGATCGCGTTCTTCATGTAAAGCTCTTGCAGTTCGAGATTGGTGCGCGCGACGGTCAGGTCCTGCTGCCGCGTGGCCAAATCGCCCTCCGCCTTGAGCACATCCATCTCCGGAATCGCCTGCAGCTCAAGCTGCTTGCGGCTGGTATTCAGGGTCTCGGTAGCGAAGGCCACCGAACGCGCCCCCACCTGCTCATTGTCATAGGCGCTCACCAGGTCCCAGTAAAGATTGCAAATCTGGGTCACGGTCGCGATGGTTTGCGCGCGAAACGCGATGTCCGAAACCTTCTTGTTGGTCTTGGCGATGCGCAGAAAGCGCAGGTTCGGCCCAAACCCGAAGCCGGCCAGCAATTGCTGTTGCGCGTAGAGCTCGACTGAGGAGAGAAGCTGCGGATTGAGCGTGTTGTTGGGGCTGTTGGTGGTCTGACGGCTGTTGTTCCACTGCACCTGGATGCTGCCACCGGTGGGAAATGCCTGCGAGTAGTTGGCATCGGCCGCGAAGGTGTTTTGATGAATCACCGGCACGCCGTACAACGTTTTATTGGTCAACGTTTGCGATGTGTGATCCACATAAGAAGTCGCCGAAATGTACGGATCGTAGTTGGAGACACTGGTGCCGGTTCCCAGGGTAGAGGTAACCAGGCCCGATGCTCCGGCGCCCGCACCGCCAGCGCCGCTCGATGTTCCGCCAGCGCCATTGCCCGAGGCGCCGCCGAACGTGGCTCCCGCGCCACCGGGCGTACCCGATACGACGCCGGTGTTGACGCCGCGCACCGAACCGCCCGCCTTGGTGCGCTGAATGTCCATCATCGCAATGGGCATGTTGTAGCGCGCGATAACCATGTCGAGATTGTTTTCGAGCGCCAGATCGATGGCGTCGTGCAACGACAAATAGAGCTTGCCGTCCTTCACCAGCGAATCCAGTCGCGCGGAGTTGGCCAGGCTGGGCGGTTCCACGGTCTTGCCGCGATACGCGTCGATGGGATTGTGCGACGGCCGCAGCAACTGCTCGAAAGAAATACGCGCCGGAGCAGTCTGCACCTCGGGCGCGGGCGCCGGGACTTGAGCCGACGGCTCCACGGCCAGGGCCAGGTTGGCCTGCAACAAAATCACTGCGGCAATAGCTTCAATGCGAGTCCGAATCGATGTCACTTTGTAACCGCCTCCGTCGCCTTGGGCTCAAGGTTTTCATCGCGCGTCAACCACCCGTCGCGCAGTTCGAGAATCCGTTTGCCGAAGTGTGCGTTCTCTTCCGAGTGCGTCACCTGCACGATGGTTGTGCCCTGACGATTCAGTTCGCAGAAGAGCTCCATGATCTCCCGCGCCTGGGTGGAGTGCAGATTGCCCGTCGGCTCATCGGCCAAGAGCAGCTTCGGAGCGTGCACCACGGCGCGCGCAATGCCCACCAACTGCTGCTGTCCGCCGGAAAGCTGGCTGGGATAAAGATCCTTTTTGGCCACAATCTGAAAGCGGTCAAGAATGTCCGCCACCATCCCCTGGCGCTCCTTGGAAGGAAGATTCTTGTAAGAGAGCGGCAGGTCAATGTTCTCAGCCACAGTAAGATCGTCCAGCAGGTGATAACTCTGGAAGACCATGCCGGTGCGCTCGCGGGCCAGATCCGCGCGTTGTCGGCGGTTCAGCTTGTGGACCGGGGTCTCATCAAACCAATACTCTCCCAGCCATCCGTCGTCGAGCAACGCCAGCACGTTCAGCAGCGACGACTTGCCGGCGCCCGAAGGCCCCATCACCGTCACAAACTCACCCTCTTTGATCGTGAGTGCGATGCGGCGCAACACCCAGGTTTCGGTGTGCCCGGTTTTATAACTGCGTTCGACATTTTTCAGTTCGATCATGTAGTTACTCCGATCTCAAAGCAAGAATTGGGTCAACCGATGCGGCGCGCCGTGCCGGCAGCCACGCGGCGAAGAAGGATGCCGCGGCCAGCACAAGAACAACCGCGATGAAGGTCAGGCCGTCGTGCGCCTTCACTCCGTAGATGTAACTCGACGCTAACTTCGCGGCGAACCATGCCAGCCCGGCACCGGCACTTAGCCCAGTGACAACCAGCAGAAGCGCCCGGCGCAGCACAAGGTTCAGAATGTTGCCCAGCGGCGCACCCAGAGCGATACGCAGGCCGATCTCGCGGGTGCGCTGGGCAACGGCAAAGGAAAGCAAACCGTAAAGGCCGACCGTGGCAATCAGCAGCGCGAGGCCAGCAAAACTCTCCAACAGATGCGCAATCAAAGTCTGACTGCCGAAGGAGTCTTCAACCACCTCATGAATGGTTTTCACATCCTGTGTGGTTGCGTCGGGCGCCACCTCGTGCAGCGTCTTGTCGAATTGCGCGCGCAGCGTGTCGGCGGGAACCGCGGCGCGAATGGCCACTTGCATGAACGCTGTTGCGATGCCGTAGAGCGGCGTTCCCGGCTGCATCTGCGCCAGGCAGAAATAGATTTCAGGCTTGGTTGCCTCGGTAAGATTACCCTGTTTTACATCGCCGATGACGCCGACAATGCGCATCTCTCCGAATCGTCCCTCACCCATCGATACGATATGCCCAAGCGGGTCCTGGCCGGGCAGGTATCGATTGGCGAAGGCCTGATTGACGACAGTGACCACCGGAGCGGAAGCGGAATCTTCTTCTGTGAAGAACCTGCCGCGCGTCATCGGAATTCCCAGTGCTTCCACGAGCCCCGCCGAGGCCAGCCGCGCCTCCGCTTTGGGAGACTGGGCAAAAGGAAGATTCTTGTGGTCAAGCCTGGTGATGAGATGCACGGCAAACTCCGCGCGCAGGGGCAAGACCGAACTGAGCGCAGCCACCTGGACGCCGGGAATCGCGCGCAACCGTTCCAGCAGTGGCTGATAGGAATTGCGCACAATGTTTGATTTCGCATTAGCGCCGTCCTCGTCCGGCGGACTGATCTGGTTCATGTTGACGCCACCGGTGAGCACGTTTTGCTGGCTGAATCCAAGTGGGACCTGGCGTAGCGCGTGAATGGTGCGAAGAAACAGTCCCGCCCCCACCAGAAACACGAGCGTAAGCGCAATCTGCGCAACGACAAGCGCTTCGCGCGTGTGATTCTGGCTGGCCGAGGCCGTCGTTGTTCCACCATGCAACGTACCTTGTGCATTACGGCGCATGGCGCGCAACGCGGGAAAAACGCCAACCAGAAGCGCGGTGAGAAGCGTGAAGACCACGAGACAGGCCAACACTCTCCACTCCACATAGACCGTTCGCACCAGCGGCAAGTTGCGGTCAATCTGCCGCCACAGAAGCTTGATGGCGGTTTGCCCCAGCAGCAATCCGAAAACGCTGCCGATTCCACTGAGCAGAAGGCTCTCGACGATCGACTGTTGCAACAGGCGCAAGCGACTGGCGCCCAGCGCGGCGCGCACAGCCTGTTCGCGGGTACGCACTACGGCACGAGCAAGCATGAGGCTGGTGACATTCAGGCAAGCCAACAGCCAGATTCCAAAGACTACGGCGTAGAGCAGCGCCAGCGGCTTCTTTGCGCGCTGGTTCATGAAATATTGGTAACCGGCTACGGAAGTCCGCGCGGGCAAGGCGCCCCACGGGTTTTCCTTCGCGATCACAGCCTGTGCGCGATTGAGTCGATCCGTCAGTTGCGCCAGAGTCATGCCTTCCGGCAGCCGCGCGTAGAGATCTCCCCACATCTCCTGCTTGCCGCTCATGGCCGTGCGGCTGGCGGCATCGAGTTCAGCAGGCGACCATATCTGCATTTCATCGCCATAGGGAAATGAGAATCCCTTGGGCATGACGCCGAGAATCGTGTAGGGCTGGCTCTTGATTTCGATGGTTTTTCCGACGACCCGCGGGTCGGCATTGTAGAGCTTGCGCCACACGTCCTGCCCCAGCAGAACCACGCGATTTCGGCCCGGATCATTTTCGTCGTCGCGGAAAGTGCGTCCCATAAACGGCTGAACGCCGAGCAGTGCGGGCAGGCCGGCTGTCACATCCACCTGTTGCACCTGCACGCGGCCCCCCGGCCCCACCACACTGGCCTTGGAGCCACCGATTTGTGCGCCGATCTGCAACTGAGGACCCACTGCGTCGCGCAACTGCAGCATGTTGGCGTAGCTCATGGGGTAATCGGCCACATTGATGGTCACAAGCCGGTTCGGCTGCGCATACGGCAGCGGGCGCAGCAGGATGCCGTTCAGGACCGTAAAGACGGCGATGTTCGCGCCCAAACCCAACGCCAGCACTACCACCGCCGTGAACGTGAACCCCGGCGACTTGCGTAACTGGCGCAGTGCGTAACGGACGTCTTGAAAAATCGATCGCATCGTGAGTCTCCTTTCTGCTCAGTGCGTTTTTATTCGCTGCGCAACGCCTGCATGGGTTCGATGGAAGCGGCACGGCGCGCGGGCAAGGCCGCCGCCAGCAGGACCATCACCGCGGTCAGCAGCACTGCGGCCGCAAGCGATACCGGGTCGAAAGTGGTTACGCCGTAAAGCTGGCTGCGGAAGAGACGTGCCAGGACAACGACAGAGGGCAGCGCCACCACCGTCGCAATCGCGGCGATCAGGGCCATTTCACGCACCACCAGCACCATCACGCTGGAGCGTTGCGCACCCAAGGCGAGCCGCACGCCGATCTCGCGGCTGCGCTGTTCGGTGGAGTAGGCCAGGACGCCGTAAAGTCCGACAGCGGCCAGCACCATGGCCAGAATCGAAAAACCGATCGCCAGAAAAGCCAGCGCGCGCTCGTCCGAGGCACTGCGATCCACTTGTGCTTCCATGGTGCGCAACCCATCCACCACCAATGTGGGATCGAGTTGGTGCATAGTCTGGCGAATCGCCGCTTCAACGGTCTCCGGCGGCTGCGCCGTGTGCACGTAGACCATCACCCCGGTGGGATGATTTTGCTGCAGATAGGGCATGTAGACGGCGGGGCCCAGTTCCGTGCGCAGATCGGCGTGCTTGATGTCGCCCACCACGCCGACAATCGTGGTATCGAACTTTATATTGGGCCCGTCGCCCTCGGTAATCGCGCGGCCCAGCGCATTCTGCGGAGTCCCGAAATAGCGCTTGGCAAAAGCCAGGTTCACCACGGCGACACTGGCCTGTCCTTTCACATCCGAAGCGGTGAATTCCCTGCCCACCAGAATCGGCTGGCGCAGCGTAGCAAAGTAGCCGGGCGTAATGCGCGGCTGCTCCATGTTCATGTTTTCGTCTTCCGACGCCTTATATCCCTGAATGGAAAAATTCGAGGTGTTTGTATCGTCGGACAATTCCGGGTCGGTGGTTGCCGCCACGGATGCAACGCCGGGGATGCGGCCGAGCGCATCGAGTGAGTTGGTCACAATCTGCGGCGTGCGGTCTTCGCCGTAACCGGAACTGGTGGGATCGAGCGAGAAAACAGCGAGGTTCGCGGTACTGAAGCCAACCGGCTGATGGCGGAGATTGTCGAGCGTGCGCACAAACAATCCCGCGCCGGCCAGCAGCATCACGCTGAGCGCAATCTGCACGCCCACCGCCACCTTGCGGAAGTGTTGGGAACCCTTCGACGCCGTGCCCGCATTCTGCCGCAGAGCATTGGCCAGGTCGGGCCGCAGGAAATGCAAAACAGGCGCGATGCTGAACAACAGGCTCACCACCACAGAGATTCCCAGCGTGAACAGCAGCACGCGCGCATCTACTGTTGCGGCATACGGCTCGCTGCCGGGATCGGCGTTGCTCATCAGGTGCACCAGCGCCGTCGCGACCACAGGCGCAATCGCGAGCCCTGCGGCAGCTCCTCCCATGCCGAGCAATCCGCCTTCCACCAGCAATTGCCGAATGATGCGGCTGCGCTTGGCTCCCAGGGCGTAGCGCATGGACATTTCGCGCGCCCTGCCCGCGGCCCGCAGTAGCAGAAGCGTGGCCACGTTGATGGCGCACAGAAACACCAGAAGGCCGGCCATGCTCATCAGGATGGCGAGCGGCTTCTTGAGCTCCACACGGCCAGGCGAAAATCCCTTTGAATCGTCCAGAACCTTGATGTGAGTATTGTCGAGAAAGTTTTTCTTGAACCGTTCCGAGTGCGATTTGTAAAGCGCCAACTCATACGCACGCAGCGAGTGCCACAGCGGCCCCAAGCTGGCCTCGGCCTGGGAGGCGCTCACGCCCGGCTTCAATCGCGCCACCAGCGTAAGCCAGACCGACTGATGGTTGTTCAGGTCGTCGCGGGGCGCCATCCACGGCATCGCGATCTCCACCATGCTGACGGGGATGAAGACGCCGGGCTTGTAGCCGCCGATGCCGGAATCAAAGTTCTCCGGGGCCACGCCGAGGATGGTGAAGCCGTGGCCATTGATAAGAACAGTCTGTCCAACCACGTCGCGCGACCCGGCAAAGCGCGTCTTCCAATAGGAATAGCTAAGCACCACCACGGGATTTGCGTTTTTCGCCGTGTCGTCCTGCGGCGTCAGCAGACGGCCAGCCACCGGTTTCAATCCAAGAAGCTGAAAGTAGTTGCCGGTCACAACCTCGGCGTCCTTGCTCTCCGCCTGGTTGCGCCACGAGATGCCGACTTGCGTCTTGTCCGCGGCCGCAATCCCTGTAAAGACCTGGTTCTTGTCGCGCAGGTCCTTGTACATGGGATACGAAAAATAGTTTTGTGAGTCGCCGCCGAAGCTGCTCATCGAGCCGGAGAATGCGCCGGACCAATGAAAGCGCACCAGTTCCTTGGGTCGCTCCACCGGCAGCATGCGCAGCAGCACCTGGTCGAAGAGTGTGAAGACCGCGGCATTGGCGCCGATGCCCAGCGCCAGCGTGAGGATCACGGTCAGCGTGAATCCCGGCGACTTGCGCAACTGGCGAAGCGCGTAACGAGTGTCTTGCAGCAGTGTGTTCATTCTTCTTCTCTCTCCTCGAGGGTGGGGTCTGCGAGCTATTCGGTGCGAAGAGCCTGCATCGGTTCAATGGATGCGGCACGGCGCGCGGGCAACCATGCGGCGGCGGCCACGGCAACTGCCAGGACGCACAACGCCCCACTCAGCGAAAGCGCGTCAAGCGGGCGCACGCCGAAAAGCAGCGAAGCCTCCAGGCGTGTAGCTGCCAGGGAAAGTGCGAGACCGATGGCAAGACCGATGGCGGCCATGCGGGCGGTATCGCGCAACACCAGCCGGGCCGTCGCCTCGCGCGATGCGCCCAGCGCCATGCGGATGCCAATCTCGCGTCTTCGCTGGGTGACTCCGAAGGCAAGAAATCCGTAGAGTCCGACGACCGTGAGAGCGAGGCCAATAAGACCCAGAGCGCTCACCAATTCCGCCATCATCTGGTAATTGCCGGCCGAGTAACGAATCAGTTCCGGCAGCGACGTGACGATCATCGGGTCGAGCAACGGGTTGGCATGGATGAAGACCTGGCGCGCATCCTGCGCCATCGTCATTGCATTCTGGCGCGTCCCTATGACGAAGGTGATTTCGCCCATGTTGGACAGGCGCGACTGGTACTGTTGGAACGGCACGTAGAGATACGACTCGGGCATCTCGCCGATCTGATTGATGGGAGCGTTCTCCGTTACTCCTACAACGCGCGCCTCGACATGACCGCTCGCCAGTTGCACAACTTGGCCGATCGGGTTCTGACCCGGCCAGTATTTTTGCGCCATGGTCTGGTTGACAAGAACCACCACAGGGCCGCTGGTATCATCGGACGCTGCGATGCCGCGCCCACGCACCACGCGCGTGCCGGTTACATCCAGGAAATCCGGACTCACCGCGTTGAACTTGATCTCCACCGCATCGTGGAGTTCGGGATGGCTGGGAAAGAGTGCCTTGACGGCAATGCCGCCTTCGGACGGCATCAGCGGCGAGCGGATTCCATAGGCCACGCCCCGCACGCCGGGCAGAGCGCGCAGATTGGCCAGCAACGTGGCGCGCATAGGCGCTTCAGGCTCCTGCGTGAAAGCGACCAGGACCTGCTTGCGCGTGAGGCCGATGGGCCGCATGCGCGTGTTGAGAAAGCTGCGCACCAGAGCGCCGGTAGATACGAGAAGCGCAAACGAAATGCCGATCTGGAGCCAAATCGCGGTGCGCCGAAGCGCGGAAGTGCGCCCCGTGGTGTGCGCCTTTCCCGTTTGCAGCGCGGGAACCAGTTGCGGCCGGGCGACCTGTGCCAGCGGAACCAGGGCCAGCAAGAGCATAGTGACCAAGGCCAGCAAACCGGCCAGGAAGAATACGCGCCAATCCACCCGGAATTCAGTGATGGCGGCCAAACTGGTGAGCATGGCCGGTTCTGAGATCAGCAACCGCGGCAGCAATACCGCGATGCCCTCCGCCAGTCCCAGACCCGCCACCCAGCCGAGCACGCCCAGCAGGAGATTCTCTACCAGCAACTGCCGGGCGACCGCCCAGCGTGTAGCTCCCAGCGACAAGCGCAGAGCCACTTCGGAGCCGCGACCCAGCGCACGCGCCATCAGCAGGTGGGCAACATTGACTGTGCACAGCAGCACCACGCCGCCCACGATGGCCAACAGCACCATGCCTGTAGAGCCGGCGTTCTTCATGCGATAGCGGAAATCGGAGACGGCGCGCGCGCCGCGGCCCCGATTGTTGGCGGGATCGGCAATCTGAAGAGCGCTCGTGATCGACGACGTCTGCTGGTTGGCCTGCGCAGCTGTGGCTCCAGGCGCCAGGCGGCCCAGCAGATTGAACCAGCGAGCATCCTTTGCCGTAAGTTCCGCGGGATCGACGAGGTCCGCCCAGGTTTCCGCCGGCATCCACAGGTCGCTATCGCTGTTGGCGTCGATGTCGCGAAAACTCGGCGGCAACACGCCCCACACATCCACCTGGTCAACGCGATCCTTGCCGTGGCGCAGAGGAATCTGACGGCCGACAATGTTGGGGTCGGCAGCAAAGTCGCGCTGCCAGCTGCGATAGCCAAGCAGGACGCCAGGACGGGTGCGCAACCGTTCCACGTCCTCGGCAGTAAAGGCGCGTCCCAGCATGGGGTGTACGCCGAGGACACGGAAGAAGTTGCTCGAGACAACATTGGTCAACAGCAGCGCAGATGTGCTGTCGGGGCGCGGCATGAGACTGCCGCGGCGGCCAATCGCCACGAGTCCGCGAAACGCCGTGGACCGCTGCGCCATGGCGAGGTATTCGGTGTAGCTGAACAGGCCGTCCTGGTCCTGCGCCGTGGTGGCAAAGACGCGGGCCATTTCACTCTGCCTGGGCACCGGCATGGGATGCAGCCAGAGGCCATCGATGAGGCAGAAGATGGCTGAACTTGCGCCGATGCCCAACCCCAGCGTCAGCACCGCGGTCGCGGCGAACCCGTGCGCTTTGCGCAACTGGCGAAATGCGGAGCGAATGTCCTGAAGCAGCCTGCTCATTTTCGTGTCTCCTTGCTGAGTGCTATGCAGCCGCTATTCAATGCGAAGTGCCTGCATCGGCTCAATGGATGCGGCACGGCGCGCGGGCAGGAATCCGGCAAAGGCGGCGCACACCGCCAGCGCCGCCGCGGCAGCGATAAACGCCAGCGGATCGTAACTCCCCACGCCATAAAGTTGATGGGCCATCAGATGCCCGGCAAACAGGGCCGCCGGAATGCCCAGCGCAAGTCCGATGAGGATCTGCCAGAGCGCGCCGCGCAGTACCATGGCCACCACGCCTTGCCGGGTTGCGCCCAGCGCCATACGGATGCCGATTTCGCCCGTCCGCCGCGCCACAAAGTAGGACATGACTCCATACAGTCCGACCGAGGCGAGAATCAGCGCCAGAATGCCGAAGAGGCTGGTCAACCGCGCGATCAGCCGCTCCTGGTTGAAGTTGCCCGCCACCTGCGCATCGAGCGTACGAAGGTCCATCACGGTCAGATTGGGATCGATGCCGGCCAGTGTCTGGCGAATCAGCGCATCGGCGTTGGCCTGCGGCCGGTTGAAATTGAGAACCATCGCGTTCATGAACATCGATTGCGCTTCACCGCCCATCATCTCCGCTTCCTTGTAGCCTGCGAACTTTTGCGAAAGGGGGCGCAGATAGACGGGGCGAATGGTGTCGCGCGGGTTGTTCAGCTTGAAGTCGGCAAAAACTCCGACGATTTGCCAACTTCCCGAATACTGCGGAAAGTCGATGCCAAAGTGCTGACCCACCGGGTCCTGATTGGGAAAGAACTGCTTGGCGAAGGTCTGATTGACCACTACGACCTGCGGCGAAGTGGCCGTATCCTGCTCGCTGAAGTTGCGGCCGCGCACGATCGGCACGCCCACCGACTCAAGAAAGTGCGTGCTCACGCGATCCCACGTCGAGCCGCATTTGTCGCCCGGTCGCGGCGCTGGGTGCCCCTGCTGAATCACGCACTCGCCCCAGTTGTCGCCTTCGAGAGGACTATAGAGCGCCATACCGACGGCAGTCGCACCGGGCAGAGCGGAGAAGCGGTCTTCCATCTGGCGGTAGAGTCCGGGCAGACGGTCCATGGTGTAACCCGCGCCTGCCGGGTCAAAGTGAACCACATAGCGGTTGGAAGTTGCGATGCCGAATTTCTGGTTCTCCAGGTTGGCCAGCGACTTGGTCATCAGAATCGCCCCGGCCAGCAGAACCAGCGAGAGCGCGGCCTGAAAAACCACCAGCGCCTTCTGCGGCAGAGAAGACCGGTCGCGCATGGAGCGGTTCGATCCGCGCAGAACTTCAGCCGGCTGCGCATGTGAGGAGAGCCACGCCGGCCCGGCGCCGAAAAGAATGCCCGTGAGCAGCGAGACCGCGAAGGCAAAGCCCAGCACCATCCACGACGGGCTGGCGCTGATGGGCATGTTGCGCGCATCTGGGAAGGCGAGTGCAAGAATGGTGTGCGATCCGGCGTAGGCAACCACCAGTCCCGCCATGCCGCCGACACAACTGAGCAGCACACTCTCTGTCACAATCTGGCGAATGACGCGCCGCCGTCCTGCTCCCAAAGCCACACGCACGGCCACTTCCGCGCGTCGCGCCGTGGCCCGCGCCATCATCAGGTTGGCGATATTGGCGCAGGCGATCAGCAGCACCACCGAGGAGAGGATCATCAGCATCTTCAATCCCTGGCCGGTCTGCTGTTGCAGGTTCTGAATGCCTCCGCCGCCCTTGGATAGAACCACATGCTGCTTGGGGATGATCGAGGAACCGCCATTCGCGGTAAGCGTTGGGCGCGTGTAAAGCCACTGGCGCAGTGCAACCGAAATTTTGCTCTGCAGCGCGGCGATGTTGGTTCCGGGGCGCACACGGCCCAAAGGATAAAGCCAGTGGGAGTCCGAGTGATGAAGAATCGAACTGTCTGCGCGCACATATGGCTCGGTCTGGAGAGGCATCCAGAAATCGGGCGGGCTGTCCGTGATGCGTTCCCCGAAAAAGCCGGGCGGAGCAATGCCGATCACCGTGAAGGGCTTGGCCTGAATGAAGACCGTGGAACCAACGATCGATGGATCGGCGGCAAACTCGCTCTGCCACGTCTTGTAGCTGATAACTGTGGCCGGCGGCGCGCTGGACGAGTCGTCGCTGTCAGTCAGCGCGCGCCCTGCATACGCGCCCACGCCGAGAGTGGAAAAATAGTTGCCGGAGACGAATTCGCCCCGCAGGGATTTGGGCAGCGCATTGCCGCGGCGCATGCTCCAGCGCCATTCCCCGGCCTGCACCGCGGCCAGTTGCTCAAACTCCGGAGTCGAGCTTCTCAAGTATTGGTAAAGGTCTGTAGAGAAGATGGTGAAATCCCCAGTGTCGCCGGCATCGCCCGGAAATCCGCCTTCGACGCAGCAATCGCCGTTATCGCCAATGCGATAGAGCTGCGAGGGATCAGCCACCGGCAGCGAGCGCAGCAGAATGCCGTGCACCAGTGTGAAGATAGCCGTGTTGGCGCCGATGCCGAGGGCCAGCGTCAGTATCACGGTCAACGTGAATCCCGGCGACTTGCGCAGTTGGCGCACGCCAAAACGTAGGTCCTGTAGAAGCGTATTCAAGCTCATCTCTCCTGGGGGTCCGGTTACTCTGAGCGCAAAGCCTGCATGGGATCGAGCGAAGCCGCGCGCCGCGCCGGAATGACCGAGGCAGCCAACGCAAGCAGAAGGATGGAGATCGCAGCAAAGGCAAGAACAGTTGGGTCAAGTGGATCGACCTGGAAGAGCATCGAGCGCAACAGACGCGCGGCAAACAGGGCCGCTACAACTCCGATGCCACATCCCATCAGGCCCAATTTTGCGCCGGAGACAAGCACCAGCCGCATCACGCTGGAACGCTGCGAGCCAAGCGCCAGCCGGATGGCCAACTCATGGGTTCGCTGGGCAGTCGAAAAGGCGATGACGCCATAGATGCCCAGCAGCGCCAGCAGCACAGCGGCCACGGCGAACGAGGAGATCAACACCGTGTTGAAGCGGCGCGAAGCCTGGCCCCCCGCGACTACCTTGTCCAGCGACTCGACCTGAGTCAGCGGAAGCTGCGGATCGATGGAGCGCACCACGGCGCGCAATGAATCGGTCATCTGCGCCGGTGGCAACTGGCCGCGGAGCACGATGGCTCCATAGTTTCCTTCGAGCGCGTCGGGGGGCACGAACGAGCCTAACGAGGTTTTGTATTGGCTCGCGGGCTGGTAGAACTGATCCCGCGTATCTGCGTCGGCCCCGCCCTGCTTGACATCGCCAACCTCGCCCACGACAGTCATCCAGGGCAGCGGCGTCTCATGCATGCCGATATGCAGGCGTTTGCCGATTGGATCCTGGCCTGGCCAGTAGGCTTCGGCGAGCTTGTGATTCACGATCACCACCAGCGGCGAAGTCGATGTATCCGTCGCGGTGAATCCGCGTCCGCGAAGGATGGGAATGCCCGCGGCGGTGAAGTAATTGCCGATCACTTGCGAGGGCCATGCGGCGATCAAGCCGGCGCCCTTGCGTGCAACGTAGCCCTCGGGGAAAAAGGCTTCGGAACTCTCTTGTCCGGCTGCAGGCAGCAACGAGGTAACTCCCGCCGCCTGCACGCCCGGCAACTGTTCGAGCCTGCTTACCAACGCCGCGTTGAAGGCGTCCACCGATGCCTGCGTCGAGTATTGCTGATGCGGCAGGCCATACGAAGCGGTCAATGTGTGGTCGGGCCGGAAGCCCAGATCGACGGAGCGCATCTTGTCGAAGCTGCGCAGCAAAAGTCCGGCAGAGCTGAGCAGCACCAGCGCCACGGCGAGTTCCGCAATCACCAGCATGGAACGCAACCGCGCATGGCTGCCGCCCTGGCTGCCCGTGCGTCCGCCTTCTTTCAGTGCTTCGTTGACGCCGGTATGCGCGGCGGCGAAGGCCGGGATCAGCCCGCAAAAGAGGCCTGTGAGCACGGCCAGAAGGAGCGCGAAACCCACCACTCGCCAGTCAAGCCCGATGGCGCTGACACGGGGAAGCGTCTCCGGCAGCAGGCTGACGCCCGCGCGCACGGCCGTCGCCGCCAGAGCCAGCCCCAAGAGTCCGCCGCCAACGCTCAGCGTGAGAGCCTCCACAAGAGATTGGCGCACCACCACCGCGGCGCTCGCGCCCAGAGCCAGGCGCACGGAGATTTCGCGGCGGCGGCGGATGACTCGCACCAGCAGCAGGGCAGCAAGATTGGCGCACGCGATGAACAACACCACCGCAACCGCCAGGAAGAGCATGCGCACCAGCGGCCGGGCCTGCTCCACTGTGGCTTCCCGCAAGGGCTTGACGGAGGGATGAATGCGCAGGCTGCCAAAAGCCGGGGGGAAATTGCGCATGATGTTCTGCGCCACGGGCCCTGCATCCTGCTCGACCTGAGTGAGCGTTACGCCTGGCTTCAGCCGCCCGACCATAGTGTAGTTCCAGCTGGCTCCGCCGCTCGCCAGTTCGCTCGCGGAGAAGCTCATGGGCACCCACAGTTCGCTGCGGTTCAACTGCCCCGGAACCAGGGGAAACTCGAACTCGCGCGGCATGACGCCGATAATCTCGTAGGGTCTGCGATCCAGCAGGATCTTCTGACCCAGGATGTGCGCATCGCCCTGGAAGCGGCTGTGCCACATCTGGTAGCTGATGACAGCTACCTGTTGGAAACCTTCATCTTCCTGCTGCGTAAACGCGCGCCCCATCAGGGGCGAAACGCCAAGTGCCGGAAAAATGCTGGAGGTGAGGCGCGAGGCGTTGATTTGCGCCGGTGCGCCCAAGCCGGAGAGTTCGTAGCCGGTTTGGATATAAGCGCCCAGGCTTGAAAAGCTGCGCGTATCGCGGGCATAGGTGCGGACCTCGGGCGCCGTTGCGGCGATCGTCCCGCCCATGTCCGCGCCCTCGATGGTGTCGCCGAACATGACCAGCCGGCTCGGCTCCGCAAAGGGCAAGGGGCGCAACAGCACGCCCTCCACGATGGAGAAGATGGCCGTGGTGGCGCCGATGCCGAAGGCCAGCGTGAGAACGGCGGTCAGCGTGAATCCCGGCGACTTGCGCAGTTGGCGCAAGCTGTAACGCAGGTCCTGTAACAGCGTATTCATTTTCATCTCTCCTGATGGTTCCGTTACTCGGTGCGCAAGGCCTGCATGGGATCGACAGAAGCCGCGCGCCGCGCCGGAAAGAAACAAGCCGCCAACGCAACCAGGCAAAGCGCAACCGCAACCGTGGCCAAGGTTAGCCAGTCAGCTGCGCCGACGCCGAACAGCATGCCGCGCAAAAAGCGTGCAAGGACAACCGAGACAGCAATGCCAACAGCCAGTCCTGCCAGCGTGAGACGCAGTCCCTGGCCCAGCACCTGGCGAAAGACATCACCCTTGCCCGCGCCGAGCGCGATGCGAATTCCGATTTCATGGGTGCGTTCCCGGGTTGTGTAGGCAACCACGCCATAGATCCCCACCGCGGCCAGGATCAGGGCCAGCAAGCCGAACGATCCCGCGAAGGACGCCGCTATCCGCTCGAAGACGCTTCCCATTTGCATGTTCTCCTTGAGAGTCGTCTGGTTGAACAGCGGCAGATCGGGATTGAGGCTGTGGATGGTCCGCTCTACCGTGGAAGCCAGAGCTTGCGGGTCGCCGCTGGTGCGCACGTGAAGAATGGCCTCGCCAGGGAAGCGCTGCATGATGGGCACCAGAACCAAAGGCGAGGGGTCGTATGTCATACGCCTGTACTTTCCGTTCGCCGCCACTCCCACCACGGTGAACCATCCTCCCTCTACCTGGATGCGTTTGCCGACGGCGTTTTGTCCTGGCCAATAACGATCCACCAAGGACTGGTTGACGATCGCGACCAGCTGCGTGGTGGCGGTGTCTTGGGTAGTGAAGTCGCGCCCAGCAAGCAGAGGCGTCCGCAACGTTTGCAGATAGTTGGGACCCACCTGCCCCCGATCCACTTCCATCGATTCATGCAGGTGGGGCACATAGCCTTCGGGCTGCACGAAGTCCGAGTGCATGGTGAAGTTGAGAGGCGAGAAGTCCGCAAGGGTCGCGGACTGGACGCCGGGCAACTGCTGGATGCGCGCCAGCACTTGCCGGTCGAACTCTATGCCTGTAGCTCGGTTGTATCCCACCGGAACGAGGTCGAACGACACCAGCAGCACATGGTTGGGGTCGAAGCCCGGATCGGCAGCCTGCGCTTTCTGCAGGCTGCGAACAAACAGCCCGGCGCAACTGAGCAGCAACAGCGACAGCGCAATCTGGACTACCACCAGACCGCTGGTCAGACGCGACTTGGAAAGTCCGCCGGAAGTGCTGAGCGCTTCGCCCTTCAGGACCGAAACCGGCGAGAGGTTGGTAGCGCGCAGGGCCGGAATGACGCCGGCAATCACTGCGGTGAGAATAGAGACCAGCATGGTAGCCAGAAACACAGTGCTGTCCACATGACTCCCCAGCGAAAGCGGCAATGTGGTGGGGGGCAGGAAGAGAACGAGGGCCCGGGCCGTCCACACGGTGAGCGTCAGCGCAATTGCGCCTCCAGACAAAGCAATCAACAGGTTCTCAACCAGTAGTTGGCGGACAATGCGCCATCGGCTGGCTCCCATCGACAATCGAATAGCCATTTCGCGACGCCGGCCGACCGAGCGCACCAGCAGCAGGTTAGCCACATTGGCGCAGGCCAGCAGCAAGAGAGCGCCAGCCAGAGCCAACAGCATGGGCAGCGTTCCATACAAGTAAACATTGGCTCCAAAGGGCGAACGCCAGAGCGGATCGGTGGAGATCTGGTTGGGGCCCTGATGCTCGGCGGGATAGCGCGCAGCAATGCGTTGCATCATCACATTGAGCTCACTCTCAGCCTGGAAGTGATCGACCCCGGGGCGAAGCTTGCCCAGAACATTGAGCCACAACACATCGCGATGGTTGATGCGGTCACTGGAACCCCAGATCTGCTGATCCATTCCCAGGGGAATCCATATCTCCGCGCGCAGCCCGGATTTGCATCCTTGAAAGCCTTTGGGAGCAACGCCGACGACCGTATAAGGACGGAGATTGATCTGAATTGTCTTGCCCACGATCGACGGATCGCCTGCATAGCGGTTCTGCCAAAGATCGTAGCCCAGCACGGCCTCTGCCGAACCGGTACGTTCCGTGGCCAGCGACGGCAAAAGCGTTCTGCCGAGAATAGGGTTGACGCCCAGCACTTCGAAGTAATTCGCCGTGGCCAGCACGCCATATACGCGTTCCGGGTGACCCGAGCCGGTAAGGGCCATGTAGTCGTCGTGATAACCCGTCAGCCCCGAGAAGCTGTGCGTGCTATCACGCAGGTCCACAAAGTCAAGATAAGAGAACGGGGGGGTCGGATGCTCGCTTCGCACGCCCCTCATGATGGTTACCATATCGCCGGTATGAGCGACGCCATGAATCGGATCGAGCAGGGTCGAGTTGATCCAACTGAATACGGTGCTGTTGGCGGCAATGCCCAATGCCAGCGTCAGCACCGCGGTCAGCGTGAATCCCGGCGATTTGCGCAATTGACGAAGCGCGTAATGTACGTCTTGCAACAGAATCATCGCTTCTCCTATTCCGTTCTGAGTGCCTGCATGGGATCGACAGAAGCCGCGCGCCGCGCCGGCAGATAGCACGCCGCCAGTGCGACCACGCAGAGCAGAACTGCAACCGCCGCATATGTTGGCACGTCGGTTGTGCCCACGCCGAAGAGCATATTGCGCAGGAAACGGGTCAGGAGCAGAGACGCAGCCAGGCCGACCGTCAAACCGATCAACGTAAGCCGCAAGCCCTGTTTGAGCACCTGTCCGAAGATCGCGGCCTTGCCCGCGCCGAGCGCGATGCGGATTCCGATTTCATGCGTGCGCTGGCGGGTGGTGTACGAGATCACGCCGTAGATTCCCACGATGGCCAGAATCAGCGCCAGCACTCCGAATGAACCCGCAAAGACCACCACGATGCGCTCGAAGACGTTCCCCATCTGCATGTTGTCCTTGAGCGTCGTCTGGTTGAAGAGCGGCAGATCGGGATTGAGTTCGCCCACGGTCTTCTCGACCGCCGAGCCCACCGCCGACGGATCGCCCGCCACGCGAACGTGCAGGATCACCTGGCTTCTGTAATCCACCTGGATCGGTAACAGCACCAGCGGCGTCGGGTCATAGACCAGCCGGCGGTATTTTCCATTGGCCGTCACGCCCACCACCGTCGACCACTTGTCGCCGAATTGAATCCGCTTGCCCATGCCGTCCTGTCCCGGCCAATAGCGGTCGACGAATGCCTTGTTGACGATCACCACATGCTGCGCATCGGCATTGTCCTGGTCGGTAAAGTCGCGTCCAGCCAGCAGGGGAGTCCGCAGTGTCTCGAGGTACTGGGTTCCCACATATCCCCAGTCGACCTCGACGTTCTCATGCGGGCGCCGCACATATCCTTCCGGCCTCACACCGCCCGAGTGGATGGTAAAGCTCAGCGGCGAAAAATCGGCCAGAGTCGCGGATTGGACGCCGGGCAGCGCCCTCACCCTGGTCAACAACTGCTTGTCGAACTCCGTTCCCCTGGCGCTCGAATAACCCATCGTGTCCAGGTCGAACGTGGCCAGATACACGTGGTTGGGATCGAATCCAATATCGGATTTCTGCGCGTTGTTGAGGCTGCGGACAAACAATCCCGCGCACGTGAGCAGGACCAGAGACAGCGCAACCTGCGCAACCACCAGGCCGGCCGCCAGACGCGACTTGCCCAGCCCTCCGGAGGTGCTCAGCGCCTCGTCTTTCAACACCGTCATGGGCGACAGCGCGGAAGAGCGCAGCGCGGGCACGGCGCCGGAAACCACGGCCGTCAATACGGAAACCAGAATCGTGGCCAGCAGCACCCGGCTGTCGAGGCCGCCTTTGAGCGAAATCGGAAGCGTCGTCGCGGGCATAAAGTCGCCGATGGTCCGAGCCGTCCACACAGTGCCCAGCAGCGCGAGCCCTCCGCCGGCCAGCGCAACCACCAGGTTCTCCACCATCAATTGCCGCACCAGACTCCAGCGGCTCGCGCCCATCGAGAGGCGAATCGCGAATTCGCGCCGCCGCGTCACCGAGCGCACCAACAGCAGGTTCGCCACGTTGGCGCAAGCCAGCAGCAACAGCACCGCCGCCAGCGCCAGAAGGATAGGCAGGGTTCCCGCCATATAGACGTTGACCCCGAACGGAGAGCGCCACAGTGGATCGGTCGAGAGAGCGTTCGCTCCTTGGTGCGATTCCGGGTAGTGCTCCACAATGCGCTGCATCACCAGGTTCAGCTCATTGTCGGCCTGACGCCGATTGACTCCGGGGCTCAGCACGCCCAGCACGTTGAGCCACGACGAACCGCGATCGTCGAACGGATTCCAGCCCCAGACCTGACGGGTCATGCCCAACGGCATAAATATCTCCGCCCGCAATCCGGTCTTGCATCCCTGAAAGCCCTTGGGCGCAACACCGACAATTGTGTACGTGTGCAGATTGATCCCGATGGACTTCCCGACAATCTCCGGATCTCCCGCGAAGCGGCTCTGCCACAGGTCGTAGCCCAACACAGCTTCGGGGACGCCGGTGCGCTCCGCATCCTTCGACGAAAGCAGGTTCCGTCCCAGGCTCGCCCGCACCCCCAGCACATCGAAATAGTTCGCAGAAACAAGTGCTCCGTAAACGCGCTCCGGCTTGCCCGATCCCGTGATGGCTATGTAGTCGTCGTGATACGCCAGCAGCCCCGTAAGGCTGCGTGCGTTGTCGCGAAGGTCTACATAATCCGGGTAGGAAAGCGGCGGACTTGGATGCTCGTTCCGGTCCCCGCGCATGATCGTGACCATGCGGCCGGTCTGTGCCACACCCGGGATCGGATTGAACAGCGTCGAGCTGATCCAACTCGCTATCGTGCTGTTCGCGCCGATGCCCAGTGCCAGCGTCAGCACCGCGGTCAGCGTGAACCACGGGGCACGGCGCAGTTGGCGCAGCGCGTAGCGAATGTCCTGGAGCGCGTTCTGGAGCAACACTTTTATGCCTCCACTTCCTCTTCGAGCTTCTTCAGTTCCTGTTCCGAAACCACCTTGCCGTCGAACAGATGCACTTCGCGCTGCGCATGTTTTGCGAATCGCGAATCGTGCGTCACCATGCAGATGGTCGAGCCCTCGCGGTGCAGATCTGACAGCAGATGCATCACCGCTTCGCCGTTCTTCGAGTCCAGGTTGCCGGTAGGCTCATCGGCCAGCAGGATGGACGGAGAACCGGCCAGTGCGCGCGCCACAGCCACACGCTGCTGCTGACCACCGGAGAGTTGCGCCGGATAGTGCCGCATGCGGTGCGCCATGTTCACCCGCTCCAGTGCGTCCTTCACCCGCTTCTTGCGCTCCGCCGAAGGCATTCCGGCGCGGTAGGTGAGCGGCAGCTCGACGTTCTCCTCGACCGTCAGATCGCCGATCAGGTTGAAACTCTGGAAGATGAAGCCGATCTCCTGGTTGCGAATGCGCGAGCGGTCGCCGAAGCTCAGGTTCTCCACCGGCTGGCCGTTCAACAGGTACTTGCCGCCGGTCGGCGTGTCGAGCAGCCCCAGGATCGACAACAGCGTGGATTTGCCGCAGCCCGACGGGCCCGACATGGCCACATACTCGCCCCGCGAGATGGTGAGGTGAATCCCGGAGAGCGCATGTGTCTCCACTTCGTCGGTGTAGAACACCTTCGTCAAATCCTCAATGTCAATCAGCTTGTCATTCGATGCCATTCAATCCCCCTCGTCTTTCTGTTTTCAGTTCCCGGTCGTTGTTTTCTGATCCCTGATCCCTGTTCCCTGCATTTCTCCTACTCCAGTCGAATCCGGTCCACGTTGTCCCAGCGCGACATGTCGGAAAGAATCACCGTGTCGCCTTCCTTCAGTCCTTCCAGCACCTGGATGCTGTTGACCGAAGCGCGGCCCACCTTCACCGGTACGCGCGTGGCGCCCTTGCCTTCCGCGTCCACCTTGAACAGGCTCAGCGTCGAGTTCTCATTGCCCAGCGCCGGCCGGCCCACGTAGAGCACATCGAGAAGGCGTTCCAAATCGATGGTTCCATCCACGCTCAACTGCGGCACCGCACCCGAAGGAAGCGGTCCATCCAGTGCTACGTCAACCGTGCGCGTTCCGTTCACGACAGAAGGATCGATTCTGGTGACATGGCCGGGAATAACGCCGTTGTGCGTGTCGATAGTGGCGGGTTGGCCGATCTGAATGTCGCGAGCCTGGGTTTCGGGAATCTGGAGAGCGGCCTTGAGCTTGTCCAGCTGAATCACCTCAGCCACCGAAGTTCCCGCCGTCACGTGCTGACCCACCTGCAAAGGCGTGGCCAGCGGCGCCACCGCGCCGGAGATTCCCGCCCTGACCTGAAGCGCCTGCGCCTGCTTCTGGTAAAGATTGAGCAGAGCCTTGGCCTGATCCACCTTGGCCTGCGCCGAAGACAGTTGGACCTCGATCGCTCTCTGGTTCACGTCAAGCTGCTGCTGGCTGAGCTGGTGCTGGTCGGTCAGTTGATCGGCCGTGTTCTTTGACTTGCTATAAGCAAGACCCGAGATGACGCCCAAATCAAAGAGCGCCTTGTCGGTCTGAGCCTGCAGCTTGTCCTGCGTATAGTCGGAGTTCACCTGCGCAGCGGCTGCCTTCTTGTCCATCAGCGTGCTCTGCAACGTGGCCTGCAGGCTCTTGTAGTCGGCCTGCGCGGCTTTCATTGCCAGCTCCGCATTCAGAACTTCCTGCTGCAACTGGGGGTCTGCCAGGTCCATCAAAATGGTGTCTGGCGTGACCTTGGCCCCCGGCAAGACGCGTATTCGAACCACCGTCGCGTCGGTCTGCGCGGGAATCAGCTCAATCGAGTCCTCGCGCGGAACCAGCGTCCCCGTCGACCCGCGTACCTGGCGAACCATCGGTCCGCGTTTGACCGTCTCCGGCCAGATGGTGGAACGGTCCACCGTGGGCGCTGCCGGCTTGAGCCGCGAAACGCCCACAACTCCCAGGACCAACACCACCACCGCGACGCCGGCAAAGATCAATAACCGGCGTTTCCTCTTCAGCAATAAATCTGGGCGTGCGATATCCATCGCCCTGAGAGGTAGCACTTGCCGTGCCAATGTCGACTCATGGCTTTTATTTGAAAATAAACAACTTAAAGTAAACCGAAATGGACAAAATGCTGCCGGAGTGACCACTAACGGCATCGGACTGTCCGATTTCGGACAGTTGTTCCCCGGCCGCTACCCTCTCGGTACAATGGCCGCATGGACGATTCAGCCAAGACCTTAGCTCATGCATTTGTGCGCGCCATCAACCGCCAGGATGTGGACGCCCTGACCAGCCTAATGGCAGAAAAACATCGGTTTATCGACTCGATGGGCACGGTGCTCGAGGGCCGTGAGGCGGTGCGCGCCGCCTGGGCCGCCTACTTCCGCATGGTTCCGGACTACACCGTCGCCGTCGAAGAAACCTATAGCGCCGGCCCGGTCGTGATCCTGCTCGGCATCGCACAGGGAACTCTCGCGCCGGACGGCCAACCGAAGCCGGAGAATCGCTGGCAGACGCCCGCGGCCTTGCGTGCCTTTGTGGAAGAGGGCGAGATCGCCGAATGGCGCGTCTACGCGGACAACGAACCGATCCGAGCCATCCTCCGCAAGCGCGAGTAAATCCGCCAAACGCAACTAGGCGGCCCACCCTCCCACAAGGGTATGGACCGCCTCATCGCATTCCGACTCAAAAATCTTCTCCGCCGGAAATTCTTTTTCCTGCTCCGAACCTGAGTTTCTTACAACGTGCGCTTGAACAGCGGCGTCGCAATCAGCAGCGTGGCAATGCCAAAGACAAACAGGAAGAGCAGGTCGAACTGGATGGCCGCAAAGCCGCCGTCTTTCAGCAGGATGGCTTTGAAGCCGTGGATGCAGTAGGTAAACGGATCGACCACCGAGATGGCGCGCAGCCAGGCCGGAAAAGCCGCGATGGGATACATCGCGCCCGACGGATAAAACAAGAGCGTGTTCAGAATTCCGAACATCGCCCGCGGCACCAGCGGATCGTCCACGCGCACCATCAGCAGAAACATCATCCCGTTAAAGGCGATCGACGTGCCCAGAATGAGCACCAGCAGTTCCAGCAGCACCATGGGGTGAAAGATGACCCCCAGCCCGGCCATCAGCGAGCCGATGACGGTAAGGCAAATGCCGCTCAGCGTGGCCTTGATGGCCCCGGCCGTGTTCAGCCCAAAAACCAGTTCGAACTTGGTGATGGGCGTGACTAGGTAGCCTTCGTGAACGCCGCGCGCCTTGTCGTCGATGTACAGCATCCCTCCGCCGATCATCACCGAGATATACATGGCCAGCGCGATGGTGGCAGGAAGCAGAAACTTCATGTAGTTCACATACGGGTAGAGTTCCACGACCTCCAGTGCGATCGACGTAGCCAGCCGCGGCTGAATCACCGGGGCGCTCAGAGCATCGACCACCAGTTGCATCTCGGACTCCAGCGAGCCGGAAGTGAACTGGTCGGAGTTGTCCACCACGAACCCCACGCGCGGCGCATCGTGCGCGTACACCCGCCGCGAGTACTGCTGGGGAATAATCACAGCGCCGTCGATCTTGCCCGTGCGCACATCTTCGCGCGCCTGGTTCTCGTCCCGGTACTCGACCGTGGTGAAGGTCTTGATGTTGACGGCGATCGAGTCGAAAGCCTCGCGGATTTTCACCGCCTGCGGACCGTGGTCGTAATCCACCACGGCCACGCGCGTGCCCACGATCTTTCCCCCGAAGGCATTGCCCATGATGACCAGTTGCAGAATCGGCATCATCAGCGACATGATCATCAACGTGGGCGAGCGGAAGAACTTGCGCATCTCGCGCTCGACAATGGCGAACATTCGGTTCATGGCTGGGCTCCCGGCCTTGGCGGCATGGTAAAGGCCGCGGGCTTGACCTGCTCATCGCGGAGCTGGCGTCCGGTGTAATGGACAAAAACGTCGTCGAGCGTGGTGTTCTGCACGCTGAGAGAAGTGACCGCCTCGCCCAGTTGCGAGGCCAGTTCCACCAACTGCATGGTGGTCTTCGATCCTGAGGAAGTCAGAACGCGATAGAAGCCCGCGCTCTCCGCCTGCACGCTGGTTACGCCGTCCAGCTTTTCCAGGCGATCCTGCCACTCCGGCGTTTCGCGCTCAAAATGCACCTCGACCACATTTGCGCCGGGCACATTCTCCTTGAGTTGCTGGGGCGTGCCCAGAGCCACCAGCGTGCCGTGATCCACAATGGCGATACGGTCGCAGAGCTTGTCGGCTTCTTCCATGTAGTGTGTGGTCAGCAGCATGGTCAGGTTGCGCGTGGCGCGCAGCTTGTCCAGCATCTCCCACACCGCAATGCGCGAAACCGGATCGAGCCCGGTGGTCGGCTCGTCGAGAAAAAAGATGCGCGGATTGTGCACCAGCCCGCGCGCGATTTCAACCCGCCGCCGCATGCCTCCGGAAAGCGTCTTCACCTGCGCGCCGCGCCACTTGATCAGATCGACGGCCTCCAGAACTTCGTTCACGCTCTTCTCGCGCAGCGCTCGCGGAACCGAGTAGAGTTTGGCGTAAATGTTCAGGTTCTCTTCGACGGTCAGGTCCGGATCGCTGGTCAGCGCCTGCGGAATCACGCCGATCATGCGCCGCACCGCGTCGGGGTCCTTGTCCACGTCGTGCCCGGCAATGATGGCCTTGCCGCCGGTGAGCGGAATCAGCGTGGTCATCATGCGGATCAGCGTGCTCTTGCCCGCGCCGTTCGGCCCCAGCAGCCCGAAGATCTCGCCCTCGGCAACGGAGAAGTTCACGTCCTTCACCGCTTCAAAGTCGCCGTAGCGCTTCACGATGTGTTCCACCGCAATCGCAGCCGTGGGCGGTTTTGCGTTTTGGTCCGGATGTGGGTTCGCTACGGTCATTTCTTCACCAGCCGGTTCTTGGCGATATAGACCTCCGCGGTCATGCCGGGCACAAAGCGGTCACCGGGATTGTCGATCAGCAGCTTCAACTGCACGGTCTTGATGTCGCGCTTCCGGGCGCTCACGTCGCGTTGCGTCGCAAAGTCGGCCTCGGCGGATTTATTGATGACCTTGCCCTGCAGGGTTGCGCCCGACGGCATCGTCACCCGCAGCGAGTCGCCCAACTGCACAGCATCGGCCTGTGTCTCCGGCAGCGGCGCGTAAATCCAGGTCTGGCTCAAGTCCATGATGGTCACGATGGTGGCGCCTGCAGCCACCACTTCGCCCTGCCGCGCCGCGCGCACGTTCACCTTGCCGCTGACCGGCGCAAAGACCTGCGCGTACCCAACCTGCACCTTGGCCTGTTCCGCCATTGCCTGTGCATTCGCCACTTGTTGGCGTGTCGAGTCCACGGTGCGCGCTGCTGCCGTTGCGGCAATCTCATGGGCCCGTGCCTGGCGCAGCGAAGCTTCCGCGGCGGCAACATTCTCTTTTGCGGTCTCCACGGCAGCCTGCGCGGCCTGCAGGCTGGTCTCCATATCGTCCTTGGCCTGCGCGCTCATAATGCCCTGCTTGGCCAGCGCGACGGTACGGCTGGTGTCGGCCTGCTGGTGCTCGTAGTTGGCCTGCGCCTGCGCCAGCGAGGCCTTGGCGGCTCGCACCTGGGCCTCGGAGTTCACCGTGGCGCTGCTGACCTCGCCCTTGGTCTGGCGCTCGGTTTCAACGGTCTCGCCCAGCTTCGATCTCTGGCTGGACACGGTGGCATCGGCGGCCCTCTGCGCGGCGCTCAGATCGTCGCTCTCGATAATGGCGATCAACTGCCCGGCCTTCACATCCTGCCCTTCATCCACGGTCAGCGTCTGGATGCGGCCCGCGATCTTGGCGCCCACCAGCACCTCATTGGCGTCGACCGTGCCGATCAACTGCAGGTCGCCCGATGGCCGTACCGTAACCAGGTACCAGATCAGCGATCCGATCGTCAGCAGGCCCAGAATCAGAAAAACTCGATTGCGTGCGTTCACTTCTGCCTCACTCTTCAGTCTTGTTTTGCGCGAAGTTCAGGCACTGGCTGCGGCCTGATTCCACCATTTTTCGGCATGGGCATCTCGGCCAGCGTACGTGCGGCTGCGCGAGCGCCGTGCTCCCGATCGACAAAAATCGCCTGCCCCAGAAACTCAATTGCCGCCGTGCGGCGAAGCTCCAGCGCCTCCAATGTCAGCAGGTCTTTTCCCAGAACCATGTGCATCAGCGGAGCGGAAAGAAAATACAGAACATTGGCACCCAGCGCGGCATTTTGTATCTGCGCCGGGTCCACTGCGATCAACTCGCCCGAAGCGATGCCCTCCTCGAGCACCTCCACCATCCGCAGCACGAGTGGCCGGAAGAACTTCTCCACCATCGGCGACAGAGCGTTCGCCTCGCCCCTATGCAGGCGAACCATCTCTTGCTGCATCAGGCTCTGGAAGCCGCGATTGGTGTGGAGGCGATCGAAGTGGCTCAACGCCGACCGCAGAAAGCGCTCGCCCGCCGAACCGCCAGCCTCGAAAAGAGCCATGTTGGAAGCCAGCACGCCCTCGGCCACCGACTCCAGAGCCGCTGCGTAAAGATCTTCCTTGCCCTTGAAGTAGTAGTAGAGCAGCGCCTTGTTGACGCCGGCCGCCTCGGCAATCTGCTCGGTGCGCGCCCCGGCCAGACCGTTTTCACTGAACTGCCGGACGGCAGCTTCCAGAATCCGCGCCTTGGTCTGGTCTGCGCGATCGCCCTGCGTACGTGTTGGAGTGACTTTTTCCATGATTAACTAACTGGTTAGTAAATTAAAGTAAAGCAGGATTCTACGCAAGGGTAGAATGCAACCAAACTCTTCATTTCTTAGCTAAGGTATTCTGAATCAAACATATATAGAAATGAATTTAATCTTCAACCTTGCCCGTCACGACTGGAAAGGCAGTAGGACCGCTTCGTGAAGTCGCTCAGGCAAAGTAGTTGATCTGCTTTTTAGCGCCGCCTTCGATGGCCTGTACCCGCGGCTCGCTTTCGCCGTCTTCCGCCTCTTCGTCCTCTTCCTCTTCCGCCCCGCTGGCTGCTCTTTGGTTGCTGGGCGAGTAGGTTTCGTCGTCGGTCCTGGAGGAGTATACCACCTCAAACACCCCTGGCGTCCCGAGAAAGCTCTCTCTGCTCTTCACCATCGGTGCGATGCGAACGCCGGATACCGGGCTGATCTCCATGGTGCTCCGCTCCTGCTCAGGAACTTCCCTACCAGCGAATATCGGCCTCCTGGGAACGTACTTTAATGTTTTCAATGACTTTTTGTACGATTTTCGGACAGTCTCGCCCGGCCACTCAAGCATCCTACGCACTCCCGCCGGAGTTGCTACACTGGGCCATGATCGATGATTTGGAGTTCCGCCGCCTGGCCGAAACTGCTCTTGATGCATTGAAGAAGCACCTGTTCGCGCGCGAGGATGCCGAAGGCGCCGGCTTTGAAGTCGAGGAGCAGAATGGCGTGTTGAACGTTCTGTTCGAAGGACCGACCGCCAAGTTCGTCATCACCCCCAACGCGCCGGTCCGGCAGATCTGGATCTCTGCGCTCTCCACCAGCTTCAAACTCGACTGGGATGAAACCGCCGCGGAATTCGTCCTGCCGCGCACCGGTGAGAAGCTCATTCCCCTCGTCGACCGGCTGATCGCCGATCACGTGGAAGAGTAGTCCGTCCCTTGCCTTGGAGCAGGTCAAACCCAAGAACGCGGAAACAACAAAAATCTAGCAGCAGCTCCCCGATCGACCGGGGAGCTTGCTGAAAGCTTACCGGAAGCTCGGCGGTCGATCCGCGGGTGCGCTGCCGTACTGCTTGTTGGGTTCTCCGGCATTAGTGAACTGGATCTCGGTCGTGCCGGCATGCACCTTCTCGATCGGCAGCCAGGTGCTCGTGTAGGGCTTGTCGTCCAGTGCGACCTTCTGCACATAGATGCCCTCGCCCTTGCGGCTGATCACCAGGGTCCTTCCCCCGGCCAAACGCAAGGTCGCCTTCTCGAACATGGGTGTTCCCAGCGTCAGGCCGCCCACTCCAGGCACGGAGGGATAAAATCCCAGCGCATTCCACACGTAAACGCCTGAGGTTGCCCCCAGGTCGTCGTTGCCCGGAATCCCGTCGGGAGTGGTCTTGAAGGTCTCTTTCCCGATGCGCGTCACCACTTCCTGCGCCTTCCACGGCTGGCCGGCGAAGTCGTAGGCATAAGGCACCACGAAGTCAGGTTCGTTCTCGATGTTGTAGCAGGGATCGCCCCAGCAGCGCAGCTTGAGGAAGAACTTGTCCAGCCGCGGAATCACCTTGTCCTCCCCGCCCACGGCGGCAAACAGCGCTGGATAATCGAAGGGAATCATGTAGGTGTACTGGTAGGTGTTGCCTTCCTCAAAGCCCTGTTGATCGAAGGTGTCCCATGTGCCTTTCTTTTTCGGCAATCCACCGTCCGCGTCGAATCCCTTGAGCCAGGTGCCGTCGCTCAGGCGCGGGCGGATCCAGCCGCTGGCGGGATCGAGCAGGTTCTTCCAGTTCTCCGACTGCTTCATGAAGGCTTTGTATTCGTCCTGGTGACCGAGGCTCTTCGCGAATTGTGCCACGGCAAAGTCGGAGCTGGCGTATTCCAGCGTCAGCGAAGCGGCCGCATCTTCAAACTTCTCGAAGGGCACGTAGCCAAGCTTCCGGTATTCCGCCAGGAACCTGCGTTCCGCTCCCCCGCGCGGCCCCAGTCCGAGATCGGTTCCGGCTTTCACCATGTACTTGAGCGCCGTCTCCTGGTCGAAGTTACGCGCGCCGAAGGCATACGACTCGGCGATCAGAATAACCGGCGCGTCGTCGTCCATCACGTACGTCACATCGTTGGCCGCCGGCCAGCGCGGATACCAGCCGCTCTGCTCGGCGTCGTTCACCAGCGACTGCATCATGTCGCTTTCCCGCGCCGGTTCAAAGAGTGCCTGCAGTTGCACGGTGTTGCGATAAATGTCCCAGTCGGAGAAGTTGGCGTACTGCGCCTTCTGTTTCGATCCAGCCAGCGAACGCACCTGCTGGTCGAAGCCGATGTACTTGCCGTCTTCATCGCTGAAGACGGTAGGCGAAAGCAGGTTGTGGTAGAAGCCGGTATAGAAAATCTTGCGCTGGTCGGCAGTGCCGCCTTCGACCGCAATGCGGCTTAGCAACTCGCTCCAGGTGGACCGCGCCTTGGCGCGCACTTCGTCAAAGTTCCAGCCCGTAATTTCCTTTTCAAGGTTGTTGTGCGCGCCTTCTTCGCTCACAAACGAAATGCCCACCTTGAGCACCACCTCCCGCTCGTTGCCGAAGTCCAGCCACGCGCCCGTGTGTTTGCCCTGCGCCGATTTGCTGTCGCTGGAGACGGTATCGTCCTGCCACACCGCCGACTTCTTGTAGGGCTTATTGAAGCTGCCCGCCACGTAGAGCTTGTAGTGCGATTCCGGCCCGCAGAAGCCGCCTGCCGCAACCGATCCGGCATAGGAACTGGCGCCGTTGAGCTCGATGCGATTGCCGTACGCCGCACTGCCGGCCGCCGGGGATGCCGGGTTCACGATGGTGTTGGCGCTCGAACCGGCGTTCACCAGCAGACGCGCGGCAGAGCCCTCGGGAAAGATGAACCGCGCAATGCCGGCGCGCTCGGACGTTGTGATCTCGACGCGGACTCCGTTGGCCAGGGTCACCGCATAGTAGCCGGGATGCGATTCTTCCTTGCTGTGATCGAAGCCGACGGCGTAGGGATCGAATTTGGTGCCGGGGCTGGTGGTCAAGACCCCGCTGACCGGCAGCACGGCGAAGTCGCCATACAGGCCGCAGCCCGCTCCGCTGACGTGGGTCAGGCCGAAGCCCATGATCTGCTTGTCGCCGTAGATATACCATGCATCGTGATTCGTATCCGGGCTCCACTGCATCATGCCAAAGGGCAGCGAAGCTCCGGGGAAGGTGTTGCCGCCTCCCGTGGTGCCAATGAGTGGGTCGACAGCCTCGTACGGTGTGAGTGCGGACTGGGCAGCAGCCGCAAGGCCGGCCAGCAGGACAACAAGAACCACGCCTAAGCGCAGTGCAAAATATGATCGCAAGTTTTTGATCCTTTCCAGAGCGATTCCCTGACAGACAGCCATGATAGTCGCTCAGGCGCCGGGACCCGCAAGCAGGGCGCGGGTATTCGCAGGGAGCGTCTTGACTCGCCGTGGTGCGTTACGGCGGGAATGAACTGCCGCCAACTCGCTAACCCGCGATTTCCGCGAAGCGGATGCTAACCTGCCAATTTTGCCGATAAAACTCTTCACTCAGGTCTTTTCTTCATGAGGAGCTTGAAAGGCGGCTATAGCGAAACAGGGGGGAGCTCAAGGACCGGCGGAAGAAACGACGGCAAGGCCTGCGTTTCCGAAATGAGGAGGAGAAGAGAACAAGCAGGAAGGGCCCGGCATTATCGCCGGGCCCTTTTGCTTGTTTACAACTGTAAGTTGATTACTGCAGGGAGTAGATGGTCTTCAGTTCCTTGTCCACCACGCTCTTCGGCAAAGGCGCATAGGAAAGAGAGGAAACTTCGCTCTCGCCGGAGGTGACGATCCAGCTCAGCAGGTCCTTGATCACCTTGCCCTTGGCCGGATCCTGCGACTTCAGCGGCACCAGAATCCAGGTGAAGCTCGAAATCGGGTAGGCATGAGCGCCGGGCGCGTTGGTGATGGAAACGCGGTAGTCGGCCGGCATCTGCTTCACGCTGGCTGCGGATTCGGTGACGCCCGCAATGCTGGCTCTTTCCCAGTTGCCGGCGGCGTTCTTCACTTCACCAAAGCTGATCTTGTTCTGCAGAGCATAGATCAGTTCCACGTAACCCAGGGCTCCGGGAAGCTGGCGAACCAGACCGGCCACGCCCTCATTGCCTTTGCCGCCTACGCCTACCGGCCAGCTGGGTGAACCGCCCTTGCCGGGACCGCCTGCCCATTCCTTGCTCACCTTGCTCAGGTAGTCGGTAAAAATATACGTCGTGCCCGAGCCGTCGGAACGGTGGACCACGATGATCTTCTGGTCGGGCAGCTTGACCCCAGGATTGTCCTTGGCGATGCGCCCGTCGTTCCAATTCGAGATCTTGCCCAGGAAAATGTCGGCCAGCACTTCAGGACTGAACTTCACATCGTTGACGCCGGGGACGTTGAAGATCGGCACCACTGCGCCCAGAACCGTGGGAATGTGCACCAGCTTGATCTTGGAAGAGGCAAGCTGCTCGTCGGTTGCCGGCATGTCCGAGGCGCCGAAGTCGACGAGTCCGGCCGTTACCTGGCGAACTCCGCCGCCCGAGCCAATGGACTGATAGTTGATTTGGACGCCAGGATGCGCCGCGGCGTATTCGTTGAACCATTTCGAATAGATGGGATAGGGGAAAGTAGCGCCCGCCCCTGTCAATTTCTGGGCCTGAGCAGTGCTCATGGCCAATATCAACAAACCAACGGCAATCAACGTCTTCTTCACGGATAGCTCCCTTGCAGATTTACTGCCGTCCTTGATTCTCTACGGTCAATGTTACGGGCATTTGAATGCGCGCTGATTTTTCATGGGTTGCGCCATTTGTATCCCATAAAAGCGCGGCTCGCCGTGAGCTTTTCGCGCCTTTCCAACCAAAAGTCGCCTCTAATGCCACCGTTGTAGATCGGCTTTTGCGGAGGGAGCAGGGGCCTTCAGGCCCCTGAAAAAGCCGCAGAACACAGGCGGCCTTTAGGCCCGGGCCTTTGTCCTCTCGCAGCATTCTAGCGAGGTACAGCTGTAGTCCTAAAAAAGATCGTGCAAACAAACGAGCGCCCCGCTGGTCGGCAGAGGCGCTCGTTTTTACTTAAGGAAAACACCCTGCTACTCGACCCGATTCCGCCACTTGGCGGCCAGATCCTTGTCAGCCAGAGCCTTGATGTAGACTCCGCCCACCACCGAGCGCGCCTGGAAGCCGATCTGCTTGCCGTTCTTGGTGTCGTACCAATCGGTCAGCGGAACCCGCGTCGGGCCTTCGTTGATCCAGTGCCCGATCGGTCCCATCAGCACAGCAAAATCCTTCGACTGCCCAGGTTCGGCCAAGGTCGCCGTCCAGATTTCCCAATCCAGCTTGGTGTAATCGGCACGATTGTCCAGAGGCAGGCCAAACTTGTTCAGATGCGCTAGGTAGAACGCCATCTCCGTCTGCCGCACCTTGTCCGGGAAAAGGCCGAAATCCAGAATCCGGTCCCACACCAGGTTGTATTTCTGGCTCCAGGTTCCCGGCTTGTCGAAGGCCAGCTTGTAGTGGTCGCCGTCCAGCGCCATGGTCTGCCATTTCGCAGACATTTCCTTGGCAGTACGCGAGTATTCCGCTGCCACCTCGGGCTTGCCCACGCCCTGCGCCATCGCTGCATACGCCGCCAGTCCCTCAATCGCCTTGATGGAGAGGTTGGAGTTGTGCGCCAGGTGGCCGGCAAAGTCGTCCGTCGAAAGCTGGTTCGACGGGTCCAGCCCCTTGTCCCGCAGGTATTCGGCCCACTTGGTGAACACCGGCCAATACTTCCGCGCGAATTCCCAGTTCCCTTCCTCGCGTCCCATTGCCGCAACCATGATGAGCAGATTGCCGCTCTCTTCCACCGGCATCTGGTCGTCTTCCGTCACTTCGCCGCCGCCATACACTTGCCCATTGGCCAGCGGATAGGTGCCCAGATCATGGGGTGCAAAGGGCCACTTCCACCGCGGCAGCGCCGCATATTCCAGCACCGGCTTCAACTGCGCCTCGATCAGCGCCGGGTTGAAGAACAGGAAGAAGGGTGCCGAGGGATACAGAACATCGACAGTCGAAATGCAGCCGTTGGAGAAGTTTTCCTTGGGAAACAGCATCGGCGTGCCGTCGAAGTCGGCGGCAAAGCCATGCGCGGCCAGCGTCTGCCGGTAGGCGAGCGTGGCCAGTTGAGCATAGTCCTTGCCGCCCGTGCGTTCCAGGTCGGCGGTCAGCTCACGGTCAAACTTCTCGCCGCGCTGCTCCAGGCTCGGGTACTCGCTCTCCGCCGTGGCCAGCATCTGCTCGACGCTCATGTTGTTGCGCTGCCAGTAAGGCCGCAGCTTCCGGCCCAGGTACTCGATTGCGTAGTCCTCGGTGTAAGCCAGCAGCACGTGGCGGCTGATCGGCGTTTCCGATAGTTTGCCCATCGGCAATACGGCCGTCAGGTGCGCAGCGCCATCGCGCGGCATGCGCGGCATATCCAGGTCGTCGCCCGCAGGCAGCGCACCGGTAGCGGCAAACTTGCCTACCGCGTCCTGCGTCTCGGCAAACTGTGCCCCGTCCTGATCGGGAACGGCCAGCCGGAAGTAGCCCCAGTCGATGCGCAGATTGTCGCCCGGCCGGTTCAGCACCCGCTGGTCGCGCGAGCCCACATTGAGCACCGTCAAGCCCTTGGCCCGCGAACGGCCCCAGGTCACGGCTTGATCGTCGCTATTGACCGCGATCACCGGGTCCACATCGATCAGTACCGAAAGCTTGTGATCGCCCTGCCCTGTCGCACTCACCGTCAAGTACGTAACGGGCCGCGAAAGCACGTCCAGATCCTTGGGGAATGCCGGCGTGAAAAAGCTCACCGTCAGGCCTATCTGGCCGGTCTGGAACTTGTAGATCGTGTGCGTCGGCGTGACCTTCAGAGAAACCTGGTCCATCGCCGGCAGGTCGCGGGGCTCCGAGCCCATGAAGCGGTAGCTCTTGCCGTCAATCCGCGCCAGCCCGGTGATGGGCTGTCCGGCGCCGGTCCAATGCGATGTCTCACGGTCGGTAAGTTTGTCGGCCATCGACCACACACTGAAATAGGGGTTGTGCGCCACCAGGGGGACTGCGGGAGGCCGCTCTTGCGCGCCCGCCAAACATGCCACGGACGCGGCCAGCAGGCAACTGCGGAGAAGGGTCGAAGATGCAGCAAGTGAAACCGTTTTCACGCTAAAGTCTCTTTTCTCCAGCTCTTCGGGCCGGAATGAGGATGAGAAAGCCTTGGGTCGGCACGCAGTTCGCATCTCTGCCGTCCGCGCCGCCAAAGCCAAACCAGTATAGTCGAACGACGTCCAGGGTCTGCCCTCGGATTCGCCCCCTCCAGCCATCTCCGCACGCTGTGTACCAATTTGAACAGACCAGACACCTCAAAGACCCCTAAATTTCAGGCTGGATTGGCTCCCGGTGGCTCAATTTCCCAGCCGAAGCGGTGGGAAATTGCCGGGCGCAAACAAACCTCCGCAGCAGGTCATCGCAATGGGGGATCGAAGCCGGTCCAAATTCGAAGGGAGATTCTCATGTCGTTAATTTTGCTGATTGTGATTCTGCTGCTGGTTTTCGGCGGCGGCGGCGGCTACTACGGATATCGCAGATGGGGAGGCGGCGGAGGCATCGGAATCTTCGGGCTGGTCCTGATCATTCTCGTGCTCTTCTACGTCTTCGGCGGCATGCGCCCCTGAATTGAGTTTTAGACGAGCGTAATGGCCTGACCTTCAGAGGCGCGGCGCAGTGAGCCGGCCTCTGCAGATGAAAGCCATGCCTCAATCAAGGAGGACCATGAAATCGATCAAACTGTACTCGACCCTACTCGCCCTGCTCGTCGCTGTAACTCTCGCAGGGTGCCGTACCTCCGGCCCGAAATCGCCCGACGTCACGGACAATCTCCGCAAATCGCTCGACCAGGCCGGCCTCAAAGACGTCACCATCGCGCAGGATCGCGACAAGGGCATCGTGACCCTTGGCGGACATGTTCCCGCGGATGCGGACAAAACCCAGGCCGAATCCATCGCAAAAGGGATCGCCCCTGGACAGGTGGTCGCGGATCAGATCGTCGTCACTCCTCCCGGAGCCGAAGGCGATGCCAAGGCCGTGAACTCCGACTTCGACAAGGCGATCGAGAAGAATCTGGATGCCGCGCTCATCCAGAACAAGCTCCACAGAGCCGTCAAGTTCAGCGTCAAGAATGGCGTCGTCACCCTCACGGGTGATGTCGATTCCCAATCCACGCGCGACAATGCCGAACACATTGCTACCTCAGTTCCCAACGTCACGCAGGTCGTCAACGACTTGCAGACCAAACACCAGAAAGCCACCTCGTCCAAATAGGGCCGGAAGGAGAACAAGATGAAAGACAGCGTCAAGGATGAAGTTGCAGGCAAGGCGCATGAGGTCAAAGGCGCTCTCAAAGAGGCCGTGGGCCACGTAACAGGCAATCCGCGAACCGAGGCCGAAGGCCAGGATGAAAAGATTGCCGGAAAAATCCAGAAGAAGATCGGACAGGTCGAGAAAGTAATCGACAAATAGCAATTCAACCGGGATAACTCAACTTGGATGCTGCCTGAGGCAAAGTCAATTCGCCACATCGGCGCTCAGGCAGCCTCTCCGCCTCAGTGTCCGGAGCCTTCCGGCGCCAGCGGCAGCGTGAAGTGGAAGCTCGCCCCGCGGCCCAGTTCGCTTTCCGCCCAGATGCGCCCGCCGTGCGCCTCCACAATGTGCTTCACAATGGCCAGCCCCAATCCAGTCCCGCCCGACTCGCGCGAACGCGCCTTGTCGATGCGGTAGAAGCGCTCGAAGATCCGTTCCAGATGCTCTGACGCAATCCCTGGTCCGAAATCCTGCACGCTGAATTCCACTTCCGACTCCAGCGCCTTTGCGCCCACGCGAATCTTCTTTCCCGTCTTCCCGTACTTCATGGCGTTCTCGATCAGGTTGCCGAAAACCTGGTTCATCGCGTCGGGATCGGCCATCACCAGCGCATCCGGCGCTCCGCCCGATTCCAGCGCGATGCCCGAATCCACCACCATGCCGCCCAGCGCTTCAATCGAGTCCTGCACCAGCGCGCTGGCCTTCGCCGGTTGCAATGAGAGCTTGTAGTTGGGACTTTCCACGCCCGCCAGCGCCAGAAGATCCTCGGTCAGCCTGTTCATGCGGGTGGCGTTCTTCAGGATCACGCCCAGAAACTCGCGCGTGGTCTCCGGGTTGGTCTCCGGATCCTCCACCAGCGTCTCCACGTACCCCTGGATGGAGGTCAGCGGCGTACGCAGCTCGTGGCTCACGTTGGCAATGAACTCTCGCCGCGATTTTTCTGCTGCTTCGATGCGGGTCACGTCGTGCAAAACTGCCAGCGCCCCCCCAGAAGGCAACGGCGCGGCGCTGATATCGAAGATGCGCCCCGGCGCCAGCGAACTGGCCCGCCCAACACGCACCTCGCCACGATCCAGCGCCCCGCGCACGCAAGCCAGCAACTCCGGATCGCGCACGGAGTGGATCAGCGGCCGTCCCACGCGAATCTGCGTGCCGGCCATTTGCTGCATCACCGCATTCGACCAGCGCACCAGCCCCTCGGGCGTGATGGCGACCACCGCCTCTTGCATGGAGTCCAGCATCGCCGCCAGCTCCTGCCGCCGGCTCTCGATCTCCGCAAAACCCTGCCCCAGCCGCTCCGCCGTCTGGTTCAGAGCCGCTTCCATGCTGGAGAGTTCATCCTCGCCATTCTGCGGAAGACGCGCGTCCAGGTCACCCTCCGCAATCCGCTGCGCAAACGCGATCACCCGCTCCAGGCGGGAAGAGACGGCGCCTGCCACCCACGCCGCAATCGGCAACGCCACCGCCAGCGCCACCAGCCCGGAAAGCAGAGCCTCGCGGCCCAGCAATTGCAGCGTTGCCCCCGCCCTGTCGTGCACCATGCGGCTGAAAACCAGCGCCATCACCACGGTGTGAAAAACCAGCAACAGAACAAACAGGCCAAGCAGCTTGGTAAACACTTTGCGAATCAAGGATTCCTACTCGCTTTTGGGGATTTCGAAACGGTAGCCGGCGCCGCGTACCGTCTTCAGATAACGCGGATTCTCCGGGTCCACTTCGATTTTTTCGCGAATGCGGCGCACGTAAACGTCCACCGAACGGGGAGTGACAAAGCGCGCATCGCCCCAAACTGCGTCCAGCAAGTGATCGCGGCTGAAGACCCTGCCCGGATGCCGCGCCAGATAATCCAGCAGGCGGAATTCGGTTGCGGTCGTGGTCGTCAATTCGCCGCGCACCGCCAACTGCATGGCATTGGCGTCGATCACCACATCTTCGAAACTGATCACCGAAGGCGTTGTGGGCCGCTCGAAACGACGCAGCACCGCCTTCACCCGCGCCACCAGCTCGCGCGTCGCAAAGGGCTTGGTGATGTAGTCGTCCGCCCCCAGCTCAAGCCCCAGCACGCGGTCGTTTTCCCCCGCGCGGGCCGTCAAAAAGATGATGGGAATGGTAGAAAGTGCGGGATGGCTGCGCAGCCTGCGGCATACATCCAGGCCATCGCCGCCGGGCACCATGATGTCCAACAGAAACAGTGAGGGCGCCTGCCGTTCGGCGTCGGGAATCAGGTTAGCGGGGGTGTGAAACAGGCGTGCCGAAAATCCGGCTGCCTCCAGGTGATGCTGCACCAGCCGCGCGATATCAGTGTCGTCTTCCAGTACAAATACGGTTTGGCTCAACCGGTCTTCCCTCGCCCGGCGGCCGTTGGATTTCAGTAGCGGAGGCCGCACGGAACCGTTAACAGACTACTGCAATCAGGCAAAGATATTGCAAACGTTCTGTGAATTTGACCGCGAGCGACACCTCTCCAAGCCCCGCCGCCGCACCCAGCATACCGCCCCCCTGGTCTTCATTCCCGCAGGTCCAGCCAACTTGCCAACTCGCCAACCCCGCGCCAGCGGGGCCAACTTGCCACGATTTCCAGAACCCAAATAGTGTGCTTCCTCGACTCCGCGCCTTCTTTCTGGCGCGGACCAGTCAAAGGCATCACCCCATCGCAGGTGGCGCAGGTAGCAGGTGGTTTAGGCTGGGAACGCGGGCGCGCTCCCACTGAGCCGCTCTCCGGGGGAACTCGTATGACCTGGTTGATTCTGCTGGTTGGGCTGGTTGTCGGACTGGTCTCCGGCGTGGTCGGTATTGGCGGCGGCATCCTCTTCGTTCCCGCGCTGATCTGGTTCCTGGGAATGGACCAGCACAAGGCCCAGGGCACCTCGCTGGGCGCACTGCTCGCGCCCGTGGGCATCTTCGCCTTTTATGAGTACTACCGCAAGGGCAACGCCGACCTGCGCGTGGCTCTGCTGCTGGCTGCCGGCTTCCTGGTCGGCGGCTATTTCGGAGCCGTCGGCGCGCAGCACATCTCCGACCTCTGGCTGCGCCGCATCTTCGCCATGACCCTCATCGTGGTAGGCGGAAAGCTCCTCTTCACCCGCTGAACCGCATTTGCTTTCCCAGGCGTGCTTTCCCAGGTCTCTGACCGCTCGGAGCCGTACCAATGCTGGGTGCCCCACATCTCGACTTTGAGATGTGGGATAGCAAGGACACGAAAGCGCCTCTTTCCCTGGTTCCCACAAAAAATAGGTGTCCCAGGTCCGCTTCCTGGACCCGGCAAAGCACGAACACAAGGCGTACCCTCACGCACTCAAAGACCTGGCAATGAATCGCAGCCGCACGTAGTCGGCAACCCAGTTCCCCTCCTCATCGCGCAGCACAGGCGCCAGCAGCGCCGCCGTCTCCTCCACCACCGTCTTCCGCAGCGCCTCCGGCAGCCCTTCCAGCACACCGCTGCGGAAAGTCGTGAGCCAAGCCGTCATGCCGCTCTCCGGCAGCGGCGTGGGGCGCGGAATCAGGACGATCCGCTCCACCGCAAAGCCGTGCCGCGTGAGCCGCCGCCGATAGCCTTCCGGGGTTGCGTAGTAGTTCACCCCGTCCTCACGCCCACCAAATCCATGCCGCTCCAGCACCGCTGCCAGCGCCACGCGAATCGCCGCGATATTGCCCTGCCCGCCCATTTCCGCCACAAACCGCCCGCCCGGCTTCAACACGCGGCGTACCTCGGCCATCATGGCGTCCTGGTCGCGCACCCAGTGCAGCGCGGCGTTCGAGAAGACCGCGTCGAATGTGCTTTTCGCGTAGGGCAGCGACTCGGCGCTTGCCTCGTCGGCCGCAATGCCCCGTGCCCGCGCCGCCGCCACCATCTCCGGCGAGGCATCCACGCCCACCACCGTGGCTCCCGTCGCAACGACGCGTGCGGTCAGTTGCCCATCGCCGCAGCCCACGTCCAGAATGCGTTCGCCCGGCTGGGCCGCCAGCCATTCCAGCACTCCGCCCGCCAGTTCATGCACAAATGCGCCGTTCTCCCCATAGGCCTGCGGATCCCAGTTTTGCGTCACTTGGTACCCTCCCCGCCCAGTATCGCGGAAGCGGTGACATAAAACAAAGTTATTGCGCTTTGGTTTTCGATAACGAATCCTTATAGCGACAAAGACGGAAGCCGAGCGACCCAATGCGCCTTGATTCTTGATTCGGCCCCAAAGGATTGCATCATCCGAAAGCTGTCATCCTGAGCGAAGCGCAGCGTAGTCGAAGGACCTGCGGTTGCTCTTGCTCTACTCCGTGTCAATTCAATCGGGCCGGATCAATAAACGATAGCGTTTGGAATCTCGCAGCAAAACAAGAGGATCTACGGACGACTCCACCTCGAAGCCCTCCGCCCTTTCCCTACTTCCCTTGCCAGGCGTCCTTTATATTGGGCCGGTAATCGATCTCAGTGAACGTGGTCGTGCACCGATCGCCCACCGGCGCCTGCGAAGAGAACCCGACGCGCAGATCCTGCTTGTCTCCCAAACTGAAAATGCGAATAATCGACCAGCTTTTCCCATCCTCCGACGCGAAGAAGTAAATCGTATGGCCGGTCTTGGCGACCTTGAGATAGACCGAAGACCCCTGGATCGGAATCGAAATGCTATCGTCGGAAAGTCCTCGGGTGACCACGGAAACGATCGACGGATGTTTGTCGAGGGTCATTTCGAAGCATAACTTCGCCCACACCGTGTCGTTCACATACAGGACCAGAACGCCCGAGTCCCACTGGGATTTAAAGTCCACATCCACCTTGGCGCTCAACGCAAAATTCTCCGTTGGTTTGAAGAGCAGCCGGGCGGAATTGTCCCGCGGCGCCTCATACATGGCAGAGTCATACCAGTCCGTCTGCTTGTCCGCGGTAATCGAGAGCGTGTTTCCGTTTTCGATCTTCCACTGCGCGGGCGGATGCTGCCACGTCAAAGGTCCGGGCACTCCATTGAGAACCGGAACAGCTTCGCTGCGTGCTGCAGCCGGAGTCTGTGCGACAACCGCCAAAGCCGGCAGCAGGAACCCAGCCAGCGCCAAAACCAGATGCGGAAACTTGCTCACGTACATTTCCTCCAAAGTTTTCGAGAGTCTGAATCGTTACTCGAGAATCTGGACGGAAATTATAAGCGCTTGCTAAATCGATTGAACAGGCACTAATGTCAGGTCGTCTACCAGCCCCACTTCCTTCTGCACAAAGGGCTCGCCATAGCGCACGCCGGCCAGCAGGCCATAGTGGCGCGCCTCGGCAAACGTCCGCTCGCGAATCTCTTCTTCGGGCACGAATAGCGAACTGCCGGCCGCCTGGTTGGCATATTGCGAGCGGTAAGCCATCAGCGCCTGGTAGCGCTGCTCGATGAAGGGCGTAATGTCCACGATGAAGCTGGGCCGCACATCCGCGTACAGGCTGGCGTAAACAATCTTGAATGGCCGATGCGGTGCAAGCCCGGTATCCACTTTTTTGAGGCCGGAGAGGAAGCACGCTTCATAGCCGAGCGTCGCCACCGTGGCGTGATCTGGATGCCGCGCCTGCCAATACGGCAAAATCACCACGCGCGGCTGAAGTTCCCGCAGCACGCGCGCAATCTTGATCCGGTTTTCCAGTGTATTTTCCAGCGCTCCATCGGGCAGGTCCAGCGCCTGCCGCCAGCTCACGCCCAGAATCCGTGCCGCCTCCGCCGCTTCCTGCCCTCGCTCTTCGGCCGAGCCGCGGCTTCCCGCTTCGCCTTGAGTCAGGTCCAGGATGGCGGTGCGCAACCCCCGGGACGCCATGCGCAAAAGCGTTCCGCCGCACGTCTGCTCCACGTCGTCGCGATGCGCGGCGATGGCTAAAACGTCGGCCGCCGCCAGCTTGTCGGCTGGCGGCGGATCGGTTCTGTTGGATTTTGTCATCGATTTAATAGACGGTGTTGTTGTCGTCGGTGATCCCATCCATGTAGGCCACATCCCAGGCCGTGCCGGTTACGGTCACGTACTGGTTGTCTCTCGACGTTCCATCCGTCGTGTTGTAGATGTACACCTGCCCGCCCTGCGCCACATAAATCTTGTGCAGGCCGGTCACCGCGGCAATTCCTGTCAGGTCGCCCAGGTAAGGCTCCAGCAGGGTCACCGTGTTGGTCGAGGTGTTGTACATGGTCAGGCAGCCATACGCCTGGCCATTGTTATAGCGCTCGCCTTGCGTGCACTTGGTCATGCCGATCCACAGCGTATTGTCGTCGGCCAGAATCATGCGGCTCACCGCGCCCGTAGCGCCGTCGCTGATGGAAACCGCCGCCGATACTGAAGCCGGGGCCATATTCGTGGGCAGCGTGACCGTGGTCAGATGGCCCCCAAACAGCCCGTCCGGCATCTTTTCCTGGCCCACAACATACATCGTGGAACTATCCAGCAGCGCATTGCTCGCACCGCCGGGAACGTTGATCGTCGAGCTGACCATCTGACCAGTCGGGGTCGTGGGCAGCCTGCCCGACTGCTGCCCGGTAAGAAAGATCAGCGGCGCCGTCGGGATTGGTGTAACCGAAGACTTCGTACCGCCGCACTCCGGGCCGCAATTCAGGACGTACGCTGTGCCGCCGTCGGCGGAGAAGATCGCCTTCACTGGCCGGTCGAAGGTCAGAGGTGCTCCATAGTAGTTGCCCGTAGCGTCGATGTTGTCCGGGCTCTGCGCCTGAAACAGGCACCACGTGGGCGCATTGAACGGCTCACAGTCGGTTGCGGCTTTCGGCCATGTGCTCGGGCCGCCGGAGTAGGCGACTGTCTGCGTGGACGATAGCTTGCGCGGATAGTAAGCGTAATTCGAATTCTGCACAAAGGCCAGAACCACAGAGCCCCCGGGATTCACGCTCACCCGATAAACGCCAGGAAGTCCCAGCGCAATGCTGGTATTGCTGACGGTCCTGTCCACCACCGTAAGCGTGCGCGGAGAGGCCTGCGTTGCCGCAAAAATATAGGACTGGTTCCGCGTGATGAAGATGCTCGATGAGAACGCGGTGAAGGTGGCGCCGCCGCCGTTCTCCTTGGCGTAGCTCACCAGCGAGAAGCTCCCGTCACCGGAGCCATAGACGGCCCCCTGCTGCTCTTCGGGCATGCTCTGGATCGAGACCGGCAACGCACCGGAATATCCCGCAATGGAATAGGAGCCGGTCTTGCTGTCATAGCTGAACCGGACGTCGTAATTGGCGTCCACGAATTGCAACGCGCCCTTGGTAATGGCGCTGGGGTTTTGCACCGCGATCAGTACGCGATTGAGCAACCCGCTGGGCGGCAATGTCCGACCCGCAAAATAGGTAGTGGTGCCACAGCCTGCCAGCGCAACTGCAATCGCCAGGGCACCAGTGGCGCTCATCCAAAGACTTCTCTTCTTCAAAATCCCTTACCTCGACGGAAAACGCGGAACGAACCGCAGATTATGCCCGCGGCCGGAGCCGCAGCGTGAACAAATCAATGCCGGCTGCCGGCACATCGGACGGCTCGCGAAGACCGCCGGTCCGAACCCCTGCAGCCCAAGCTTATGACCTTCGAAGTATAACAAAGCAGCCCCCTCTGCTGACGTACCCGGCCGGACGGGCTTAACATAACGGTAGAATGCCGAATTTTACCGACATCTTCGCCAGCCGCCCCCTGCTCGCCGACGGCGCCATGGGCACCGTCCTCTATGCCCGTGGCATCTTCATCAACCGTTGCTACGACGAGCTGAACCTCTCCGACCCCGGCCTCATCCTCGCCATTCATGAGGAGTACCTCCAGGCCGGAGCCGAAATTCTGGAAAGCAACACCTTCGGCGCCAACCGCTTTCGGCTCTCCCGCCATGGCTTGGCCGACAAGGTGCGCGAAATTAACGCCGCCGGCGTGCGCATCGCCCGCCAGGCTGTCGAACACCTGCGCGACAAGCAGGCCGGCGAGGCCTGGGTAGCCGGCTCGGTCGGTCCCCTCGGGGTGCGCCTCGAACCCCTCGGCAAAACCGGCCTCGACGAAGCCCGCGCCGCCTTTGCCGAGCAGATTCGCGCCCTCACCGACGAAGGCGTGGACCTTATCGTCATTGAAACCATGCCCGCCCTCAACGAGGCCCGCGTGGCTCTTGAAGCCGCCCGCGAAATCGCCCCCGACCTGCCCGTGCTGGTCATGGTCACCGTCGACGACGAAAGCAACTGCCTCGACGGCGCCTCGCCCGCCCAGGCCGCTGCCCTGCTCACCGATTGGGGCGCCAGCGCCATTGGCGTCAACTGCTCCACCGGCCCGGCCACCGTCCTTACCGCCATTGAAGCCATGCGCGCCGCTACCACGCTGCCCCTCGCCGCCATGCCCAATGCCGGAATGCCCCGCGCAGTCGAAGGCCGCAACATCTATCTCTGCTCCCCGGAATACATGGCCAGCTTTGCCCGCAAGGCCATCGCCGCGGGCGTGCAGATCGTCGGTGGCTGCTGCGGCACCACCCCCAACCACATCCGCGCCATGCGTTCCGCCATGCGCGCCCTCGACGCCCAGGCTCGTGTCGTCGTCACCGGCGCCGCCCCGACCCTGAACACCGAGACTCCGCCCGCGCCTCTGGCCGCGCGTTCCCGCATCGGCGCCCTGGTCGCCGGCGGCAGTTTCGTCACCCTGGTTGAGATCGTGCCGCCCCGCGGCATCAACTGCGTCAAGGAAATCGAAGGCGCGCAACTGCTCGCCCAGCTCGGCGTCCACGCCATCAACGTCCCCGATTCGCCCCGCGCCTCCGCCCGCATGAGCGCGCAAAGCCTCTGCATCCAGATTCAGCAGCACACCGGCATCGAGACCATCCTTCATTACACTTGCCGCGATCGTAATCTTCTCTCCATTCAGTCGGACCTGCTGGGCGCCTCGTCCATCGGCCTGCACAACATCCTCTGCCTCACCGGAGACCCGCCCAAGCTGGGCAACTATCCCGATGCCACCGCAGTCTTTGACGTTGACTCCATCGGTCTCGTCAACATCGTTCGCCAACTGAATCACGGCCTCGACATCGGCGCCAACTCCATCGGCGCCACCACCAACTTCACCATCGGCGTCGCCGCCAACCCCGGCGTCCCCGACATCGAGCAGGAGTTGCGCCGCTTTTTCTACAAAGTCGATGCCGGCGCCGAGTACGCCATCACCCAGCCCGTCTTCGACCTGCGCCTCCTGGAGAGCTTCCTCGAACGCATCGAGGGCCATCGCATTCCGGTCATCGCCGGCATCTGGCCCCTCACCAGCCTGCGCAACGCCGAGTTCATGAAGAACGATCTCCGCGTCTCCATGCCCGAAGAAATCATGTGGCGCATGGCCCAGGCCGACTCGCCCGACGCCGCCCGCAGAGAAGGCATCCTCATCGCCCAGGAGATGCTGGAAGCCGTCCGTCCCTTCGTCCAGGGAGTCCAGGTCAGCGCTCCCTTCGGCCGTTACACCGCCGCCGCCGAGGTCATCGCCAGCGTGCTGCCCAAAACGCCTGAAGATCATCCCATGAGAGATGACGCTTGACATGCAAAGCGAACAGGGGCATCATCAACCTATTCCGTACGCTCGTAGGCGAGCATGTATCCAGCAAACCCCGGCGCGAAAGCTCCGGGGTTTGCTATTTTGGTATGTAAATGAAAAAGCTGGTCCTCATGATCGACGGCGGGTTTCTCCGCGTGGCCGCCAGAAAAGCAGGAATCTACTACGACCCCAACTTCATTGAGGCTTTTTCCAGGGCTTGTCCTGCTGCGGAAGAAGAGCTTTTCCGGTCTCTCTACTACGACTGCGCGCCGTATCAGGAACACCAGAAGCTCCCCGTTTCAGGTTTGACACACACTTTCGCCGACTCGGGCCAATGGCTGACAGACCTCGCCAAAAAAGACCTGATGGCGGTCAAACTGGGCGTGCTGAAGTTCCGCGGCTACAAACTCAAGAGGACCCCAGTAGCCGGAGTTGCCGCCCTGACCGATGAGGATTTTAAACCCTATTTCGAGCAAAAAGGCGTCGATATGCGCATCGGGCTTGATATCGCCGCTTATTCCGCCTTGAGAGAGGTGGACAGGATAGGCTTGGTAACTGCGGATACCGATTGCGTACCGGCAATGAAACTCGCACGCAAGAGTGGGGTACAGGTCGTTCTGTTTGCGCTGCCGGGTGGGAACACCCCCAGCGAGTTGGCCCAGCATGCGGATTATGTTCGGGCAGTCACTTGGCCGATTTCGCCAGATTCCGCCCTCCCTTCCAGAAGTGCGTCAATATCATCTGACCCTGCATAACTCACGGAGTGAACACCATGCCCTCATTCGAAGAATCGCTCAAGAAGCTGGAAACCATCGTCGATCAATTGGAAAAGGGCGACCTCGCCCTGGAGCAGTCCCTCACCCTCTTCGAGGAAGGCGTGGGACTCTCGGCCAACTGCAAGGCCGAGCTGGACGCGGCAGAGGGCAAGGTCCAAATGCTGGTCAAGCAGCGCGACGGCTCTCTCAAGCCCGAGCCCTTCCTCACCGAAAAGCCGTTCTAGCGCCTTTTTTCTGTCGGTATGGAGTGACGCTCTTCGCTGGCCGTTGCTGGTCGCTCGCCGCAGCAGCCAGTAACGCCTTCTGGGCCGCCGGTTATGCATTCGGAACGATGACCAGGTCCAAACACGTTCAACCATAAGCGCAGAACGACTATATAATCCCCGCATGTTGGCACTTCGCGTCCTTCCCTTCGCCTTGTTTCTTGCCATCGTGGCCCCTGCGCAGCAGACCGTCTCCTTTGCAACTGAAGATGATGGCCAAGTCTGCGCCGATCTCTATGGCCAAGGCAGCAATGCCATCGTACTGGCTCACGGCGGCAGATTTCACAAAGAGAGTTGGCACGACCAGGCATTGTCCCTGACGTCGGCAGGGTTTCGAGTATTGGCCATCGACTTCAGAGGATTCGGTTGTTCGAAAGGTCCGGGGCAGCAGGATTTCGACAGTGCCCCATTTGAGAAAGATGTGCTCGCTGCGGTTCGTTACCTGAAAGCGCACGGCGCGAAAACGGTGTCCGTGGTGGGAGGAAGTTTTGGAGGCGCGGCTGCCGGCGATGCATCCATCAAGTCAGAACGAGGTGAAATTGATCGAATCGTATTTCTTGGCGCAGCGCCGAATCTTTCCGCAGACGGCTTGAAATCACGAACATTGTTCATCGTCTCGCGCGAAGACAGCGACGGAAGCCACACGCTGAGGCTGCCTGGTATCCGGGCGCAGTACGAAAAGGCTCCTCAGCCGAAGCAGCTGATCGTATTGGATGGTTCTGCACACGCGCAATATCTCTTTCAAACCGACCAGAAGGCTCGAGTGATGCAAGAGATTGTGCGATTTCTGTCAGCACCGTAAGATACGCTGCGAGCCGAACGTCTCGGTAGCAAAAGGAAGTACCGGTCGGATGGTCGCCTACCCGGAAATTACGAAATCCTTCACCTCTGATTTCAGGTCCGGTCTCTTCCTATAAGCGCCCAAGGAAACATAAAGATTGACACATTTGATTTCTTCTTTAAAATTGAATTAATGACAAGCCGAAGCAATCTGGGAGAGTTTGAGCTCATGCTTCTTCTCGCTGTGATTCATCTCGGCGACGAAGCCTATGGCGTGACAATCACGCAACAGCTCGAAGCCTATCGAGGCCGAGGCGTAGCAGTGGGCAGCGTGTATGCGGCGCTGGAGCGGCTGGAGAACAAAAACTTGGTCGAATCCAGCCTGGGCGATCCTACGCCTGAACGCGGCGGGAAGGCGAAGCGCTATTTTCGAATCACAAAGGAAGGTCTAAGCCAGGTGCATGAGACGCGCCGCGTATTGACCAGGCTCTGGAAGACTATTCCTGAATCCATGTTGGAAGTGCAGCAGGAGAACTGAACATGCGGAGACAGCCACCGCAGCTTGCAACGTGGATGCTCGAGCATCTGACGACCCGTCACCGCGATGACGCGCTTGCAGGAGATCTACTGGAAGTTTTCCGAATGGGGCGTTCCAACGGCTGGTACTGGAGACAAGTGCTTGCCACATGTGTTCTCTCGTGGGCCGCGAGTCTCCGTGCACGAGTGCCCTTGCTGGTTTTCGCGCTGATGTGGTCCATGGCGGCTCCAGCGTGGATGCTGTTCATCATCCGCCTTGCAGGGCTACCCCCGGTGCTCATCGGTTTGGTGGTTTGGACGATTCTGAATTCGAGTTTCCTATGTGCTGGAATTCTGGTTTATAGGTTTTCCCTTAAGAGCTTCGGTCAGGTCATTGACCGAAGAAACCTGCGCCACGCAATGTGGTCGGCCCCGCTGATCTTTCTGCCGAGCCTGTTCACCACGTTCGTTCTGATGAACCTGTACTCGTACCCAGGCTTTTCGGTTGCAAGGTTCGCAACCACTCCACTGAGCCAGATTGCAGATTTGAGGATGCCGGCCGACGCGCTGCGCATACCGTACGTTTTCGCGCTGCTGTGCGCGCTTTGGGGCGCGGTCCCGCGATCCTTGCGTAGTCTTCAGCAACTGACAGTCGAACCCTCCGCGATTGACGATTCATCGCGATCCGACTCCTCTGGCCTGGTTTATGAACTCGACCCATTCACCCTAAGGCGATTCTTGGGTTTGATGGTGGGCGCCGGGCTGATCAATGCCATGATCATCGGCTTTCTGCTTTGCCGCCTGCCAGACTCGCATGCGCCCGCTTTCGCTTCTCTTCTTATGCGGGCAATCATCTATGTTGCCCTGGGCGCACTTGCCGGCGCGGGAGGGACCTGGCTTTACTGGAGGAGTCCCGCGAGCCCATTTCGTGCCCATGCTCCCATTCCATTTCCGCTGTTTGCCTTGGTTTGTGCATCAGGTTGGGTCTGGGTGCCCTCGATGGTAATGTTCTATGAGCAAATCTCGGCCGCATCCGCATTCGTCGCAATGATTGGGGCATTCGTTCTCACTTCCGGCTTGCGAAGTGCTGCCTTCCCGGCCTTTGCTTCCGGCCAGCCTCGCCCCTCGGTCCCGGAGATGGCTGACGGCGAGCTCTTTGCGGAATCTCTCTATCGGCCTCCCATTGAAGCGCATGGGTATGTGATTGCCCTTTCCTTGTATGCGGCAGGTGCGGCACTTCTCACCCGTTTGAACTACACTGCGGCTGCACTGCTCGCGTTCAGTGCATCTGTTTTCGCATGGAAGAGATCCATGCCGCAACGCACGTCTGACGAGACGGGCAACCAGTACAGGCAAGCGACGCTGCGCCTTGCGCTCATTGTCATTCCGGCGGTATTGGTAACCATCTGGGCGTTGCTCGACGGCGTGGCTTATCGCAATCGCGTGGCCGAATTAAACGCTGCGCTTGCGGCTGGCAATGGGGCAGCCACGAACGACAACGCCAATCAGAAGAGCAGACCCAAAGCCTCCACCTTGGGTTTTGGTGGCTACGAAAGCCTGATTCTGTGGCCGTTTCCTGAAAAAAAGCAGCTCCTCCCACCGATTCCGATGGAAGACTCGCTCCTGGCTCCTGGAACAACCCGGCCTCTCATCATTCGCTTCAACGGTCCATACCAGTACATCCAGCCGCCTGATAGGGTTCCGGGACCAGCGGCACACCAGGCACACGCCACGCCACTTGCGGTGGACGTCCAATCGAATGATTTCATCCCAATCATGATGGACGCCCATCAGAGCCTCTCCGCATCTGTCCGAATTGCGCGGTGCCGGAAGATCGAGGTTGAGATTGCAAACGGCGACAACCGGGTCGGTACCGTTTCGCTCGGCGTCTTGTTAACCGACGAAACATCATCCCAGAAGCGATCGGTTGATCTTGGCCGGCAACCGATTATTTCTACTGAGCCGGGGAACTTCTCCATCAAGTCTGCGCCCGTATTTGAGAAACTCCATTTCGCTGTTCCGGCGAATGCGCGCATTCGAAAGTTCAACGCCATCACGGTCGTCTTCATTCCAGATATCAAACACGAGTTCGTTGCTCCGAAGATCGCAGTTCAACAGTTTCAGTTATTCGCGCGCTGATGTAAACGGAGTCACCTTTCCGGCACATGCGGGATCAATCTCTCCAATCAAGCGGACCCGGGAGATGGACAATGCATTTGATGAGACAGTGCGCCGTATCCCGAGACCTCTGAGAGCTTTGATTTGGTTCCGAATGTGTGGTCGCCCATCCAAAAATTACCAAACGGTAATCCCATGCAGAAGGCGGGTTTCCCGCCCTTTCCTCGCCACTGAAAATGGGTGCCGCAGTTTCATCGCGGAAAGGGGTGGGACACCACCGCCCTCACCTAGCTACGGCCAAATTCTGCGGCCAAGCCATTCCCGCGCCTTCCTTCTTGCGCGAACCGGCCGAAGGCAGCTGGCCCCACCGCAGGTGGCCGGGTGGCCCAGGTACCGGGAGAAGTGAGAATTACCACTGAAGATGGTTGCCCCAGGTGCCTCGCATTTGGGCATCTGGGAAAGCACAGACCTCAATCTGGGAAAGCCTGATAACCTCGTCCCTTTCGAATTTCTGCCCGAAAGTGGCCCAGCTTCGCCGCTCAGTTCCCGCGATATTCTTGGTTTAAGCCAACAGGCTAACGCGCTCATTGACATCGTTCTGGGGGTTTTGTCGCCACCCCGGAAATTGCCAAATAGTGATCCTATGCAGGAGGCGCACACATTCCTCGCCACTGGAAGTGGGTGCCGTCGTTTCATCGCGGAAAGGGTGGGAGACCTCAGCCCTCACCCAGCCACGGCCAAATTCTGCCACCAAGCCAATCCCGCGCCTTCCTTCTGGCGCGGACCGGCCGAAGGCTGCTGGCCCCACCGCAGGTGCTTTGCCGATAATTAGCTTCCACGCGCGCACAATGAAAATATGCTCAATCCCGGTCTCCGACCGGGGGCAGAAAGTCAAAAAAAAAGGGATACATTCACCTTTTGTTCGCTTTATATGAGAATAAACTTACATATCTTTACTATTTTAAATCACTTACGAACATAGCAAGCTATGGAAATCTCCAGTTTTCCACAGGTTGGAAATTTCTTAAGTCCAATGGAATCAACTCCTAGACTTGAAAAAAACGGGCAAAACAGAGGGCATTTTACCTCGTTTTCATCCTTTTTCACCGGAAAATCGGGCTCTTTTTCCCAGCCTTCAAGCTTCGTTTTCGCTTGGAGAGAGATGAAAACCGAGAACCTTCAGAGCCGCAGCAGACAAGCATAGCTTCCCTTGCTCGCGGCTCGTCGAGGGTCACGTCGTGCACCCGGAGACAGGAAACTCGTTAGTCTCTGCGCCGCCGCTGATGGGTAGAGGGAATGTTCATGTCCTCGCGGTACTTGGCCACCGTCCGGCGCGTAAGCTGAATGCCCTGGGCGTGCAGCAGGGCGGCAAGCTGGTCGTCGGTCAAGGGATGCCGCGCGTCTTCCTCTTCGATCAGTTTGCGCACTTTCCGCTTCAGAACCACCAGGGTCGTGTCGGCGCCTTCGGGTCCGTTCGATCCCTCTGAAAAGAAGTAGCGCAGCTCGATCACTCCCTGCGGTGTATGGGCGTATTTGTTGGCCACCGCCCGGCTCACCGTCGAAGGATGAACACCGATCTCCTCGGCCACTTCCTTGATCATCATCGGGCGCATCGCTTCGACGCCATAGTCCAGAAAGTCCTGCTGCCGGCGCACAATCACTTCGCAGGTGCGCAGAATGGTGCTCTTCCGCTGCGCGATGTTGCGCATCAGTTGCAGCGCCGAGCGGAAGCGCTCTTTGACGTAGTCCTTGACCTCTTTGTCCGTGCCTTCGGCCGAAAGCATCCGCCGGTAGCGCTGGCTGAGCCGCAGACTGGGCAGGTCTTCCTCGTTCATGGACACGATCCACTCGCCGCCCTGCTTCAGAAATACCACGTCCGGCTCGATCAGCCTGGTCTGCTCACGGTTGTAGAGCCGGCCCGGACGCGGATCCAGCGTGCGAATAAACTCCACCCCGGCGTGCGCCTCTTCCGGCGACACCTGCGCCGCCCGCGCCAGGTCTTTCACGTCCCGCTTCTGCAACAGGTGCAGATGGTCGCCCACAATCAGGGCCGCCACTTCCATGCTGCGGCGCCGCTCCTCCAGCTTGGCCTCGGCTTCCACGCGGAAGCTCCCATGCGGGTCCTCGTCGGCGCCCGCCGACTGCCGCGCATACACCTGGGCAAACTCGTTCTGCTGCGCCGCAATCTGGATCAGCAGGCACTCCCGCAGATCCCGCGCACCCACGCCGGCCGGATCAAGATGCTGCACCAACTCAATCCCCCTCCGCAGCAGCTCAATTTCCGCCTGCCTCTCCTGGTTCTTGCTCTCCTCAGAACCAATCGCCGGAAACTCCAGGAAGGCGCCTACCAACTCATCCTCGCTGCCAGAGAGGTACCCGTCCTCGTCCAAATTGCCGATCACGAACTCAGCCGCTTCCTGCACCCCTGGATCCAGCGTCAAAGCTCCCAACTGCCACGCCAGGTGGTCAGACAGGGTCGTAGGCTGGGAGAGAAAGCTTTCGAACGACGGCTTGTCGCTATCCTCATACTCCGGCTGCGTGCGATAGCCGGGGTCCAGATACTCCTGAAAATACGATCCGAAATCGATCTCGTTGAAGGGGTCCTTGGGCTCGGGGGCCGACTCCGGCGTCCCCTGTTCCTCCAGTTCGATCCGGTCGTCGCGTTCCTTCCGCTCCTGCCGGCCCGCGACCTCATCCAGCATCGGAACCGTCTCGTCAATCTCTTCCAGGACGGGGTTCTCCACCATCTCGGCGTCGATCATCTCCTTCAACTCCAGCTTGTTGAGCGCAAGAACGCTCACCATCTGCATCAGGCCTGGAGTAAGGACCTGGCGTTGAGAGATCCTCAGGTTCAATCTGGGTTGCAATAACGCCATAAGAAGGACTCAATTCCCGTTTGGGTTCACCACTAGTGTAATCGGATTGGAAAGAGACCATTGGTCAAATTGCCGCCGACCAATAGCCCGCTCCCGGAATGGGCGAGGCTCAATCCGGGAATCGACTTCTCTGCATTTTTCGAGCAGCTGTTCCGTTTGGTAGAGAAAAGCATTCGCCCGCTCTGCGCCCGGATGCCCGCATTACCCCAGCGAGAATCCTTCGCCCAGGTAAACGCGCCGCACCTCCACGTCGTTGCCCAACTCATGTGGCGTTCCGGCTCGGAAGATCCGCCCTTCGGCGATGATATAAGCCCGATCGGTCACGCTCAAGGTCTCGCGCACGTTGTGGTCCGTGATCAGAATCCCGATGCCGCTGGCCTTCAGGTCGAAGATGATCTTTTGCAGTTCCAGAACTGCAATCGGATCGATGCCGCTGAAGGGCTCGTCGAGCAGGATGAAGTTCGGCTGAATGCACAGCGAGCGCGCGATTTCTACCCTCCGCCGTTCGCCGCCTGAGAGAGCGTAACCCCGCGTGGTGCGGATGTGTCCCAGGTTCAACTGATGAATCAACCGCTCCGCCCGCGTCTTCCGCTCCCGGTTGCCCAGGGGCTGCGCCTCCAGAACCGCCAGGATGTTTTCCTCCACCGTCAGCTTGCGAAAAACCGAAGGTTCCTGGGGCAGATAGCTGATCCCGAAATTGCGCGCCCGCAGGTACATCGGGACCCGGGTGATGTCGGTCTCGTCCACCATGATGCGGCCGGTCTCCGGCGCCACCAGTCCCACAATCATGTAGAAACTGGTGGTCTTGCCGGCACCATTCGGTCCCAGCAGCCCCACGACCTCGCCGCGGGAGATTCTCAGGTCCACACCCCGGACCACTTGGCGGCCCTTGTACGTCTTGCCGATTCCTTCGGCGATCAATGTTTCCATGTATGCGTAAGGCTCTCTTCCGCCCCTATTTCGGCGCCGTGGTCTCGGTTGTGGTTTTGCGTCCACCGCCTTCGATACTGACGCTATCATTGCGGCTATTGAAAATCAAAGCCTCGCCGGAGACGGCTCCCCTCGCCGGATCGGACATGCGCGGCCGCAGAGAGGCGGTCCCAGTCAGAACATACTCCCCGGTCTGGCCCGTGTATACCAACTGCTCGCCGGTTCCCCGCCGGCCCTGGGAAACGATCACGACACGTCCCTTGGCGGTCATGCGATCCACCTGGGCTGCGCCGCCGTCCCTGCCGGCATGATTGCCCGCCGGAAGCAATTGCAGCTCCAGGTCATTGGAATTCACTGTCGCGGTTCCTGTCTCCGATAAAACTGTGCCCGCAGCGCCGCCGTGCATCACAGCCTTGCGCTCGGCGTCGGAATACTTCAGATCGCCTCCGCTCACGCGGATCACAGAAGGCTCCTGCGCTTTTCCGCCCGCTTCTTTCGCTGGTCCGGACCCAGCCGCGCTAACCATCACTGCTTTCACCGGCTCGCCGGCATCCGTCGTCCGCGCCACCAGCGTCTGCCGCATCCGGTCGAGCACAATCACCGGCCCCGAAATCGAGTTGGCCTGCTGCCAAAGCCGTGCGTGCCCGCGGAAGGTCGCCTCGCCCGTTGCCTGGTGCAACTGCGCCTCGGCCGCAATCGCGTGAGCCGGTCCCTGCCCGCCCAGCGCAGGACCGTCCTGGCCTGGCTTTCCCTGCCCCCGGTTCCCGCCGCTGCTTAGCCAACTGGCCTTCACGTTGCCGTGCGCAAATGCATCGCCAGAAGCCTGGGAAACGTCGATCTTGTCGGCCGTAAGTTGCAAGCCGCCATCTTCCACCCGCGGCCCCAGCGTCAGGTGCAACCACTCCCCCGCGCCTTCATACACGGCCCGCCCCGCTGTGGCTTTCAGCGGCGCAGCTGCCTGTGCGCCCGACTTGGCCGCCGGTTCATCGGTCAACGTGACATGCCCGTCCACCGTAGCCGACTGAATCTCGGTCCCACCACCGGTCCCTTGCTTTGCGCCCGGCTTGACGCCCTTCACGGGCACCTCGAAATGCGCTTCCAGCCGATCGCCGCTGGTGGTTTGCCGCGTCCCCGTCTGGCTCGTCTGCGCCACGCTCGCGTGGCCCGCCCCCGTCATCGCGGTCAATACCGACCCTGCTCCGAACTGGCCAGTCACCTCGTCCGCGGTCATCCGGGAGGGCATTTTGGGGCCTTTGCCGCGCTGACTCTCACCCGTCACCACCACCCCACCCATACCGTGAATCTCGCTCGGCTCCAGCTGCCCATGGCCGGCCACGCGAAACTCCACTTCGGCCACCGGAGAATGCCACGTCCGGTTCACGCGCAAGAGCCCATCCGCCTGTTGGCTTTGCTCCTGGCTCACAAATTCGACGCCCCGCTCCAAATGCGCATGGCGCAGTTGGCCCCGTGCCGTGAATTCAAGCTCCATGGTGGGCGAGGTCCCGTGCAGCTTGCGGTCCTTTTCTTCCTTCCCACCCAATGCGTCGATCGTGACTCCACCTGCCAAGTGGCCGTGGTGTGGCTGATTGTGCTCGTCGAAATCCATCTGCCCGGTCGGCGCAGTCAGGCGGCCACCGCTCGCAGTTGTGAGCGCAAATCCGCTGGTCGCCTCCAGCCGCACCACCGAACCATCGTCCCGGAACAGAATCTTGGCCGCGCCGGCCGTACTCTCTCCGCCCCGATAATCGGCTTTGGCCGCGCGCAACAGGCACTGCTGGCTATCGCGCTCGAACTCCGCGTGCCCGGCATGAAGCTGCACCGCTTCAACGCCCCGCTGCGCGTTCAGTTCGACAGCAGCGTCCAGCACCAACGTTCCCTCCTGGGAGTGGAATGAGGCGCCCAGAGAACTCCCCGTCCCCTGCGTCATCGCGAACTCCACCCTCTGAGCGGTTTCCGCAACTCCACTATTCGTGTCAAATGTAAGTCCACTGGTCTTTACATGAATTTCGCCTGCCGAGGCAGCCTCTGCAGCCGCGGCCAGCGGGGTACCTTTCGGCTTCGCTCCCACCCCCTGCCCCGGAGCGGTCTTGGGCGCAACTGCTGGCGTCAATCTCGGGCGCGTCATCCAGATTTCTACCGGCCCGTCGGCTTTGGCCACACCCTTGTCCTGGTCGTACTCGAATTCTGCGCCCTCGATCCGGTCCGCACGTTTGCCGTCATCGTCATACAGAACGATCTTCACGTCGTGCAGCAGCACGCGCTTGTTTTTCAGCTCCACCACCTTCGAGGCATGAATCTCGTATTTTGAATGCGCACCCAAAGAGTGCGAGAAGGTGTAGCCGTTCGCCTCCTGCACAATGTCCAGGCCCAGCCGCTTGGGCAGATCGCGCCGGTTCAGCGGATTTTTCCACTTCCCGATCGCCAGAAACGCCACCAGCGCCACCAGCAGCAGAACTCCTGCCGCCAGCACCAGGGTCCGCATCCGCTCAATGGTGAGTCGCACCGTTTAGTTCCCCGCCCCTAGCCGTTTTGCCAACCGCTGGGCCAGACTCTCGCCCAGTTCGCTCCACAAAAGGCGCGCCGTGGCCCCGGAAACCTTCTCGGCCTCCGCCGTCAACGCCAGCAGTTGCCGCACATTCTCTTCCACATGCCTTGCGGCCACCGAGTCCAGCTTCAAATCCTCTTCAAGAAATGGCGCGTCGGAGCCGAAATCCACGCGGATGTGCCCGTCGGCCTCGTAGGCTCCTTCATCGAAGAGCGGCCCAAAGCCCGTGACCCGCACCAGCCGCGGCGTCCGCGCCCAACGTGCCTCGAGACCCGGGCCGCTTTCCAGCTCCCACAGGCTCCAACCGATCTGAAACTCGTAGGCGTAGTCCTCGTGCAGCAGTTCGAGCGCCTCTTCAACTGCCGCTCGTGGCTCCGCGCCTGGCGCGGCCGCGCCATCGCTTCCTGTCGCGAGGCGCCGCCCATACACCTGCTGAAAGACCGGCGGTTCGCTCCAACTCACCGGCCAAACCGTCACCGAATAAACGCGCGCCTCGCCACCGTGCGCGGCAAACGCGCCCAGCACAGCCGTCAGCTTGTCGGCCAGCGCCGCCAGCCGCAGATTGGGATACCACATACTCAGATAAAGGGTGTCAGACATCACTCTTGATTGTAGACGGCAGAAAGAGCCCGCACGTGAGAGCAAAGCACTTCACTCAAAATGGAATCACGGATGGCCACACAAAGATGCGGCCCAGGCCTCGATCCAGAGACCTGGGAATCGTCCTTCCATTCTGTCGCAATACCGCCCCGCGCCCGTTTTTGCGACTTCTTTCTGTCGCAAGGGCGGGAACCCGAAAACCTTGACAGTCCGGAAAGAGATGCCGCCGTTTGCTGATCCGGCCCTAAACAACTGCAACGCTAGCGAACTGTCATCCTGAGCGAAGCGCAGCGGAGTCGAAGGATCTGCAGTTGTTCCTTTTGCGTCTCCGTTGCAACGAAATAGGGTCGGATCAAGATCCAGTCACTATCTCGCTGAAGTCTGCAATGCCGGAAAAACCGCGCAGAATCTGGTCGATCAGGCCCAGATGCGCTCCACGAATTGCCGCATCGGGATCGAGCACCATCACCTTGTCGAAGAATGCGTCCACCGTTGGGCGCAGCGTGGCGATCAGAGCCAGCGCGTCGCTGTAAGAGCGATCCTGGCGGAGCTTCGCCACTTGAGGCGTGAGTGCATCGGCCGCAGCCGCGAGCTCTTGCGCTTCTGCAGCGAGCGTTACGTCCTTCGGCGACCCAAGGGCAAACTGCTTTTCTTCGGCTTGGCGCAGAATGTTCTTGATCCGCTTGAAGGCAGCGGAAATTGCCGCAAAGTCCGCGGATTCCCGCGCCGCCGTCAACGCCTCGGCCCGCGCAATGGCGTCGCGCACGTCGTCCGCGTCTGCCGCCAGCACGGCGCTCACCACGTCGTAGGCAAAGCCGCGCACGTCCTTCAGGTAGAAGCTGAGGCGCTCTTTCAGGAAGGTCCAAATCGAGTAGGAATACTCCGCACCGGTCAATTTTGCTATGAGCTCGGTCTTGAACTCCTTGACATTTCCACCAGCCTCAAACACATCGGTTAGTGTCAGCGGTATCCCAGATTCGGCCAGAATCTTGACGATGGCGTTCGCCGCCCGCCGCAGCGCAAACGGGTCCTTCGATCCAGTTGGCGCGGAGCCGATTCCGAACATTGCGGTAATCGTCTGAATGCGATCCGCGAGGCCCAGCAATTGCCCTTCGACCGTTGTGGGAATCGCATCCTCGGTCGAAGCCGGCTTGTACTGCGCATAGATGGCCTGCGCCACTGTCTCGCCCAGTCCCTGCGCCTTGGCGTAGAGGCCGCCGATCACGCCCTGGAGTTCGGTAAACTCCTTCACTAACTCGGTGGTTAGATCCGTCTTGGCCAACTCGACTGCCTTCAGCAGCGCAGCCTCGTCGAAGGCCACACCCGTGGTCTTCACCGTCGCCGCCAGTTGCCGCACCACAGCCAGGTTCTGCTCGGTCTTCCAGTGGTAGCTGCCAAGTTCCTTCTGGAAAGTGATGTTTTTCAGGCTCTCGACGCGTCCAGTGAGCGGCGTCTTCTGGTCGAAGTCCCAGAAGAAGCGCGCATCCTTGAACCGCGCCCGCAAAACCCGCGCATTGCCGTGGCGAATGATCTCTTCGCCCTCAGCGTCCACTGCAGTATTCAGCACGGCCAGGAAGTGCGGCGCCAGTTTGCCATCCGCGCCCTCGACCGCAAAATATTTCTGGTGGTCGCGCATCACCGTGACCAGCACTTCTTCGGGCAGCGCCAGATACTCTGACTCGAACGTGCCCAGCACCACAGAAGGCCACTCGGTCAAGTGCACGACGGTCTCGATGAGCGGTTCGTCTTCGCGCCAGCGCGCACCAGCCACCGTGCGAGTCGCCGCATCCAGAGCCTTGCGAATTGTCTGTCTGCGCTCGGCCACATCGACCATGACGTAGGCCTTGCGCAAAACTTCCACATAGCTCTTGGGAGAGTCCAAAAGCACGGAGTGCGCGCCGTGGAGAATGCGGTGCCCGCGGCTCGTATTGCCTGCCTCAATACCGGCAATCTCAACCGGCACGACCGCCGCATCGAGCAGCGCCACCACCCAGCGCACCGGCCGCACAAAACGCTCCGGCTTGCCCGCGCGCCAATACATATTTTTAGCCCAGTAAAGGCTGAGCACTTCCTTGGGCAACTCCGCAGCCAGCAGTTCCTGAGCCACGCGGCCCTGGCGCTTTACGGTCGCACCCACGTACTCGCCCTTGGCGTTGGTGATCTTCTTCAGAGCTTCCACGGCCACGCCTGCCTTGTTGGCAAAGGCTTCAGCGGCCTTGGTCGGCGCGCCGTCCTTGAAAGCTACTTTCCACGAGGGACCGGTGAGTTGTTCTTCGCTGTCGGCCTGGCTGGCGAGCACATCTTCCACCAGCACAGCCAGACGCCGCGGCGTGGAGTAAGTGGTCAGCTTGGCCTTGGGCCCCAGCAGCCGCTCCCGCTTGAGCAAATCAGAAACCCGCTGGCCCAACTCGGCCTCAGCCCCGGCAATCATGCGGGCCGGAACCTCGTCCAACCCAATCTCCAACAAAAAATCCGCCATAGTCGTATTGCTCTCTCGCTAACTCTCTAGCTTGCTGACTTACTGACTCGCCGAATGGCTATGCCGTCTGCTGTGCCGCGTACACCTTGGCAACGCCCACAGACAGATTGCGAATGCGTCCGATCATGCCTACGCGCTCGGTCACGCTGATGGCTCCGCGCGCGTCCAGCACATTGAAGAGGTTGGAGCATTTCAACGCTAACTCGTAAGTAGAAATCAGCGGAAAGCGCCGCTTCTCCGCCGCGCTGGCCTCTTTGCTGGCCAGGGTCGCGTTGGCCTGAGTCAGCAGCGCCTGGGCCTCAGCTTCATATTCGTTAAAGTGCGCCCATAACTTGCTCACATCGGCGCTCTCGAAGTTATAAACCGAGTATTGCAGTTCCTCAGTCAACCGCACGTCGCCGTAAGTCACCACCGCGCCGGTTTCCGGATCGCGCGCCCAGACCACGTCGTAGACCGAGTCCACATCCTGCATGAACGCGCAGAGCCGTTCGAGCCCGTACGTCAGCTCGGCGCAGATGGGGTCCAGATCAAGTCCGCCGCACTGCTGGAAGTAAGTGAACTGGGTGATCTCCATCCCGTCCATCATCACCTGCCAGCCCACGCCCCAGGCGCCAACCGTCGGACCTTCCCAGTTATCCTCTTCGAACTTGAGATCGTGCTTTTTCAGGTCGATGCCAATAGCTTCGAGGGACTGGAGATAGAGTTCCTGCACGTTGACCGGCGGCGGCTTCAGAATGAGCTGAAACTGGGTGTGGCGGAAGAGCCGGTTGGGGTTTTCGCCGTAGCGACCATCGGCCGGGCGCCGCGAAGGCTGCGCATAGCCCACCCGGTAAGGCTTGGGCCCCTGCACGCGGAGAAACGTCTCCGGGGCCATGGTGCCGGCGCCGACTTCAACGTCGAAAGGCTGTTGCAGCACACAGCCGCGTTCGGCCCAAAAGCTCTGCAAACGAAACAGAAGCTCCTGAAAGGTAAGCGCAGCGGGTTTGGACGGGGATACTACCGGAGATGAAGACTCAGTGGATAGGGGCACAGGCAACTCTCTCTCGACGGGACTTTTTCGATTTTACCAGCCCCTCACGCACTATAACCGCGCCAGAGCCTCCGCCGAACGCAATCTGCGCTCCAGATGCCTCTCCAGGGCTTGGAGAGTAAAGCGGCGCAGGTCCTGCGCGCGCCGCCGCGGCCACGGTTCGGCGGCAAAGGCCGAGGCCGGCGCCCGCAGCATCCGTTGCGCCAGTTGCCAACTGTCGGCAGAGAGTTCGCTTGCGCTTCCATTACGGTGCACCGCGCAGAAGAGCCCGTCATCCAGGGTGTTGAAGCTGATCTCACCCGCCTCCAGCTTCTCGCGGCAGACCGTGCAATGCGCAATGTCCGGCAGCAGCCCCATCAGCCGCGTCATCCACAGTTGGAAGTAGGTCAGCGGCATCCACGGCTGTTCCACCGTGGTCTGCTCCAGGACGGCCACCGCCAGACGGAAGACCGTCTCCTGCGGATCGCGTTCGGGCAGCACCTCGTCCAGCAACTCGGCAAAAAGGCTCAGCACGGTCATGCGCACAGCATCCACCGGCAAGGAAAGCGGCGACCGGATAATCTCCAACTGGTCCAGCCGCACCAGTTCCTGCCGCGGCCGCTCAGCAAACCAGGCCCGCGCCACGGTCATCGGCTCCAGAGCCCCGCCAAAGCGCTTGCGGCTCTTCAGCGCCGACTTGGCCACGCCCCGCACCCGTCCATAGTCGCGCGTAAAAATGCTCACGATCAGGTCGGCCTCATGCACCGGCCAGGTGCGCAAAACCACGGCCTCTGAAGTAAGCACGCTCATGCGTTTCCATCATCGCACTGTTGTTCCGCCCGGGACCTCGGTCCACGCGGCGCATACGCACAAACGCGCACCCCGGCAGCCGGGATGCGCGTTCTGTTGAAACTCGAATGCAGTGGGTACCGCAGAACCGACTAGCGGCCGAAGTGCTTGGCGTTCTTCTCGGTGAATTGAGCCCACTTCTCCGGCAGGTCATCCTGCGCGAAGATGGCTGAAACCGGGCAGGCCGGGACGCAGGCGCCGCAGTCGATGCACTCGACCGGGTCGATGAACAACTGGTCGGACTCGGCAAAACCGTCTTCGTCCTTCTTGGGGTGGATGCAATCGACAGGACAGGCGTCCACACAGGCGGTGTCCTTGGTGCCGATACAGGGTTCTGCAATGACGTATGCCATCTCTGATTTTTCTCCGGGGAACTAAACTTCTCGACGTGATAGTAGCACAGGACCCCAAGG
>Ga0255353_1000043_pt1 | contig 72937 bp, 62 predicted proteins | sample HBST25metaG_FD_189941 | JGI IMG/M metagenome (GOLD analysis project Ga0255353, IMG submission 189941) | Peat soil microbial communities from Stordalen Mire, Sweden - H.B.S.T25 | ecosystem: Environmental > Terrestrial > Soil > Wetlands > Peat | place: Sweden: Norrbotten County, Stordalen Mire...
AGTTTCGATCCACGCTTCCTCCCCACAATCGGTCGCCCTCATGCAGTTGCGCTTCACTTCACTCACTGTGACCAGCTTGTGACGGGACTTGCACCCGTAAGAGTGCGCCCATGCTGGGCGCACAAAAAGCGGCTCCGGTGATCACCGGAGCCGCTTGGCAAAACCCGTTGGTTCGATTGCAGGGTACTTCTACTGTACGTTCGCTGTCTCGGGCGGTGCGCCGACGGTATTCTCGAGCAACCGCACCTCGACATGCCGGTTCTGTTTGCGTCCTTCCGCAGTGGTGTTCGGAGCCACGGACTTGTCCTTGCCGATGCCGATCAGATAGAACCGGTGCGCCGGAATCCCGTACTTCGACGCCAAGTACTCGACCACCGCATCTGCCCGCCGCTGGCTCAGATCGTAGTTGTACTGGACCGGCCCAGTTGAATCCGTGCCGCCCGTAACCTCGAGGATGTAGCCCTTCGCCGCTGCCAGTTGCGCCGCAAAGGTGTCCAGTTGTTCGCGGTCCGCTTTGGTGAGGATTGCCTTGTCGAAGCCGAAGGTCACCGAGACATCGGCCGCGGGTTTGTAGTCGTCCAGCCCCTTCACAACGCTCTCCAGCGAGTCCGCGCGGTGTACGGCGGTGTTGGCCGCCGTCTCAGCGTCCCCGGCCGACTTATTCGCGTTCTGCGCATTCTGGCTGGCCATGTCTGACGCGCCTTGGGCCTGCTTGACTCCCGACTGCGCCCGGCCGTCCACATCTTGAATCTGCCGGTTATTGTCCGCTGTCTTGGTCTCCAATTCCCCGGTCTTCTCCACCAGCGGAGTTGTCTGGGTGCGCACATAATTCTTGGTGGCGCATCCCGTCGCGCCCACTATGGCCAACCCCGTCGCCAAACTCATTACCGCTACTCGATATGCATTCATTTTGCGATCCTCCCCGTGCCATGCCGCAAACCCGTAGATTCGCAGGCGAGGCTGGCCTTTCTCAACCTATCTGTAGCACTCGCAGCGCCAAACGGACGCTCTCGGATAACTCGTTGAAAATAGATAAGTTGTTCCAAGACTTGGCTCAGGGCGAAGCGTTTCGTACCGTGTACTTTTTACCCGATATGGTAAGGATTGCCTGAAAGCAGGCTGTAGGGAGTAGGGATCAGGTTCAGAAGTCAGTAGACAGCCTTTGGTCAAAGGCCATCCAACTGATCCCTGCCTGCTACTCCCTACTCCCTATTCCCTACTCCCTGCTCCCCCACCCGCTATTCTAAGAACTGGCCTCACAGCCCCATGGACCTCTACGAAAAAATCCGCACTCTGCCCACGCAGCCCGGCGTGTACCTCTACAAAAATGCCGAGGGCGAGGTGATCTACGTGGGCAAGGCCAAGAACCTGCGCTCCCGGGTTCGTTCCTACCTGCTTGCAGCCTCGCAGGCCAACGCCAAGACCGGCTCCCTGATGCGGGAGGCCGTCGATCTGGACTACATCCTGGTGGCCAACGAGCACGAGGCGCTGGCTCTGGAAAACAACCTCATCAAGGAGCGCCATCCGCGCTTCAATATTCTGCTGCGCGACGACAAGACCTACCCCTACGTCAAGCTGACACTGGCCGACCGCTTTCCCAAGGTCTTTGTGACCCGCCGTCTGCGCAAGGACGGAGCCGCCTACTACGGCCCCTATTTTCCCGGCAACCTGGCGTACCGGATTGTCGAGCTGATCCATCGCAGCTTTCTTATTCCCAGTTGCAAGGTCGATCTCTCGCGCTATCATCCCCGCGCTTGCCTGCAGTTCTACATTCATCGCTGCCTGGGCCCATGCGTGGAAGGCTTGACCACCCCCGATACTTATGCCGCAGCCGTGCGCGACGCGCAACTTCTACTGGAAGGACGGGCCGCGGAACTGGAACGCACCCTCACCGAGCGCATGATGGCCGCAGCCGAAGCTGAGCAGTTTGAAGCTGCAGCCCGGCTCAGGGACCAACTCTCGACGGTCCACCAGTTGCAGGAGAAACAGCGCATCGCCACCACCGAGGAGGGCGATGACGCCGATGTTTTCGGCTATCACTTCGAAGCCGGGTCGCTGGCCGTGAATCTCTTCCACGTGCGCGGGGGAAAGATTGTAGACCGCCGCGAGTTCTTCTGGGACGACCTGCCGGAGTTGCTTGAAACTTCAGAACCCCCAGGCGCGGAAGAAAGCGAAAGCGCGGAAGCGCCTTTCCATGCCGGCCAGGTCTTTTCCGCGCTTCTGAAGCAGCTTTACATTGACCAGCACTACGTTCCCCGCTCGATCCTTGTCCCGGTGGATTTCGACGACCGCGAGACCCTGACTGCGCTCCTCAGCGAACGCACGGGCCACCGCATCGAACTGGCCGTCCCGCAGCGCGGAGAGAAGCGCTCGCTTGTGGACCTCGCCGGCCAAAACGCGAAGCAGTCACACTTTCAACGTTTCCGGGTTCTGGAGCCCTCGCGCAAGGCGATCCAGGAGGCCCTGGCCGACATTCTGCTGCTGCCCGAGTTGCCGAAGCGTATCGAGTGCTTCGACATCTCGCACATTCAGGGTGCGGAGACGGTGGCTTCGCTGGTCGTATGGGAAGACGGCAAGATGAACAAGCAGGCCTATCGCAAGTTCAAGATCAAGACCGTGACGGGCGTGGACGACTTCGCCTCCATGCACGAAGTGCTCACGCGCCGCTACCGCCGCCTGCTGGAAGAAAAACAGCCCATGCCTTCGCTGGTGCTGGTGGATGGAGGTCTGGGCCAGTTACACGCCGCCGCCGAGGCGCTGGAGTCCCTGGGCCTGACCTCGCAGCCGCTGGCCTCCATCGCCAAGAAGGAGGAGATCATCTACCTCTACGGCAACGAAGACGAGCCGGTGGTTCTGGACCGCCGCTCGCCGATTCTTCATCTCATCCAGCTGATCCGCGACGAGAGCCACCGCTTTGCTATCGGCTATCATCGTCAGCGCAGGGCGATGCGCGACCGCGACTCGGAGTTACTGACCATTCCTGGCGTGGGCGCCCAAACCCGCCAGCGTCTGCTGACCCACTTCGGCAGCCTGCGCGATGTGCAGCACGCCACCGCCGAATCATTGGCCGCGGTCGTCCCCCGCAAGACCGCAGAGACCATCTGGCGGCATTTCCACGAGCCTCAGCCCACCGCTTGACCGATGGTCCTGCGATGGCGCTGTTCATCCTCGAGAAGCGAAGCATACGGTCATATTCGCGCTAATTTCTGAGCAGAAATGCCCACTCGCACATCGAGAATGCAAGTTATCATTGTCGATGCGAGTAGCCATGATGCCGACCAACCCCGCACCAACCCATTTCTCTGAGGTCTGGCCCGCTCTTCCCCAGGGCGCATGGAGTGACACCTGCGCGACGCTTCAGCTCTGGATGCAGATGGTGGGCAAGATCCGCCTGGAGCTTACGCCGGCGGTCAACCATAGCTGGAGCGTGACGCTCTACCCCACAGTTCGCGGCGTCACGACTTCCCCCATGTGGCAGGGCGCCCGGACTCTCCAGATCGACTTCGATTTTGTCGAGCACATGCTCCGCGTGGAAACCAGTGAAGGCGGACGCAGAATCATTCCGCTGAAGCCGATGACGGTAGCGGCGTTTTACCGGCAGTTGATGGCGGCGCTCGAGGACCTTGGCGTTCCGGTACGCATCTGGCCGGTCCCTTGCGAAATCGCAGCGCCGATCCCTTTTGACCAGGACCATACGCACCAGGATTACGATGCCGAGTTTGTGCAGCGTTACTGGCGGATTCTTTTGCAGTCGACGCGGGTTTTCACCATCTTTCGCGCGCGCTTCACGGGAAAGGTGAGTCCGGTTCATCTCTTCTGGGGAGCACTCGACCTGGCCTGCACGCGCTTCTCCGGCCGGACTGCGCCTGAGCATCCGAGCATGCCGGGCCTGCCTGATCGTGTGACGCGCGACGCCTATTCGCACGAAGTCAGCAGTTGCGGATTCTGGCCCGGCGCGCCGGGGATTGAGCCCCTGTTTTATAGCTATGCCTATCCGGAGCCGGCCGGCTACGCCAAGTATTCCGTTGCTCCGGCCCAGGCATTTTTCGATGCGAAGCTGGGCGAGTTCGTGCTGCCCTATGAAGAGATGCGCCGGTCGGCAGATCCCGATGCTGTGCTGATGGAGTTTCTGCAGAGCACCTACGAAGCGGCGGCGAACTGCGCGCACTGGGACCGAGCTGGCCTTGAGGTCCCGACCACGCCAAAGCATCCTTGATCCCGCGGCGGAATCTCGAGAAAGCAGCAACCTGTAGTGTGCCACCGCAGGGCCGCTTGAAACCTCACGTGCAAAAGAGGGTCTTTTGGAAGAGAATAGAATTGGATAAAAGATTCGACAAGGATTGAGGCACGTTTGACACCGACGCAGATTGATATTCACCGGTGGACCGCCCAAGAGTTCGAGCGGCAGGTTCTGGAAGGCAACCCGAAGGTTGCGGTTTTCGATTGTGATGGGACGCTGTGGAGCGGGGACTCCGGCTACGGGTTCATGGCCTGGACGCTGGAGCAGGGGCTGGTATCGCGCTCGACCACAGACTGGATCGACACACGCTATCGCGCCTACCTGGCCGGCAAGGTCAGCGAGCCGGTCATCTGCTGCGAGATGGTGCAGCTCTACGCTGGCCTGCGGGACCAGGAACTGCGCACCGCCGCCGCCCAATATGTGAACGAGTTTGTCCGGCCGCGCTTCTTCGACGAGATGGTTTCTTTGGTAGCCGCCCTGCGCCAGGCCGGGGTGGAACTGTGGGCCGTGAGCTCCACCAACAAGTGGGTGGTGGCCGCCGGCGTGAGCGATTTCGGGATTCCCGAGGAGCGCGTGCTGGCCGCCGAAGTTCGCGTGGACAAGGGCCTCATTACTACGGACATTGTGGCGATACCCACCGGCAAGGGCAAGGCGACCGCCCTGGTGCAGGCTGGACTCGCCCATCCCGATGCGGTTTTTGGCAACTCCATCCACGATCTGGCCATGCTGGAGATCGCCCGCAATCCCTACCCGGTCAACCCTTCTCCGGCGTTGCTGGCAAAGGCGGCAAGGAAAGGTTGGAGCTACTTCCTGCCCCTGCTTGCTGAGGGCGCCCAGGCCGCTGTCGCGGGAGAATAGGCCCGTTCCGAGCAAGATCGGCCCGCCGGATAAAGCGGTGGGCTTGTTTTCAGGGGGCCAAAAGGGAAATACGCGTGAGCAGTGCAACCCTTTTGGTGCGATTACACTAGAAGCGTGGAAGAAGTCCAGCCAAATTCCAATCCTCGCCCGGCTGCGCCCGCCCTCCGGCTGGTGGCGGCAGGGCTGATCATGCGTGGCGACGAGGTTCTGATCTGTCAGCGGCGACCCGATCAGCCGATGGCCTTGCAATGGGAGTTTCCCGGCGGCAAGATCGAGGCCGGCGAGAGCCCGGAAGAGGCGCTGGCCCGCGAACTCGACGAAGAACTCGGGATTCGAGCCACGGTCGGTCCCAGAGTCGCGCATATTCGCCACAACTACCGCCATGGCGGCGCTGTCGATCTGCAATTCTTTGTAGTTCACGAGTTCGCCCTGGAACTGGAAAACCGCATCTTCACGCAGTTCCGCTGGGTGAAGCTCGAAGACCTGCCCAACTACGACTTTCTGGCCGCCGACCGCAATCTGATCCGCGACCTGGCTGCGGGAAAGCTGCTGTAAGGGCTGGATTTACCACATTTGTGCGAGCAGACACGATGACGCGAACTTCAGTCTCGCCTGATTCATGCTAGATGTATCGATTGGACATGCAGCGAAACTAGGCAACGCGTTCATACGGGCGATGGTGAAGGAGAATCAACTGGTCAGAGCGCAATGCTGCCATAGCGTAGGTGCGCGCTTGATCGTCACTGAACTCGACCTCGGCCACGTAGGGAGAGAGTAGTTCAACGACCGTTCCGACTTGGCCGCGGACAAGGCCCTTCTCGGGCATATCCTCAAGCACAGCTACTTCGGAAAAGAGTTCCATCTCACCCATACTTCCCTCATCCTAAAGGATAGTGTGGTAATCAATACCGATGGCATGACACGCCGAAGGCAGTTGGCCCCACCGCAGGTGGTCAATGCCCCGGCATCATCCCCCACAGCATGACCAGGGTCATGCCGATGACGATGATGCTGGTGCTCCAGGCGACCAGATTCCAGAGGCGGGAGTTCTTGTACTCGCCCATCAGGTCGGAGCGATTGATCAGCAGCAGCATCAGGATGATGACCACCGGCAGCAGGACTCCATTCAAGACCTGCGACAGAATCGCCACGTTGATCAACTGGGCGTCGGGCAGCAACAGCACGGTGCCCGCGCCGCCTACGATCAGGGCGGTATAGAGCCAGTAGAAGAAGGGCGCTTCCTTGAAGCGCTTGTCCACGCCGGACTCGAAGCCGAGGCCCTCGCAGACCGTGTAGGCCGTGGAGATCGGCAGAATGGACGCGGCGAAGACCGAGGCGTTGAAGAGGCCGAAGGCGAAGAGAAGGAAGGCGTAGTCGCCGGCCAACGGGCGCATGGCTTCAGCGGCGTCCGAGGCCACCTGGATGGCTCCCATGCCGTGGACGTAAAGCGTGGCCGCGCAGGCCACCACGATAAACCAGGCCACAATGTCGGTGAAGAAGCTGCCGATGATCACGTCCAGGCGGGAGGCGGCGTAGTCCTTGACGCGAATTCCCTTCTCCACGATCGACGACTGCAGATAGAACTGCATCCACGGCGCAATGGTGGTGCCCACCACGCCGATGGCCATGTACATATAGGCCTTCTGGCTCCAAACCGATTTGGCTGGCAGCTTGACAGTGGCCCACAGAGCATCGTGCCAACTGGGCTGCGACAACACCCCGGCAAAGATATAGGAGATATACACCACAGAGGCAACGATGAAGATCTTTTCCGTGCTCTTGTAACTGCCCCGGACCACCATGTACCAGACCAGCGCCGCGCAAAAAGGCACACTGATGTACTTGGTCACATGAAAGAGGTGCATGGAGCCGGCGATGCCGATGAACTCGGTGACCACGTTGGTGTAATTGACCACCACCAGCAGCACCATGAGCACAAAGGTGAGGCGGAGGCCGAACTCCTCGCGGATCAGGTCGCTGAGGCCCTTGCCGGTGACCACGCCCATGCGCGCGCACATCTCCTGCACCACGATCAGAGCAATCGTGATGGGAAGCATGGTCCAAAGAAGGGTGTAACCGAACTGGGCGCCGGCCTGGGAGTAGGTGAGAATGCCGCCGGAATCGTTATCTACATTGGCGGTAATAAATCCGGGGCCGAGGACGGCCATGAACAAGAGAATCCGGATTCGCCAACGCTTCCACATACCCGCGGGTTCCTAGGGAGGATTCATCAAAGTTTCCTCCCTGACCATAACAGGCTGAGCCGCATTGCGCGACCCCCCGGCTGTCGGATTCTCCGGCTCGGCTGGGAGAGGGCGGTTCCGGCAGGCGCTGGGGCGGCGAAGAACATGCAGCGGGCAATTTTGGGCGGTTATCCAGAAAAGCTGATTTCGGAGGCTCATTTCTGTTTTGGTATACAGTTACCGTGGTATATTTCTACCTATGACACCAGAATCCGTTTCACGCCAAGCTATCCAAGTCGAACGCGTGCAGACCGGCGTACGCATCGAAAAACGCATGTTGAAGGTGCTCAAAGCCCTGGCCGAACTGAAAGACCTTACCCTCGGCGACTTGCTGGAGGGGATCGTGCTTCATGCGTTTGAAAACAAGACGCCCTTCTCCAAACAGACATTGAGCGAGATCGAGCAGATCAAGAAGCTGTATGGCATGACGCTGACGGCCGCGGACAGCCATTGCTTTGTGGAGCGGGAACCGTAAGGGAGCTGGCGACCGGCTTGACAGAGCCCGGATCGCGGGGCTACAAAGCGTTGTCGGCATTCGACTTCCAGATCGAAGCCCAGGAGGATTGCCTCAATGCTACCCACAAACAAGAATTTCCCTGAACGGCGCAGGCTGTTGGGCGCCATGGCTTCGGTTGCCGGGGTCTCGGCGGCCGCCGGGCTGCTGGGCCTGGGCGCGACAGCCGCCTCGGCTACCACCAAAGCTCCCGAAGAACCGCCTCATCCGCCCGAGGCGGGTGCGCCCGAGGAGCTGCTGGCGCAGGCCCGGCTGCGCAGCTACAAGACCCGCCGCTCCTCAAGCTGGGACCGGACGGGCGGCAACGCCGACGCGGTTCCTGTGGAGCCGGGGAAGAGTGTGACGCTGCTGGAAGTGACCGGCGCGGGGGTGGTGACGCACATCTGGTTCACCATCAGCTCGCAGGACCAGATGCACCTGAAGAACCTGGTGCTGCGCGCGTGGTGGGACGGCGAGACGACCCCCTCGGTCGAGGTTCCCATTGGTGACTTTTTCGGGCTGGGTTTGGCCGAGTACTTCACCTACCAGTCGGAGTTGACGGTGGTGGCGCCGATGAAGGCGTTGAACGCGTACTTCCAGATGCCGTTTTCGAGCTCGGCGCGCATGACGGTGACCAACGAAGGCAAGGAGCGCACCGACAGCCTCTACTTCGCCATCGATTATGTGACGCTCGCCAGCCTGCCCGGCGAGGTGGGCCGCTTCCATGCGCAGTACCGGCAGCAGGCGCCGTGCAAGGGCTGGTCGGACGACTGGAAGAACAACTGGGACAGTCCGGTTGGCGACAAGAAGAATCTGAACGGCGAGGGGAATTACGTCTTTCTGGAAGCGACCGGCAAGGGGCACTTTGTGGGCGTGACCCAGGCCGTCGAGCAGAACCAGGACGGCTGGTTCGGCGAAGGCGACGATATGATCTTCATCGACGGCGACGCGCAGCCCACGATCAACGGAACCGGGACGGAAGACTACTACAACGGCGCCTGGGATTTTGGCGGGCAGGCGTTTGGCAACCAGCACCAGGGCGCGCCGTATGTGGTGGATCCGGAACGGATCGGCGGGCGTTATTGCCTTTACCGCTGGCATACGGAGAGCCCCATCACCTTTGAAAAGTCGATCCGCGTAACCATCGAGCACGGACACGCGAACCACCGCTCGGACAACTTCTATTCGACGGCCTACTGGTACCAGACGGAGCCGCACGCGGCCTTCCCTGCCCTGCCAACGCCGGCGGCGCGGGTGCCGAAGGTTTTTCGCGCGGGTGGACCGGGAGCGCAGCCGACGCCGAAGAGCTAGAGCGGTGCAAGCGCAAAAACGAATGCGGCTGAGGGAGCACCCTCAGCCGCATTCGTTTTTGGAATTGAACTGGGCGTTCGTCAGGCGGTGGCGGCGAGAACCGGTTCGCGGTCGAAGGCTTCCGTTTCCGCCGGCGCATTCCCGACCAGGCTCAGCAGGGACTTGACCACGTCCGCCGCGGTGTAGGTTTGATGGCCGGGGACAAGGAACTGAGCGACGGTGTTCAGGTCGTCGCCTACGGTGACCAGGGGGGGTTCCAGAGAGCCGTCCTTGCGGATCTGGGCGAGGCCAATATTGGCCATGAGGGCGTTGCAGAGGCACTTGCGGCCGACTGTTTCCTCGACCTTGCCCCCTTTGGAGACGTAATTCGCGACCGGCTCGGCGGCGCAACGATAGCCGATGGTGCCGTCGGGAACGGCATAGGCCTCGCGCAGATAGCCCAGGTCGCAGACCCTGGTCCGCGCCTCAGCGACCTCTGGATCGGAATACGAACCTTGCATCTGAGCCACCTTGAAGGGAAATCCGGTGGGCGAGGCCAGGGGATCGGTGAACACATCGCCGGTTCCGGCGACGGCCTGGGCAAGGAGCTTCTTCTTGAGATCGGGAGCCATGCCGGATTCTTCAGTGAAGGCAAAAGCGGTGCCTACCTGCACGCCTGCGGCTCCCTGTTCGAGGGCACTGCGCAGGCTCTCGGCATTTCCATAGCCGCCTGCCAGCCAGAAGGGGACGCCAAGAGCGCGCAGACCGGCAATGTCGACCTGATCGCGCAGGCCATAGACCGGTTCGCCGCTGGCGTTGAGCTGGAGCTTGCCGCGGGGAGGCGCATTATGGCCGCCGGCCGTGGGAGTCTCGAGGACCAGTCCGTCGACGCGTCCACTGGCGCGGCGCAGCATGGTGGTGGCCAGGGTGTTGGAAGAGACGATGGCGAGGAATCTGGGACGACGCAGAGGCGGGAGCGGTCCATCGACGAAATCCGCGGGGTCAAACCTCATGCTCGAGTCCAGCCCTTCTGCGGCGCCGACGACCGAGAGCTTGTACTCGGCGGGACGCTGCGCGGCAAGGGCATCGATGACGCCGGGAATGTGCAGCGGAATGCCGGCGCCCATGAGGACATAGCCGACTCCTGCCAGCATGGCGCCGTAAATGGAGGACATGTGCGGCATCTGCACTTTCTCAAGGAAGTTGATGCCCACGTCGTTTTTGTGCCCCTCGCGGGCCAGATAGACCTCAACAAAGTTGCTTACGATGCACAGTTCGACGACCTTGCGCAGGTCGCGGCGCTGGTGCATGGGAGTGATCGGATAGGGCACGCCAGCCGGTCGGCCACCGGGGATGAAGTACTCCTGCCAGACGCGGCGGGCCATCTCGGGGAACGGGAAGGCGTCGATGCCGCGGCGCATGTGGCCGCCCGGGTCGCCATCAGCGAGACGCCGGACAAAAAGTTGGTCAAGTGCGGTTCCGGAGACCACTCCGAGCTGACCGAGCTTGGAGACGGCCTGTGAGAGACGCCAGTTGGAAACGCCGACACCCATGCCGCCCTGGATGATTTTGGGAAACTGCACCATCTCTGGATTCTTTCACACTCCTGGCTCATTCATGGAGTTTTCTTTGCTTCAGGGCATATTCGCGGTTGGAGGGGCGGGCCGACTGGTGCACAATGGCGCTTCTCCAGGGGAAGCGCCATGACGGCCGGTATTAATACGGGGAGCCGCAACTATGGATGGAACCTTAGCTCTGGTGGAAGCGAAGAACTGAGCTGAATTGATCAAAGAGCAGAAAAATAGGCGTTTAGAGCTTGTCGCGGAGGAAGGCAATGACGTGGTCTGCCTGTACGACGCCGACCATGCGGCCCTGGGCGTCGACGACGGGGAGGGCGTGGAGGTTGTATTTGTCGAAGAGTTCGGCCAGGTGATTCTGGTGCAGGTCGGCGGGACAGGAGAGGGTGCGGGGCTCGGCAAGGACGGCCAGATGGGTATCGTGCTGGGCCATGACCAGGCGGGCCAGGCCGATGGAGCCACGCAGGACACGTTTTTCGTCGAGCAGGTAGATTTCGGTGACGCTGTCAGGGTCGCCATCGAAAGCGCGTAGGGCCTGGACGGCGTGCGCCACGGTCGCATCCACGCCCAGGAAAACGAAGTCGGTGGTCATGCAGCCGGCGGCTGAGTCCTCATCGAACTCGAGCAAGCCGGAGACTTCCAGACGCTCCTCGGGCTCCATTTCTTCGAGGATGGCGTCGGACTGCTCCTCGGGGAGTTCGGCCAGCAGGTCGGCGGCGGCGCCGGGGTCCATTTCTTCGACGATGTCGGCGATTCTCTCCTCGTCGAGCTTTTCCAGGAGCGCCTTTTGCAGCTTGGGATCGACTTCTTCAAGGGTTTCGGCGGCGACTTCCTCGTCGAGCGAGGTGAAGACGGCCTCGCGCTCGGCGGGAGCGAGATCTTCAAGAATGTCAGCCAGGTCGGAGGGGTGAATTTCTGCCAGACGCTCGTACTCGATGCGCAGCTTGACGCGGCGGGCCGGATCGACCTCGATGACGTCGACAAACTGCCACGGAATGCCGCTGGCGCGGAATTTGCGGGAGAGAGTCTCCAGCGAGGCGCGCGGCAAAAGGCCGCTGAAAACGCGGCGGAAAGCACCGCGCAGCCCCACCTCGACCTCTGCGACGCGCAGCAGGTGGGCAGCGCCCTGTCCCATCCATTCCAGCTCCACGTCGTTGACGCGCACTACCTTGCGGCCGTGAATGTCGATGATCTGACGGTCGACCAGATCCTGCTGGAGGTAGAGGTAGTTGCCCTGATCCTCGAGCGGCACCAAGGCGCCGGAAGAGCGCAGTTCGAGCGTGCCGGCAGGGGTTTCCATCACATCCTGCGAGGGCACGATGCAGAGGCCGGCGCGGGTCTTCAGCACCAGTCCAGCCACTTTGCCGGCATCCGGGCCGGTGCCCACGGCAATATCCTTGAGCCGGCCGCGGAGATGGCCCTGCGCATCGGTCACGGGAGTGCCGAGCAGCGCGGTAAGACTGACGCGGGCTGTGGTGCGAGGCTGCATGAAGTGAGTTTATCGTCTGGCGGCAGTTTACGCCTCGGGGCGCATTCGGGTGAATCACTTCGCGCGGCAGCTACTCGACGCCCAGCACCTTCACGATGACCCGTTTAGGGCGCTGGCCGTCGAACTCGGCATAAAAGACGCGCTGCCAGGTTCCCAGGTCCAGGCGGCCGTTGGTTACCGGCAACGTGGTTTCGTGGTGGAGGAGAAGAGACTTCAGGTGCGCGTCGCCATTGTCCTCGCCCGTCTGGTGATGCTTGTAATCGGGCCGCGCCGGGGCCAGTTGCTCCAGCCACTTGCCGATGTCCTCGATCAAGCCGCTTTCCAGGTCGTTGACGTAGATGGCGGCGGTAATGTGCATGGGCGAAACAAAACAGAGCCCGTCCTTGACGCCGCTGCGCCGCACAACCTCTTCCACCTTCTCGGTGATGTGGACCATCTCCCGCCGCTTTTTGGTCTCAAACACCAAATACTCCGTATGACTCTTCACCCCGGCCTCCTCAAACGTCGCAGCTTCCCAGACCTTATCCTAGAAGCACATGAATCCGACCGGGCAAATCACTGCTGAATCGCTCTCCCAACGTGGGCTCGACCTGCTGGCCGCCGGCAAGGCTGCCGAGGCGGCAAAGGCCTTTCGCGCCGCGATTGCCGCCGATCCGAAGCACGTAGAGGCGCACCATGGGCTGGTGCGGGCGCTGCGCGACGCCGGAAAGCTGGAACAGGCCATAGGCGCGGCGCTGGCGCTGACTTCGCTGACGCCGGGAGACCCGCTGGCCCACACCGCGCTTTCCATCGCCCTGCAACAGGCGGGCCATGTGCCGGAGGCGGAGGCCGCCGCAGCGCGGGCGCGCATCCTGGAGTGGAAGGTGCAGCTCCAGACGCCGGCGGACGAGGATTCGCTCCAGTGAAAACCCGGCTCAGTCCGGCGCGGCGTCTGCGGGCGATGCACGAGCGGCTTGCCGCCGCGTATGGGCCGCAGTACTGGTGGCCGGCCGATGCTCCGTTCGAGGTGGTGCTGGGGGCTTACCTGACCCAAAACACATCGTGGATGGCCGTGGAGCGCTCGCTGGCCAACCTGCGCGCCGCGGGGGCGTTGACGGTGGAGGGACTGCGCGCGCTGACGATCGAGGATTTGCAGCAGCTGATTCAGCCGTCGGGATTCTCCACGCGCAAAGCACCGGCGCTCAAGGCGTTTATTGCCATGCTGGACGAGGAGTTTGGCGGATCGCTGGAGAAGCTGGCCGCCGTTCCCAGCGCGGCCTTGCGGCGACGGCTGCTGGCTCTGCCCGGCGTGGGTCCGGAGACGGCGGACGCACTGCTGCTCTACGCCCTGGGCCATGCGGTTCCGGTGGCCGACGAGTACCTGCGACGGATCGCAGAACGGCATGGGCTGGTGACGCCTGCGCCGGGACGGAACCGCAAGGGGTACGAGGCGCTGGTCGGGCTGACGAGGGAGGCGTTCGCTGCCGATGCGCCGGAGAACCTGGCGCGGCTCTTCAACGAGTTCCATGCGCTCACGGTCGCCGTGGGCAAGGCGCACTGCCGGCGCACCGCAAACTGCGAGGGGTGCCCGCTGGCCGGGGACCTGTCGGACGCCAAAGAAAAGGGTTGAGCGGCCGGAATGGAGTTACCCTATGCGCTCCCTCTAATCCGCGATAGCATCAGTGAGGAAGGAAGCCGACCCATGGCACGATCCGGTTCATCCATGCAGTTGACGAGGGCCGCCGATTACGCGGTGCGCGTGATGATTCATCTGGCGACGCTGCCGGCCGGGAAGCGCTCGCTGCTGCCCACGCTGGCACGCGCCACGGGAACTCCGGTGAGCTTTCTCTCCAAGATTTTGCAGGCCTTGTGCCGGGCGAAATTCATCGCCTCGCGGCGCGGTCAGGCGGGCGGCTTCGAAATTCTGGCGGCCGGACGCGAAGCCACGATGCGCGCGGTAATCGAAGCCATCGACGGGCCCATCCGGCTGAATGTGTGCCTGATGTCGGGAGCCTCGTGCAGCCGCAAACTTCACTGCCCGGCGCACCCGGTGTGGACCAGTGCGCAGGAGGCCATGATGGCGGTGCTGGACGCGTCGAGCATTGCCGCGCTGGCGATTCAAGCGGCCGGACCGCAGCCGCCCAGCGGCAAATGGGTCACTGCCCCGCCGGGACCGCCGGCGAAGACAAAGACGGCGCGGCGGGCGCTGAAGCAGGTAACCGCCGAGTAAGTTCCGTCAGGCGGAGTGCAAGGGAATCTATTGGAAGGCCAGCGGCTTCCAGATGCCGTCCTGCTTCAGCGCCAACTGGAGCGGGCGTGGCGGGCCTTGGGGCGGAACGGTCACTTCAATCCACAATTCCTGACCCGCCTGGATGGGCAACGGAGTAGGCACGCTCTCCGCAAGGTAGAAATTGAGGGGTTCGTTGATCAGGAAGAAGTCGCAGGGCATTCCCGGCGTGCCCCGGACCCTGATTCCCAGGGGAAAGCTGTCGCTCTCCGGAATGCGGATCGCCTCCAGCCGGTTGTTTTCCACCTTCAGCCGGGCGGGGAATTCAATGTATTTCGGCGCAACCACCGAGAAATTCCCTGCTCTCGTCGTGCCGTCGACATTGCGCGGAAAACTGGCCTGACTGGCCAGAGGCAGAGTGCTCTGGCAGCCGTCCACGGTCATTTGCAGGCGCAGATAGCGGCCGTGCATCGCCAGCAACGGTTCATTGATTGCGACCCGCGTCCAGACCCGGGGGGAGTTCCAGCGCTGATAGAGATACTTGGCGCCGACCGTGGAGACCAGCCCCAATTGAATCACGAGCAGGGCGAGCGAGGTCTTGGAGAGCTTCATTGGACCTCCTCGGAGACGCCGCTGCGGCCCATGCGGCCGAGCAGGCGGCGGCGCATCTTTTCAAGGGCCCATCCGCCGGCCAGAAAGAGCACGCCGAGTCCGATCAGGCCCAGCGAGCGGCCCATCTTGCCGATCAGGTCGCTGAAGTAGAACCAGGCGACGGCGACGGCAAACCAGAGGATGCCCAGATTGACTAGCGCCCGCGAGAGCAGGCGCACGCCCCACCAGATGATGAAGACGGCAAAGGCCGCCACCAAAGCGTGGGCGGCAAGATTGGGAGTTGTCCGATACAGGGGGTATTTGAAGCCGGCGCCGTTGTGGCCGTACTCAATCCAGTTGTGATGGCACCACGGCAGTGCGATGGAGAAGACCAGGGCGACGACGACGGGCAGCAGGCTCTTGCGAAAGCGGAAGACGGAGAAGAAGAGCGGCAGGGCAGCGATGGCGGCCCATCCCAACCACCAGGTCCAGAGGGACAAGAAGGTCTGCTGCGACGACCACGCGACCCAGCCTCCCAGCATCAGGAGCACCCCAGAAAGTGCGGCGACGACGGAGACGGCGAAGAGAACGCCCTGCAGGACCTTCTGCTTGGAGTCCAGGAAAAAGGTCAAGTCGAGAACCGCCCAGACCAGCAGGAAGCGGCCGGCAAAAACGTTGGCCCCGATGTGGTCCTGGGCGTGAAATGCCAATTCCGAAAACATCCACGCCGGAACCAGGAGCAGCGTGAGAGTCTTCTGGGCCTCGTCGTGGAGGAGAATCCACCCCACGAGCGCAGCCAGAGCCCAAAGCAGAACGGCTGCCGGCCAGTGATCCTGAATGTTGAAGACCTGCCCGGCGAGAGCAATGGCCACGCCGGTGGAGACGGTGCCAACCGCATGAAGCGCAGAGGAAAGAGGGCGAAAATTCTTTCGCGCCCAGCTTGCGCCGAGGTGGAAGACGGCGACCATGCCGAGGACGACGGCAAAGCGCGCGCCGGGGGGAATTTCGTCCCAGCGGGCCGAGACCAGCAACACCACGCCGCAGGCCAGCAGAATAGCCCCGAGAATCACCGCGGCCAGCCCCTGCCAGCGCAGGCCGGCGGGCTTCTCCTGCTCCGCCTCCCAGGCGCGGATGCGGTCGGACGAAGCCGCATCAAGAACCCCGGCCGACTGCCAGCGATTTAACAGCGATTCAAAGTCCGCCATGACTATTGCCCCACAGTAAAGCACAACCGGACGTCGAGTGGCGGAAATCTTTCTTATATCCTTGGGAATAGCGTATGAAATTTGAAATCGTCACCATCTTTCCCGCGTTTTTCAGCGGCATCTTCGAGTACGGCATCGTGCACCGGGCACAGACGGAAGGCCTGGTGACGGTGGGGTTGCACGATCTGCGCGAGTTTACGCACGATCGGCACCGAACCGTGGACGACCGCCCCTTCGGCGGCGGCGAAGGCATGGTGCTGAAGCCCGAACCGCTGTCCGAAGCGCTGGCATCGTTGGGCATCGAGCCCAAAGCAGAGCGTGAAAAGACGGCCGAAACTTCCCGCACCCGCGTGATTCTGATGTCGGCGCAGGGCCGGCCGTTTACCCAGGCCGTAGCCAGAGAGCTTTCAAAGCTGGACCGGCTGGTGCTGATTTGCGGACGCTACGAAGGCGTGGACGAGCGCATCAACCAGATCTATTGCGACATGGAACTGTCGATTGGCGACTACGTGCTGAGCGGGGGCGAACTGGCCGCGGCCGTGGTGGTGGATGCGGCCATGCGGCTGATCCCCGGCGTACTGGGCAACGAAGCATCGAGCGAGTTCGAGAGCTTTGGCGTGGCCGACGAGGAGATCTCTACCGATACGGAGGGCGTTCCGCGCTCGCAGCATGGCGCAGGGGGGCTGCTGGACTATCCGCACTACACACGGCCCGCGGAGTTTGCCGGGGTGAGCGCGCCGGAGGTGCTGCTGAACGGCGACCACCGGCTGATCCGGCGCTGGCGGCGGGAACAGCAGTTGCGCAAGACCCTGGCCAACCGGCCGGACCTGCTGGCGGGCGCCGACCTGACGGCCGAGGACCGGCAGATGCTGGATGCGATACGCGAAGAAGGGCTCTAAAACGTCTTCACGGATGCGGGCTGTACGGCGTCTACCTGGCCCACAGTGATCTCAGCCAGATAAAAGTTCTCGCCGCGGGTGGGAGTGCCGGAGAGGCGGCGCAGCATGGCCAACTGGCCCACATGCGTCAGGGCATCGGCTACCGGGCCCTGCATCAATCGCTCCACGGGCGCGTGGAGCGGCGCATCGGAAGCGAGAAAAGCGTCAAAGGTCTTCAGAGAAGAGAAAAACCGCTGCTGCTCCTCGGCCCAGGCGCGGGGCTGCGTGTTGTGCCACTGCCCGCTGCCAACGGCAATGCTCAGAGCCCAGTCAAACAAATCGCCCATGTGGGCAAGAATCTCAACGGGCATGCGGCCAGCGCCGGTATAGCCTGCAAAATGGTCCGGTGCGCCGTCCAGGGCGCGCGAGGCCCGATAAGCCACAATGGCCAACGTATGGCGCAACAACTCCCGCTTCTCATCCATACCGGGAACTATACCGCATGGAAAGAGCGACCTGCTGCCGCGGCGCGGCGGAAGAGCTGGCTGAAAGGCTGACGCAATTCGCCTGACGGCAAATTAGGCGCGGACGGCGGTTCTCTGTTAAACTGGAAATTCTGAGTTCAAGAGCAGGAAAAGCCTATGTCCATTCATCCCGTAATGCAGCGCTTGGCCGACAAGCTGAAGCGTACCGACCTCCCCGAGTTCAAGTCCGGCGACCAGATTCGCGTTCAAGTCAAGATCAAGGAAGGCGATAAGGAGCGCTTGCAGGCGTTCGAAGGTCTGGTTATCGCCATCAACCGTGGGCCCCAAGGCACGTTTACCGTGCGCAAGATGAGTTTTGGTCAGGGAGTGGAGCGTATCTTCCCCTTCAATTCCAAGGTCATCGAGAAGATCGAGAAGATCCGCAGCTACAAGGTCCGCCGCGCCAAGCTGTTCTACCTCCGCGGACTGCGCGGCAAGGCAGCCCGCCTGAAGGAAGTGGACCGCGTCGTGGCCAAGGCATAGGCCTCTCCGGTTCGAGTCATCCAGCAACCCCGGCCTCGCGCCGGGGTTGCTTTTTTTGGCGCGGGACCGCGGACTGCGCCATGAGGACAATCTTCAAGCCAATATACTGGATCCATGGATCCTTCCCCGGTCTGCGATTGGACGCTGGAAAAAGCCGCGCGCAAGCGGGGAGCGCTGCGCATTGCCGGCCTGGACGAGGTGGGCCGCGGTCCCCTTTTCGGTCCAGTGGTGGCGGCGGCGGTGATTTTGCCCGGAGGCTGCCACCTGCCGGGGCTGAACGACTCAAAGAAGCTCTCGGAAAAAAAGCGCAACGAACTGGATGTGGAGATTCGCGCCAGCGCCGTGGCCTGGGCCATTGCCGAGGTGGATGCGGAAACCATCGACCGCATCGACATTCGCCAGGCCTCGCTGCTGGCGATGCGCCGCGCCGTGGCGCAACTGGCGCTGAGCCCCGACTATCTGCTCATCGACGGCCGGGATACGATCGACTGGGATTGCCCGCAGCAGGCCGTCATTCACGGCGACGCAACCAGCGTCTCCATCGCCGCCGCCAGTGTGTTGGCCAAGGTTTACCGCGACCGGCTGCTGGTGGAATGGGACAGCGAGTTTCCCGGCTATGGCCTGGCGCGCCACAAGGGCTATGGCTCGCCAGAGCACCTGGCCGCACTGGCCCGCCTGGGCCCGACGCCACTGCACCGCAAGAGCTTTCATCCGGTTTCGCAAACCTTCTTGCGATTCGACAAAAGCGTTCTGTGCGAAGCGACCGTTGAAGAGCCCGCGGACGCGCCAGCCGCCGAAGACACGCCCCCCGGCAAGGAGCGTTTTGCCTGCCCCTGTTGCGGCTACCTCACGCTCGACAAAGAGCCGCCGGGCAGCCTGGGCCTGTGCGAAGTGTGCTGGTGGGAAGACGATCCAGTGCAGTTCGCGGACCCGGACTATGAGGGCGGCGCAAACGCTCCCAGCCTGCATCAGGCCAGGGAGTTCTTCAGGACGATCTCGGTCAGCGACCCGGAGCTAAAAGGCCACGAGCGGCAGCCGCGTGCCAGGGAGTTGCCGCCCCATCTTTCGGAGCGCGCTACAATTCCCTCAGTCTGAATCACGCGGGAGGCATGAAGTGAACGGCTGGCGCTCGATGTGGATTGTCGCGGCTGTTTGCCTTCTGGCGGTCGGATGCGACAAGACCGAGAAGAGAAAGCCGGATGCGACCAAGGGCGCGGTTGCCGGCACGGTATTCTGCGCCGACACGGGCAAACCAGCGCGATTCGCTACCGTGATGCTGACGCCCGTTCCAAGAAAAGATGTCAATCCGGACAACCCTGAGCCTCTCCATGCCGAAGCGACCGCAGTGACCGGACTGAACGGAGAATTCAGGATCGAGGCTGTCGCACCGGGTCAGTATTACGTGTTCGCCACACTGGACGGCTATCTCGATCCCCAACGCGGCATCGACTTTGATCGCCTGAGGGCTCTGGACAACGACCAGGACCGCGCTCAGGATGCGATTGAGCAATGGAAAGAGCAACTGGCCGAGGTCACGGTGCAGGTTCGGCGCGTCTCAAATGCGACGCTGCAACTCCATCGCGGGGCGGAGATCGACGGGACAGTGAGCTTCGACGATGGAAGCCCGGCCATCGGCATGCATTTTCAACTCTCTCGCAAGACGTCAAAGAGTGGCTGGACGGGAGTGGGCACGAGCATCTTCGGAGGCTGGGCCTTGGACACCATGAGCAACAGCCACGGGCGATTCAGCATCGGCAACCTGCCGCCGGGAGAGTACAAACTTTGCGCCCTTCTGCCTGTGGAATCCGAAGATGCCGCGCCCGCGATTTGCCTGGGCAACACGCTGCGCAAGAAGAACGCGGCGACGGTCAAAGTGAACGCAGGAGAGACTGCGAAGGGCGAGGAGATCGTGATTCCGCTGACCGGGCTGCATACGCTGGCGGGTAGAGTGGAGGCGGCCTCCGACGGCCATGCGCCGACCAAGGCAACGGTGCATCTGCTCTATGCCGACGACCGCGAAGAAGCACGCAAAACCGCGACTCTCGAGGATGGAAGCTTTTCCTTTTCCTATGTCGCCGAGGATAAGTACATCCTGCAGGTGAGCGATGCGGAAGACAATGCGGAGAAAGGCTCCGCGGCTGACTCCGGCGACACTTCAGGCAGCGCCGCAACGGCAGGGACGACGAAACGGTACGCTGCCAAAGAGATTCCACTCCTGGTCCAGGCGGACATCGAGGACATCAATGTAAATCTCGCCGAAATCCCAAGCAAACAAGCTCCGCAATAAGTGCGTTCCGAGCTATGCAGCACGCTGCTTCCGCTTTTGGACAAAGGTAAGGACCGGGCGCGCCGCCAGCAGTACGCCCAGAATCACGGTGATCGTGAGCGGCGTTAGAACGCCCGGCTTGACCTGCCACCAGTAATGAATCACTCCGCAAACCGCGGCCACATAGACCAGCTTGTGCAGCCGGTTCCAGCGCTTGCCGCCCAGCTTGCGAATGGCCCAATGGGTCGAAGTGGCAGCCAGCGGCAGAAGCAGAAGCCACGCAGCCAAGCCCACGGTGATAAAGCGGCGCTTGGCGATGTCGGCGGCCATGGTATTCACGTCGAAGCCGGCATAGAGCGCGATATAGGCGCCGAGATGCAGCGTGGCGTAAAAAAAAGCAAACAGACCCAGGAGGCGGCGGAACTTGACGAGCCAAGTCAGCCGCGGAAAGAGTCGGCGCAGCGGCGTGATAGCCAGCGAAATGGTCAACAGGCGCAGAGTGGCGAGGCCGGTGGCAAAGGTGATGGCGGCCGTGGGGTCCGCGCCGAGATTGTTGGTCGCGGCGCCCCAAACAAGCTGCCCCAGAGGCCAAAGACAGACCAGCCAGGTGAGCGTCTTGAGTGCGATGAGAGTCGAACGTTTCATAGTTGGTCGAGGAGCGAGTCAGCAAGTCAGCGAGTTAGCAGGTCAGCGTTGCGGAAAGCTGGAGGCTAGCAGCTAGAAGCTAGCGGCTGGTCCTTACTTAAAAGTTTCTCTTCAAGTCCATGCCATTGTAGAGCGAGGCCACCTGGTTGCCGTAGCCGTTGAACATCAGGGTGGTGCGGCGCTGGGCATAGAAGGGCTGGCCGATGCGGCGTTCGGTCTTCTGGCTCCAGCGGGGGTGGTCCACGTTGGGATTCACGTTGGAGTAGAAGCCGTACTCGCTGGAGGACTGGTCGTTCCAGGTGGTGGGCGGCTGGCGGTCCACGAAGCGAATGGCGACGATCGACTTGGCGGACTTGAAGCCGTACTTCCACGGGACCACGATGCGCACCGGCGCGCCGTTCTGGTTGGGCAGGACCTCGCCGTACAGGCCGAAGGTCAGCAGCGTGAGCGGGTGCATCGCCTCGTCCATGCGCAGCCCCTCGGAATAAGGCCAACTGATAGCGCTCTGCGAGGCCCACTTCTCCACTTTTTTGTCGTAGTAGGAGAGGAATTGCACGTACTTGGCCGAGGGCAGCGGGTCGCACTGGCGAATGAACTCGGAGAGCGAATAGCCGACCCAGGGAATGACCATGCTCCATGCCTCGACGCAGCGATGGCGATAGACGCGATCTTCAAGCGGACGCAGCTTGAGCAGCGTGTCGATGTCGAATGTTTTGGGCTTCTTCACCAGCCCCTCAACACGCACCGTCCAGGGGCGCGTGGGCAAAGCGCCGGCGTTCTGCGAGGGCTGGTCCTTGTCCACGCCGAACTCGTAGTAGTTGTTGTAGGTGGTCAGGTCCTTCATGCTGGTGAGTTCTTCGCCGGCGGTGGTAAGCGGGCTCTGCACGGTTTGCAACTTGGTCCCGGCCAGCGCGGCGATGCGGGGAGAAAAGACTTCCGCCAGCCGTTCCGCTCCCAAAGCGGCAGCACTCGCGGCAACCGCGCCGGAAACGGCAGTGCGCAGAAAGCGGCGGCGGTTGAAGTAGCGCTCGTATTCTTCGCGCGGCGTGATCTCGGAAGAGGGAATGTCGGACGGCTTGCCGATGAGCATGAAGGAACCTCGCACGGGGAAGTGTCGATCGCTTCTGTTAGACACGGACGGGGGGCTTTGCGTTACAGAATCTCTTTTTGGGGGCTCGCAAACGGCCATTCGCCCAGTTCGCGGGCGCGGACGAGGTAGATGAGCGTGCCGGAGACGGCGATTCCGGCGGCGACGAGCAGGCCGCCGAGCGCCTGGCTGCGATTGACCAGGATGAAGACGAAGCCGGCCATGGCCACCAGCGGAGGCAGCGGGTAGAGCGGCATTTTGAAGGGACGGGCCAGCTCCGGGCGCTGGATGCGAAGGAAAATGACGCCGGCCTGTTGCAGGAAGAACTGGAGCAGGATGCGGGTAACCACAAGCATGGTAATGACCTGCGCCAGAGAGAAGAAGCAGAAGCCGCAGGCCACCAGCCCCAGGGCAACCAGCGAGCGGTGGGGAATGCCGTGCTTGGGATGGATGGCGGCGAGAAAGCGGAAGTAGTTGCCATCGCGCGCGGCGGCGTAGGGCACGCGGGAGTAGCCGAGGAGCAGCGAAAAGACCGAGGCAAATGCGGTCCAGACGATCAGGGCGGCCATCAGGCGGCCAGCCATGCGGCCAAAGGCGGATTGCGCAATATCGGCCACCAGTTGCAGGCGAACGGTCGCGCCCGCGGCCACGTGCGAAGCGGCGTCCCGCATGGAGGGCAGAGCGGCCAGGTTCATGGTCACGTAAAAGGCCGAGACGAAGAGCACCGAGAGCAGGATGGCGCGGGGAATGGTGCGCTCCGGGCGCCGTACTTCGCTGCCCAGGAAGCAGATGTTGTAGTAGCCCCAGTAGTCGTAAGTGGAGATCAGCGTGGCCTGCGCCAGGCCGCCCAGGGCCACAGCCACGGATTGCGCGGGGGAGACCGGCATCTGCCAGCCGCCAGTAGCCGCCGCGTGGGCAAATCCGGAGACGATGACGCCAGCAATGGCCGCCATGACGCCGGCAAACAGAACCCAGGCCAGCCGCGTGACGGAACTCAGGTTGCGATAGAGCAGCGCCGTGACCAGCAGGCAGGCAGCGGCGGCGGCGAAGTTCGAGTAGTGCACCATGGGCAGAGCGGCCAGGGGCGCGGCGTCCAGTCCCGGCCAGAACCAGGCCAGAAAACTGGACAGGCCAATGCAGCCCGAGGCGATGGAAAGCGGCGCGGAAAAACTCAACTGCCAGACGTAGAGGAAGCTCAGCCAGTTACCGGCGCGATCCGGGCCGTAGATTTCGCGGAGGAAGGCATAGGAGCCTCCTGCGCGCGGGAAGGCCGCACCCAACTCGGCCCACACCAGGCCGTCGGCCACGGCGATGACCGCGCCCAGCACCCAGGCCCAGACCGAGAGCCGGTAGCCCGCCGCTGCAATCACCAGCGGCAGCGTAATGAACGGCCCCACGCCGATCATCTCCAGCATGTTGAAGAGCACGGCGGAGCGCAGGCCGATGCGGCGCTGGAGCGTGGCGGAAGTGGAAGATGGGGATGAAGTGGGGATCATGAGGGCGGTGTTTCCTTTAAGGATACTCTGGCGGATTGTACACTGACGGGAAGCATGATCCTTTCCGAGAGAGTTCAACGAGCAGTGGTGGGTACGGCCCTGACGGGCCTGATTCTGGCAGCCGCAGGGCCTGTTTGCCTGTGTGCGCAACAAGCGGCGCAGGCGCAAGTTTCGGCGGGCGTCGAACTGACGGCAATTCCCCTCCCCGAGTCCGGCGCAACCGCCCTGCCGCTTGCGGAAGACCGCGGACAGGCCGCTCTGGAGCAGTCGCTAAGGCGTCTGGGAACCACGGCCAGCGTGATGATGATCGTGGCCCACCCGGACGACGAGGACGGAGCGCTGCTGACGTATCTTTCGCGCGGCCTGGGCGTGCGCGCCACGCTTCTGACCCTGACGCGCGGCGAAGGCGGGCAGAACGCCATGTCGGCAGAGACCTACGACGCGCTGGGGTTGATGCGGACCAACGAACTGCTGCGGGCCAGTGAGTTCTACGGCGTAAAGCAACTGTGGGGCACGGAGGTGGACTTCGGCTTCTCGAAGACCCAGGAGGAGGCCTTTGCCCGCTGGGGCCACGACCGCGTTCTTTACGACGCCGTCCTGGCGGTGCGCCAGGAGCGGCCGCAGGTAATCGTGGCGACCTTTGTGGGCGGGGTGACCGACGGTCACGGGCACCACCAGGTCTCCGGCGAGATTGCGCAGGAGGTTTTCAAGGCGGCGGGCGACCCCAAGGTCTTCCCCGAGCAACTGAAGGGCGGCGTGGAGCCCTGGCAGCCGCTGGCGGTGTATTCCATGGTCCCCTTTGCGCCGGTTACGGACAAAGGGATGTTTGACTACGCCACCGGCAAGTGGGCTCCGGCAAAATTCCACAACTACATTACCGGCGAGTGGACCACGGGCGTGCCTTCGACCGACGTGGTTCTGCCGGTGGGAACGCTGGACCCGGTGCTGGGCCGCAGCTATGTGCAAATCGCACGCCAGGGATGGGGTGAGCAGAAATCGCAGAACGGCGGCGGCAACCCCATTCTGAGCGGACCGGCCACGTCGAGCTATCACCTGTGGGCGGTTGCGCCGCAGGCGCAGGGCCGCGCGGGACAGGCGGGCGCGGACCTCTTTCATAACCAGAAAGTGCAGATCGATACCGGCATGGGCGGACTGGCTCGCTTGGCCGGGAGCAACACGCCCGCATGGCTTTCGGCAAGCTTGCAGCAGATCGACGCGGGGCTGAAGCGGTTCGCGGCGGAACGCCAGGGCGGGACTGGAACAGCCGCCGCGCACAATCTTGCGCCTGCCTACCGCCAGACGCTGCAACTGCGCGCAAAGGTGGCTGGCGCCTCCCTCACCGCGGAGTCCAAGGCTGGACTTCTGCTGGAACTGGACGCCAAGATTGAGCAATTTCAGGCTGTACTGAGGCAAATGCTGGGTCTGGACCTGATGGCCTTCAGGACCAATGCGGCAACGGTTCAGAGTGGCGGGCCATTCCGCGGCGGTTCGGCCGACGAGACCCCGCGCAGCATTGTGCCGGGCGAGGAGTTCCGGGTGCGGGTACACACCGCACAGGCCTCTCAGGAAACGCGCCTCAACCGCGTTTGGTTGGAGAGCCAGGGCGACGCCGCGTGGAAGACCGAAAACACAGTCAGCGCCACCGATCCGGCAGCCCCCACGGCCGACCCCGTCTTCCAGGTCCGGGTTCCGGAGAACGCAGAGCCAACCGAGCCCTACTTTACGCGGCCTTCGATCGAACAGCCGTACTACGACCTCACCCATCCGGAGTATCGTCTGCGCTCGTTCGCGCCCTATCCGCTGGCGGCGTGGGCGGAGTTCAGCTTCGACAGCTTGCCCATCCGGCTGGGACAGGTGGTACAGACGATGGCCAGGGTACCGGGGACCGGCGGGGTCTATGAGCCTCTGGTGGTGACGCCGGCGATCGGAGTCCGCATGGAGCCTGAGGCGCGCGTTCTGCCGCTCGACGGGAGCCCGCTGCCTGTGCGGGTCACGGTTCATGCGCAGGCAGCGGCTGAGGGGACAATCGAGTTGAAGCTGCCTGCCGGTTGGCGCTCAGATCCTGCCGAGGCGCATTTCCACTTGGCCAGCGCCGGAGACTCCGAGCCCATCCAGTTTTCCGTGACGCCACAAGACCATCAGCCGGGCTCCTACACCGTAGAGGCGATTGCGCACTGCGGCGGGCGGAACTATACGACGGGCTGGCAAAGCGTGGGCTACCCCGGATTGCGGCCGTACAACCAGTACACGGTTGCCCAGTTGAAGACCCGGAGGGTGGATGTGAAGCTGGCTCCGGGCCTGCGCATCGGCTACGTGATGGGCACCGGCGACCTGGTTCCGGAGGCGATCGAGGGCATGGGCGCAGCAGTGCACCTGCTGCCGGCGGCCGAGCTTTCGTCGAGCGATCTTTCGGCCTGGAATGTGATCGTGATCGGCATCCGCGCCTATTCCGTGCGGCCGGAGCTGGCCCTGGCGCAGCCGCGGCTGGACGAGTTCGTGCGACGCGGCGGAACACTCGTGGTGCTTTATCAGAGCGCCACCTTCCCGGCCCCGTTGTCGCTCTCCATGGGACGTACGCCGGAGCGGGTAGTGGACGAAGAGGCTCCGGTGAAACTGCTGGAGCCGGCGAATTCCCTTGTGATCTGGCCCAACCGCCTGACCGCCGCGGACTTCGACAGCTGGGTGGAAGAGCGCGGCCACTCCTTCCTCGACAGTTGGGACCCCGGTTACACGGCACTGACCGAAACCGCCGACGCCGGACAGGACCCGCAACGCGGCGGGCTGCTGGTGGCGCATCCCGGCAAGGGCACTTATATCTATGTCGCGTACGCGCTACATCGCCAGCTCCCCGAGTTAGTGCCGGGAGCTTACCGGATTCTGGCGAACCTGCTAAGTTCAGGCAGGGACACAGCAGCTGGGCTCGTTACTCATTAACGAGTAATTGAACAAGTTATTTCCTGCAACACAAGCAACTCTTCAGGGGTTAAAGCGCACAGCGATTTTGCTGACTCCATGCGGGGGTTGAAACCCCCGCCTCCCTCCGGAGCTGCGTTTTCCGCGGCCTGGAGAGCCGTGTCCCTTCGAGAAGCCGACTTGCCTGAAAGTTCCCGACGGCATTGATTCACCTATGTACACATACCATGAAGCGCCATCCGGAACGGATTGTTACAGTAATATGAATTTACAACTTAACCGCATGGAACCAGCGGCCTATAACTCTGTTAAAAACATGTGAATTCGTCATATATTCATACTCTTCTGCGAGTCTGTGAGACGGAACTGGCAAGAGCAGGTTCTGCAAGCACGGCCCTGCTCAAGCTGCCAATTCCGTGTCTATCCCGCAACCCGATTGGAACCAATGATGCCTTCATGTTTGCAGAACCCGGGATGCGGGAACCAAGAGCGCTCGTTGTCGACGTGCGTGCAGCCACGATCCATTTTGAAGAGTGAGAAAAAGAGAGGCCCAATGAATTTCGGATTCAGAATCGCTGCCGCGGCAATCCTGGCAGCCAGTGTTGTTGGCACATACGGATACGCCAGCGACGCAACGCCGCCGGCCAAGAAGCACACCGCAACCAAGAAGGCCAAGACGCCTCCTCCGCCCACAGTCGCAGAACAGATTGAGAAGCTGCGCAACGAACTGGAAGGCCAGATCGACGGCCTGAAGACCAACCTGGCCGACAAGGACGCGCAATTGAAGAGGGCTGAGCAGGCGGCAGCCGATGCCCAGGCAGCAGCCGACCGGGCGCAGGCCGCAGCCACAGCCCAGCAGCAGGCTGTCACTGAAAACGCTGCCGCCGTCACCACGCTGCAAGGCACCGTGACCGATCTCAAGGGCAGCACGGTTTCGCTGGCGACCACGGTCTCCGACGAAACCGCCAAGATCAAGAAGGATCTGGCCAACCCCAGCGCCTTGCATTACAAGGGAATCAATATCACGCCCGGCGGCTTCGTGGCGGGTGAAACTGTGTACCGCACCAAAGCCACCGGCGGCGACATTCCCACCGCGTTCAATGCGCTTCCTTACGAAGGCGCGGACGCCTATTCGCTGGGTGAGTTCTACGGCAGCGCTCGCCAGTCGCGCATCACCATGCTGGCCGAGGGCAAAACCAATTGGGGCACAGTGCGCGGCTACTATGAGGCCGACTTCCTGGGCACCGGCATCAGTTCCAACAACAACCAGTCCAACAGCTACGTGCTGCGCCAGCGCGTGGTTTGGGCGCAGGCCGAGACCAACAACCACTGGGCCTTCACGGGTGGCCAGTTGTGGTCCCTGGCTACCGAAGACAAGAAGGGCATCTCGAACTTCTCCGGCGACATCCTGACCCCGCTGACCATCGACCCGAATTACGTTCCGGGCTTCGTGTGGGAGCGCCAGTACGGCTTCCGCATCACCAAGACCTTCGACAAGGTGGCCTTCGGCATCGCGGCCGAGAATCCGCAGTTGCTTTACAGCGCCTCAATCGCCGGCAACACGCCTTATGCGGTGCTGGGCAGCGCCGGTGCCAACGGTGGCAACTACAACGCCGCGGTCAGCGCCAGCGTGCCCACCACCTACATCCAGAACTACGCCAACCAGGCCGTGCCCACGGCGGGCGGAACGGGCGACATCTACGTTCCCCAATACAACACCATCTACGCCAACACCAACATCGCCAACCTCTCCTTCAACCAGGCTCCCGACATCGTCGTGAAGACCGCCTTCGATCCGGGCTGGGGCCACTATGAGATCTTCGGCATCGCCGGCTTCGCGCATGAAACCGTTTATCCCGGCGTGACCACCAACAGCACCAAGTACGGCGGCCAGAAGGACATCGCCACCGGCGCAGCCGTGGCTGCGGCTTCCACAACCACCGGCTCGTACTCCAACAGCATCGTTCTCGGCGGCATCGGCGGCAGCCTGCGCGTTCCGCTGGTGGCCAACAAGCTGACCTTCGGCGCCAAGGGCCTGTACGGGCCGGGCATGGGCCGCTACGGCGACTCCACGCTCTCCGACGTTACGGCCGATGCAGCGGGCGAACTTGCCCCCATCCACAACGCCTCCGGCCTGTTTACCGTCGAAGCTACCCCCACTCCTCGCATGACCATCTACCTGAACTACGGCGGCGACTATGCTGGCCGCGCGGACTTCGGAACGAGCAGCACCGTTGCCTCAACACTGGGCTCGCCCGCCGCGGAATTCTGCGTAACGGGCACCACCACCTGCACGGCCACACCTACGGCTGCGCAGATCGCCGCGGGCGGCAAATGGGGCGGTCACTGGAACACTCCGGCGGTGGGAACCACCGCAGTTGGCTACGGCTCGCGCCTGCTGAGCAACTCCGCCTGCAACACCATCGCCAGCCCCGGCTACAGCGGCGGCTCGACCGGCTACTACCCCGGCGGCTCCTGCGGCGCGCAAACCCGCAACGTACAGGAAGTAACCGGCGGCTACTGGTATGACCTCTACAAGGGCGACAAGGGCCGTCTGCGCCAGGGTCTGCAGTATGGCTATGCGGTTCGCGAGGGCTGGTCAGGCGCTTCCGGCATCGGCGCCAAGGGCATCGACAATATGTTCTGGACCTCCTTCCGCTATTACCTTCCTTAACCCTCGGACCTTCGGGTTCCGCAGAAACAAGAGAGGCAGCCCGCAACAAGGGCTGCCTCTTTTTGTTTTGCGGCACAAAGCACAGGAACGGGCCCGGTGTAGCATAAGCGAGGAGTTGCCGGTTCGAGTCTCCATGCAACCGGCACGGATGAGCCATCGATGCGGAACGTGCAAAAGCAGTGGGAGTTAGTGGCTGCTCTTCTAAGCGAACAGTCCACCCTGTCGCTGGCCACAACCGGCCCCGGCGAAGAAGCCTGTGTGGCGCCGCTCTTCTACATTGTGGACGAAGGGCTTTCTCTCTACTGGATTTCCTCCGCGAGCAGCCTGCACAGCCTGAATCTGGTCAAGACTCCGCGCGCGGCGGCTGCCGTGTATCGCGATACCGCCAACTGGAAAGAGATTTGCGGCGTGCAGATGCGGGGGACGACGCGCAGGATTGACGATCCGGTGCGAAGGCGCGCGCTGATTGAGGCCTACTGCGAGCGGTTCAAGCTGAACAGTATCTTTCGCATCGCCATCCGGCGCAGCGTGCTGTATGCCTTTCAACCGGAGTTTCTACGCTACATCGACAACGCGAAAGGCTTCGGCTACAAGTTCGAATTGACGCGCGGAGCCGAAGGGTGGATGCGCACGAATCCAGGGAACTGAGGACTCTCGGCCTTATTGCAGGCGCGGTTCGCCGGTGGGCAGGAAAGCTACTCCGGAGAGATCGTCGCCCGAAGCGAGGACGTTGCGCAGGCGCTCCGGATTGGGTCCGCTGCGGCGGCTGGCTGCTTTAAGCAGGCGCACGGCGTCGGCGGGCGGTGTCCCTACAGGGAGGCGGAAAATCCAGGGAACGTTGGTCGAGGTCAAGGATTTGTCGCCGCTCAACGCAACCACTGGAACAAAACTCTTCAGCGCCAATTGCTCGGCCAGGTGGCTTGCATCGCGATCGAGCGCCACAATCGCGAGCGCATGTTCGTCCATCAGCGCATGAACCAGCTGTGTGGAAGCCGCTCCCCAATTCTGGTCGCTTGCAACAGGCAGCAACTCCCATGCGCGGCCCTTGGCGGCGTCGGAAGCCAGCGCGGCCACAACCTCAGGCGAAGCGGCGACTTGGGCGGCCCTGGGTCCGAAGAGCACCACCCGCACCGGTCCGGCGGGCACGTCGGCGCGATGCGGGCCAGCGTACTCCACGCCATCCTCGCCAACCCGCGCATAAGGGACCTGCGGTGCGGCGGACGCCACAGGCGCTGGCAATTGCGGTGCAACAACAGGCGCAGGTTGCGGCTGCTTTTTCTCCATGGTGGCTACGCGGTAGCCGATCGTCCCATTGTGTACGGTGCCCAGGTACATGGGAGCTACGTTCTTCTGATTGGGATCGAAGACCATGTGGCCGGTCACGCCATCGTACTGCTCGATGTTGGCCAGCGCGTCGTGAATGCGGGCGCGATTGAGGCCGGCCTTGCAGATAGAGTCCAGCAAGGAGTTCATGGCGTCGTAGGCCAGGGAGGCAAACTGCTCCGGCTTCTCGTGGAAGCGGTCTTCAAAGCGGTGATTGAAATCGATCCACTTGGGATCGTTGCGCGTCGGATCGTAAGGAAAGACCGCCTCGAAGCCCTCGGCGGCGGGACCAGCCTGGGCAAGCAACTCGGGACCCAGCGTGCGATAGGCGCCGAAGACGCGCTGCTTCATGCCCGCGGCGCGCATCTGCTTCAGAATGCCGGCTGCCTGCTCCTGGTCGGTCCACAACACGATGGCATCGGCCCGCGAAGAGGCGATGACCTTCAACTGCTTGGTGAAATCCGTATCGCCGGGCATATACTTCTGCTCGATAACGATGGGGTGGCCCAGCCGGCGCGACGCATCGCGGAGCTTGAGGACTCCAAAGCGGCCGTAGCGGCTGTTGACGCGGAGAATCGCCACGCGCTTCAGGCCAAGCTCGGTAAAGATGCGGCGGGCAAGGGTCAGGCACTGCACGCGGTCGTCCTGCAGGTCGGTGAAGTACCAGGGGATGTAGGTCTCGGGAATAGTCGGGTCGGTAGAGGCCGAGTTGACGATCGGAATTTCGGCGCGCAGAGCCACGCGCAGCGCGATGTGCGTGGACTCGGAACTGATGGAGCCGAAAATCGCCCAGTCCTTGTCGTCGTAGACCATCTTGACGGCTTCATTCGACGGCGAGCCCCAGATGGTGGGATCGGTGGGGCGGTCTTCGCCATAGACCGTCTTCGCCTGCCAGTTGTCGTAGTCGTTGTGCAGCATCAGCTTGAAAGGCTTGCCGCCGTAGCCGCCGTGCGCATTGGCTTCTTCCACGGCCAACTGCGCGCCATGCAACATGCGCAGGCCGAAGGCCTGCTCCGGGCTGTGCTCGACGGGGCCGAAGAAGCCGATGCGCACCTCGGTCAGGTTCTTGGGCTCGGGAATGTCGCGCCCCGCGCCGGAGTAAATGTTGGGATGGGTGTAGTTGAGGTCGTAGGGCGCCGCGAACTTCGAGTAGGGGCTCAGATCGGCCGGCTCGCCCGCATAGGGCGCAACCACGCGATCCTTCGGCGGACCCGGCGGATGCGCGCCGCACGCGCACGTTCCCTTGCCCGTGACCTTCGCCGGAGTCGCATTCTGGCTCGCGATTCCGGCTGAGTCCTGGCTCGCGTACTGCGCCGAAGAGACCGCGGCCATGGAGCAGGCCGCAACCAACAACCATCCCTTGCCCATGACTACTGCTCCTTGATTGCTTCTGCCTTTTCGTTGCGGAACATGGCGATGGCCTCGATCTCGATCAGCAGTTCCGGGCGGCAGAGATGCGCCTGGATGCCGGTGGAAGCGGGCAGCGGATCGAGTCCCTGCGCCTTGAAGAAATTGGTGCGCTCTTCGTTGAAGGCATCGTAGTCGCGGTCGATGTCGCGCAGGTAGCAACTGGTGCGGACGATGTCGTGCCAGGTGCAGCCTTCGGCTTCAAGCAGGCCGGTGATGTTCTCAAGGGTGCGCTTCATCTGGGCCTTGAAGTCGCCGATGTGGACGCTGACGCCGGCTTCGTCGATCGAAGCGGTGCCGGAGATGAGCAGGATGGTGACGCCGCCCAAGTCGATTCTCATGCCGCGCGAGAACGAACTCGGCTTGGCATAGGCATAGGCTTCGTTGAGCACGCCCAGGTTGGTCATGGCCCGCTTCTTGATGGGTGCGTGACCGATGGTCTCCAGAATTTCAGAAAGTGCATTCATGGTTGTAGTCTCCTGATTCTTGTGGCTGATTCTTCTTATGGTTGACGAATTCCGTGGCTCAACCCCTTGGCGGTCGCGACCCAGATGTCGCTGCCTTGGAAGTCAATGCCAAGAACATAGTTGTGAGCCGGCGCGGTGGTGACTGCAACCGGCGTTACATTTCCTTTTGCATCCCGCACCGTCATCTCGGGCTTGCCGTCGGTGAGCGACGGGCGATAGACGGCCCAGTTCACGCCGTCGTAGTATGCCAGCCCCTTGTCAGTGCCGAACCAGGCGCGATTGGCGTCCACGCCCTTGTTGAAGTTGATGAAGTTCGAGGGAAGCCCGCTGTCCTTGGTCAAAAAGTTGTGCCAGTAGCGTCCGTCGTACCGGCTGGCGCCGAAATACGTGGCCGCCCAAAGAATATTGTCCACATAGCTGACCGAAGTGACAATCTCATGGACCAACCCCTGGTCCTTGAAGAGAACGATCTCGTTTTCGCCGTCGGGGTCTTCGTACTTGTCCCAACGCCCGGTTTTTTGATCGTACTCGAGGATGCCGCTACCCCACACGGCGAAGTAAACCTTGGTGGCCGTGGCGGAAACTCCGTAGACCCAGATCTCGACCATGGGGGTGTTGCGCTCGTTGTAGAGCGACCACTGGCCGGTGTGCAGATCGAGGCGGCAGGCGCCGGCGGCCGTGGCCACCCACACGTTTTCGCCTTCCACTGAGACACCGTAAACCACGTCGTTGCTCAAGCCGGAGTTCAACTGTGTGTAGCTGTCGATACGGCCGCCCGAGACGCGGCTCAAGCCGCCCATGGTGCCGGCCCACAGGTCGCCGGTGCGCTTGTCCAAGGCCAGTGTGAGCACCGCGCGGTGCGCCAGGCCGTCCTTGGTGGTAAAGGTCTTCCAGACGTGATTTTCGTAGAGGGCCAAGCCGTTCTCCGTGCCGGCCCAGATGCGATCGCCATCCACCAAAACGGCGAAGACGTGATTATCGGGCAAGCCGTTGGCGGTGGTGAAGTTCTCGAATTTGAAGCGCGGCACCTGCGGTGCGGCAGACGCCGCTGACGCGGCATGAGGTTTTTGCACTCCAGACGCGTTTGGCTGCGGCGCGGCGGGCGCGCCAAATGCGAACTGGACAGCCAGCGTCAGCAGCGCGGTCAAGCAAAGTTTTCTGAATGCGGGCTTCATCATCGCGTCCTCAGGTACTCGATCAGGTCGTTGAGTTCATCCTTGGTCAGGTCGTTGGTGCGGCCGTGCTTGTCGTCCGGGTTGTAGACGGTCCAAATCTCTTCAAGAGTCCGTGCCGAAGCGTCGTGCAGATAAGGCGCAGTCAAAGCGATATTGGACAACTGGGGAGTGTCGAGAAGGCCTGTGTTGTCGGTCGCCTTGCGCGTGCCCACGTCAAAGGATTTCTGGCTGGTGCCCTTGGGGCCGCTGTGGCAATAGCTGCAGCGGTTGACCTCCGCAATCGGCTTGCCGAACTTGTCCACATCGCGCACGAACAATGCCCTGCCCCGCTCCTGCGCCGGCGTGAGCTCGCCGCCAGCCAGGCGCCAGCGGTTGGGCCGGGGCGGCATGTTGCGGACGTAAACGGTCAAGTCGGCAAGCGTCAGGTCGTCGTAATTTTCCGAGCGCCAGAAATACTTTTCGGTTCTCGGTCCGCACTCGGTGGGAAGATTCGGGTTGCCGCCGTTCCACTTGAAGGGCTCGGTCCCCTTGATGTCTTCAAGCAGCCGGTTGTCCACGATGTCGCGCCCGAAGCCGTCGGGCTCCAGATCCCAGGTGAGACCGTCGAAGGTGGAATCGATGTGGCAGGTGGCGCAACCGATCTGGCCCTGGAAGGAATAGTGGGCAGAGTAGAAAGTCTGTTCGCCTTTGCGCAATACGGAGACCGTCTTCGGCCCGGCCAAGACGATGGTGGACGCCACGCGATTGGAGCGGGTGTCGATGACGCTGATCGTGTCTTCCAGGCGATTGGCGACAAACAGACGACGGCCGTCGCTGCTGAAGGTCAGGCCGCGCGGGTTGTGGCCGACGGGAATGCGCGCAATCACATAGTTGCCGCTGGCCGCGAGGTCCGACGCGAAGGAGCCGGAGGCCGGGCGCGGGTGAGTGCGGACAAAGTTGAGCAGGCGCGCCACATCGATGGCCAGCACACTCTCCGAACCGCCCAGGGTGACGTAGAGGCGCGACTTATCCGGCGAAATGGCCACGCCGAAGGGCTGCGCGGCATAGCGCTCCAGTTCATCCAGCGGCACTTCAATCGGCTTGCCTACATCGGCGCCGAAAAGCATGAGCGTATCGGCAAAGGCGCCGCCGTGCTCCAAATGAGCGAGAGGCACAAGATTCTTGGGGTGGTACTCGGCAATCACGCCCAGGCGGCCATCGGCGGAGAAGGCGGAGTGAAAGACGCCGGCGATGGCGTGCAGAGGTAGGCGCTCAGAGACGGTGGCGCGCGCCACATCGATGACCGTAACCTCGGACTCCGGCACCCTGCGATTTCCATCTGGGGTGGGCAGCGGCGAGCCGTTCGGATAGATGTGCGTGGCGTAAATCCGGCTTCCATCGGGCGAGAGGGTCAAATAGCTCGCGCCGCGCCCGGCCAGCAGACGCTTTTCTTCCACGCCGGTCTGGGCGTCAAGGACGGCGACGTCGTTCGAGATGCGATTGGCGACAAACAGGTGCTTGCCTTCGCGGTCTGCCACCACGCCCGAGGGTTCCGCGCCGACCGGCCAGGTTGCTGTCACTTCCAGCTTGGCGGTATCGATAACCGAAAGCGTGTCGTCCCAGGAGTTGGTCACGAACAGGCGGTCGCCCTTTTCCGAGAGGGCGATTCCGCGGGGCACGCGGCCCACCGCGATCTTCCCGAGGACCGCATAGCTGGCCGCGTCCAGCACGCGCACTTCTCCGCTCTGCTGGCAGAGCACATAGAGCCGCGCGCCGTCGGGCGAGAGCAGAATCTCAAGTGGCGAAGCGTAATCGAGTTGGTCGGCCTCAGCGGAGCGCGCGCCAGCATGAGCCGGCCGGTCCGTCGAAGTCCACAGCGCAAATCCGAAGAAGGCCATGGCCGCCGCGGTGAACGAAACCACCACGGGAGTTTGCAGCCGGTGCGCATTGCGCGTGTTGATTGCGCTCCAGTTCACTTCGGCTCCTCCACCGTCAGTACGCGATCCACAGCGAGTTTTTCGAGCGCCTGTTCGCGGCCGCTCGGCCAGTGAACCAGAAGCTTGTCGATGGTGGTGGCAGCGCCCAGGCCGAAGTGCAGGCGGCTGTCGTCCTGCGAGAGATAGCCGGAACCGGCCACGCGCTCGGCCGTCTGCCGCTTGCCCGCCGCAAAGATCTCGACCCTCGCCCCGATGCCGTCGCGATTGCTCTTGGTGCCCTTGAGCTTGACGGCGACCCAGTGGCCGGTGTCGGTGGAGACGTTGTGCACCAGCGTTCCCTTGCCGCCCAGGTTCACCACGAACGCATCCATTTTGCCATCGTTGTCGTAGTCGGCAAAGCAGGCTCCGCGCGCCGTGGTGCGCACGCTGAGCACCGGCCCGGCATCGCGCGAGACATCGGCGAATTTGCCGTTGCCCAGGCCGCGAAACAGCGTGTGTTCCTGCGGGATGAGGTGAATCAAACCACCATGAAAGATGAGAATGTCGAGCTGCCCGTCGTTGTCGAAGTCGTAGACGCCGGTGCCCCAGCTTACATACTGCGCATTGGTCTGCGAGACGCCGTTGGAAGCGCCCATGTCTTCAAAGGCCATCTTGCCGGTGTTGTGCAACAGCCGGTTGTAGTGGCCGTCGGTGACCCACAGGTCAAGCACGCCGCGCCCCTCGAAGTCGGCAAAGACAGGACCCATCGACGAAGTGGACTCGCCATTCTGCCCGAAAGCCGTGCCGGTGTCGTTGGCAACTTCCTCAAAGGTTCCGTCGTGCTTGTTGTGGAAGAGGAAGTTCTCGGTACGATCGTTGGCCACGTAAATGTCGTCCCAGCCGTCGCCGTCGAAGTCCGCCGCCGTCACGCCCATGGTGCGACCCACATAGGCCGCAATGCCCGACTTCTCCGAGACATCGGTAAAGGTGCCGTCGCAGTTGTTGTGATAGAGCTTGTTGGTTTCGCCTTCGTAATCCAGCGGGCCGGGATAGTTATCGGCTGCGTAGTAGGCGCGGTACTTGGGGTCGAACTTGACGTAGCGGCCCACAAACAAATCCGTGCAGCCGTCCTTGTCGTAGTCCAGCCAGGTGGAGCTGATGGCCCAGCCGTCCACCTTGATGCCGGCCTTCGCGGTCACGTCGGTAAAGTGGCCGTTGCCGTCGTTGTGATAGAGAATCGTCTTGCCGTAGCCGGTCACCAGCAGATCGACAAAGCCGTCATTGTCGTAGTCGGCCGCGGTCACGGCGACCGAGTACATATCGGGATTCAGCCCGGCCTGCTCCGTCACATCGGTAAAGTGGCCGTTGCCATCGTTGCGATAGAGATGGTTGTGCGGCAGCGGGTTCGGCTTCACCTTCAACGGATGGGGATGCATCGAGTCGTCGAGCGGGCGGCCGTTCACAACGTAGAGAGAGAGCAGGCCGGAGTTGTTGTAGTCGAACCAGATGCAGCCGGCGCCGGTGCCTTCCAGCAACGAACCCAGTTCGGCGGAGCCGTAGCTGTGGGTGAAGTTGATACCCGCCTTGTCGCTGGCGTCTTCAAAGCGAATCACAGGCTGATGCGGCGCCTGCGGTGCGGCGGACGCCGCCGGGGAGGGCTGAGCGGGCGGCAGCGGCGCGGTCTGCGCGATGGCGATGGATGCGGCTCCAAGAAGTAAGAGAAGAAAGCGAGAAGACATTTCAGTTGCCTCCCGGCGTTCGCCGCTCGGCGGCGCCAGAGTTCTTTGCGCCGGTCAGATCGACGGGCGTGGTGGTGCGCAACAGGATGGCCGGCACATGATTTTCCGACCCGCGCTCGGGTCCGGTGTGGCAACCGACGCAGATGCGCTGTTCGCCGCGACGAGCCCAGAACCATCCGTGCTCCTGGCGCAGCACCGCGCCCTTCTCATCGAGCAGCGAAAAGCGAATGGGCTGGTCGGCTGGAGCCTTCACAAAGAAGGAACCGTCCGCTTCGACCGGCACTGTCCCATTGATGACCGCGCGGCCCTCGGCACTGAGCGTTTCAAGCCGCACGGACGCAGGCAATTTCTTCAGATCGCCCTCGCGCGAAAGGCGCACATCCAGAGCCAGCAGGTTGGCGTAGTTCCAATCGTGGATTCCCGAAGGGTGCTGATTCGGACGTTTGCGCGGAGCCACCACAATCGGCCCGACCAGGTCCCGTCCGCTCTCGGCGAGTAGGGTCTGCATGGCCGCGGCTCCGGGCGTTGACGGCGTGCCAGGCTTCCACAGCTTCAGGGCATAGTGCCCGCCCGCCGCCTGCCGCGCGCTCACCAGCCAGTCTCCCGAGGCGGTCTCGGCAATCGCGCCAGAGTAGTCGCCCAGGGGAGCCTTGATGCGGGCCTCATGCGCCAGCGGCGAAGTAAAGCGCGCCAGCGAAGCGCCGTGAGTGAAGACCACATCGCCCGAGGCCAACTGCCTGCCGCCCCAACGGGCCACGCCGTGGTCGCAGCGGTACGACTCGACACCGGAGCCATCGGAGTAGACCAGAAACAACTCCGGCGTCGAGCCTGAGCCGAGGGGGAAGCCGGCTTCAAAGAGAATGCGCCCGTCCTGGAGCACCTCGGAAGGAATCGCACTGGCTGGAATGTAGGAGAGCGGAACCACGGTCGCGCCCGCGTTGGCATCGATCGGCGCAAGCATCTGTGGAACACTCTTCCCTGCCACTTCCAGTTGAAAGCCCTGCGGCGTGCGCAATGCATAGACCAGCCGGCCGGCGGGCAGATAGAAAGGACGAATGGCGTCGGACGGGCCGGAGATCAACTTGCGCACCGAGCGATCCGCCAACGTCATTTCCCAAATCTGCCAGGGGTCGCCCGCAACCTGCTTGCCCGCGAAGAGCACCCGCTTGCCATCGAAGGAGATGTTGGCGTCGGCGCTGGCCGCAAAACCAGTCACCAGCGGCTCCGCCTTACCCGCATGGACCAGAAGCAGTTCCGCGCCTTTAGGGTACCGCTCATGGCTTTGGCCTGCGCCGCGCAGAGCGGCCAGCGGCTGATAAACCGGCGCAGCGGTAACGATGATGTCCGTCGACGGAGCCTGGGCCGGCTCAGGAGCGAACCCGCAAACCGGAAGCAGTAGAGAAACCCAACCCGCAATCGCCAGGAATCTGGCTGGAGACCTCATCCAATAGCCTCCATCGTGCGAGATTCAACCGCCCCGCGCGACGGCAGCCCGCGCTTGCGCGCCAGCAGACCTCGCAAAGCCAGATAGGGATCGAGGTCGGCCACCATGGCGTCGAATTCCGCGAAGTCCAGAGACTGCTCGCCGTCGCTCCACGCCTTGTCGGGGTTGGGATGCACCTCGACCAGCAGGCCATCCGCGCCGGCGGCAACCGCAATCCGCGCCAAGGCCGGAACCAGATCGCGATGCCCGCACGCATGGCTGGGATCGGCAATCACGGGCAGATGAGAGATCTGCTTGAGCAGCGCGATCGCCGCCACGTCGAAAGTATTGCGCGTAGCGGTTTCAAAGGTGCGGATGCCGCGCTCGCAGAGGATGACGTTGGGGTTTCCGTTATCCAGAATCAGTTGCGCCGAACGCAGCAGGTCGGCCACCGTGGCCACCATGCCGCGTTTCAACAGGATCGGCCGGCCGGAACGCGCCGCAGCCTCAAGAAGCGCATAGTTTTCCATGTTGCGCGTGCCGATCTGCAGAATGTCGGCATACTCGGCCACCAGCGGCACATCGTCTTCCGACATGACCTCGGTCACGATAGCCAGCCCGCTCTCTTCGCGGGCGTGGGCCAGCATCTTCAGCCCTTCCAGGCCATGGCCTTGAAAGGCATACGGCGAACTGCGCGGCTTGAAGGCGCCGCCGCGGAGGATGCGCGCGCCAGCGCGGCGAATGTGATTCGCCGTCGCCATCAATTGAAACTCGGTCTCCACCGAACAAGGACCGGCCATGGTGACGAATTCGTCACCGCCGATCTCAAGATCCAGGACCGGAATCACCGTATGCTGGAGAACCTTGCTCTTCAATACATCCGGTGTTTCTGCAAATCGTTCGTTCCAGCTATCACGCACCGTGTGCGCTCCATTCCGGGGAAGGGTCAGACTACGTCGTCCACACGATGCGTGCATCCACCAAAAGGTGGAGACGCTGTAGCCGCCGGCCTACATTTCGGACCCGCCGCCTCCTTCCAGAAGAGAAACCGATCTTCCCTGTGCCACAATCCCGTATTTCCAATCCAGAAACTGTTGCAGTTCCTCCGGAAGAAGTGAAGCCAACTCCTGCCAGGTAAGCACTTTAAGCCGCACCCGGAGGACGGAGAACTTGACCGCCGCCAGCACCCGGAACCAGGCCTCGCGCAAGTCCGGCCGGCGTTCGTCATGGATCACGCAGAAATTCTCCCCACCGGCATGTGCCGCCAACACGTTGCGAATCAGTTGGTAGCTCTCGTAGGCGGACTCAAAATCCGCGGCGAAAATGCGCTCGACGGGGGGCAAGGTCAGCCCGTCCCCCGCTTCTTCGTACTCCTGCGAATAGTCTTCAGGAAACTCCGTCGGCTCTCTGCGCCGCTTCGCCCGCAGCGCCACACGCGGCAGCAACTCCCGGTCGAAAACCGCATCGAAGTCCCGGTACCCCTCCACCACCACGGCAGATTTGGTCTGAAAATCCCCTTCGGTCAGCTTGGATTCGACCAGCAGGCCGCCCCAGCGCATATCCACCTCGGTGCGGTCGCTTCGCCCATTGGCTAACGGCACGCGCGCCTTCCAGCCGAAGGCGGGCGGCTCATCCGCCTCGATGCCCAGAGCCCGCCGCACCGCGTGCGACTCCGCCACGCCCGGCGCGCAGAAAACGTTCATCAGCAGCGCATCCGAGCTCATGGACGAGTCAAGCTCCCGCCAGCGCCGGCCCGACTCCGCCTTGGGCAGAGACCGCCCTTGCGCATGAATCTTGTCGAAGCGGCGCATCCAGTCTGGGCGCTGTGCAATCGCCGCATACGTGGCGTCGAAAAAGTTCCCGTGCCGCCCCCCTTCCGGCGCATAGACAATCACCGGCGGATTGCCGTAGCTCTCCACATGCGCTCGCCCGCGCGCCCATTGCCAGTTGCGCAGACCCAGCTCCCGCCTTAGCTCGCTCGCTTGGAAACTGGCTTTTGCCGTCATCGCGTCGCCCCCACTCCAGCAGACCATTCTCGCCGCTCTGGCAAAAGCCTGCCACACTCCGTCCATCCAAAGGATGAGCCAGCGCCCCGCCGCGCCATGAGAAAATCGTGACCGTGATTCCTCGCATGAGCTCTCTTCTTCCTATTTTCCTGCTGACCCTCGCCGTCCTCGCCCCCACCTGCGCCCAGGCGTTCGGCGGCGGAAAAGCCAAAGTCGACGAACAGGCCGGCGCGCTTCTCTTTCGCGACAAGGGCTGCTCCCACTGCCACGGGGTGGGCGGCATCGGCGCCAAGAAGGGACCGGCGCTGACCAACCTGCGCAAAGACAAGCTCTGGACGCCGGAAAAAATCACCAGCCAGATTCTGAACGGTGGGCAGAAGATGCCTCCATTCAGCGAGTCGCTCACCGACAGCGAAGCTGCCCAGTTGGTTGCCTATTTAAGGGCCAAACACAAGCCGTCGCCGCCGCCCGAGCTTGCCGCCCCACCGGCCCAGTGAATCCAAACCCGGCCGGCCAGATTCGATTGCGGAACCGTCTGCAAAATCGCTAGCAGCCTGTGGTAAAAGTTGTGTTTTGAAAGGGCACGGCTTTAGCCGTGCCGTAAGTGCCCCAGAATCAGTTGTAGATCGACGATTTCGGAGGAAGCAGGGGACTTCAGCCCCCTGAAAGTGAGATTACCCCCGGCAGAGCCGGGGGCTTTACTGATTGTGGCCCCTCAAAGGGGCTTGGCTTCGTGCCTTGCCAAGGGAAGCGTATCGCTCACCCCGCCTGAAACCCCGCGCCGGAGGCGCATTGTTGGTTAGCCCCGCGCTTCAGCGTGGGGTAAGCGTTCCACATCATGACAGAGCCGGAGTCCCGTAGGGACGGAGCATTCTCCGCGCACCAATCCCATGCACTCTTTCGTAAAACAGAATGGAAAAACACAAAACCGGGGGCGACTCCAGTAAATGTACAACTACTCCTGCCACCCCGGCAGAGCCGGGGGATCTCCCTTAGCCTTTAGGCCAAATATCAGGGCCTTTAGGCCCGGATCGGGGTGCTCCGGAACAAGTACAACTGTAGTACTAGGCAACCACCGGGACTTCGGCCATGCCGGCATCGCCAAAGATGCGGCGATAGCGTTCGATTTCGGCTGCCGGTCCCATGGCCTTCGAGTAGTTGTCGGAGAGTTTGACGGCGGGCCGGCCCTCTACCTCGCTCAGTTTGCAAACCAGGCTCACCGGGTCAAAGCTCGCATCGCCGTGGGGGTTGCAGTTGCGGAAGTCGTTGGTCAGGAAGGTTCCCCAGCCCACGCTGAAGCGAATGCGGGGCTCCGGAAGCCACCGACTCTTGTCCATAAAGTCGCTGGCGCGGCGAAATTCCGCAGCCATTGCGCCGTTCAGCAGCTTGCCGCCAAAATAGGCGTGCAGGCCAAGAATCGCATCCACGTCCAGAGCGTCGGAGGCGATCAGGCGCTTCTTGCGCGGGTCGCATCCGCGCTGCCGCAGCCAGTCGATGTACTCGTCGCCTGCAATGTAAGGGTCCTTGCTGTCCATACGCTGGCCCGTCCAGCGGGCCACCCAATCCGGCGCATCGCGCAGAAACTGCGTGGTTCCGAAGGTGTCGGGAAGCAGAATGAGCAACTCCCCCTGGTAGGTCTGCTGCCACAACTCCAGCAGGCGATACTGCGCCGTTTTTACCTCTTCGTCGGTGTTGGCCAGAGCGGCCAACGCCATGGGCAATTCGTGCGCGTTGGTGCCCATGGCTTCCAGATCGTGCTTGTAGGCGAGATAGGCGTTGGAGCTGCCGGAAAAGCTCGAGCCCAGAGTATCGCTCATGGCCTTGACCACATACTCCTGCCACAGGAAGCTGTGCCGGCGGCGGGTGCCGAAGTCGCTGAGGCTCAGGCCGGGAACGCCGCGCAGCCGCTCCATCTTCTCCCACAGGCGGGTCTTGGCGCGGGCATACAGAATGTCCAACTCCAGTTCCGTCAGCCGCTTCAGGTTGGCGCGGGTCTTGAGTTCGTCGATAGCCGAGAGCGCGTAGATCTCCCACAGGGTCGTCTCGGTCCACAAGCCGTCGAAGCGTAGCGAGATTTGCCCGTCCCGGACCGAGAGATCGAAATCCGAGAGACGAAAGCCGCGGTCGAGCCACTCGATGAAGGCTGGCTCAAAGATGCCGCGGCGGCCGAAGAAGGTGTTGCCCGCCAGCCAGATCAGCTCGGACTTGTGGAAGTGGAGTTTCCGCGTCTCTTCCAACTGCTCGCGGAGTTGCTCGACGCTGACGATTTCGCCCAGTGGCACGGCAGCCGAGCGGTTGATCAGCGTGAAGGAAGCGCGAGTGGTGGGAAAGTGCTTCCAGATGAACTGGAGCATCAGCAGCTTGTAAAAGTCCGTATCCAACAGGGAACGGGTGATGGGATCCAGTTCCCAGTTGTGATCGTGCGCGCGCCTGGCGAGATTAATGATCACGATTTCATTACTTTAACTGAAAGGCGCGAAGATGCGGCGGGGTTTGCGGCGCCAGCCTCCGGGGTATCCCCTCCTTTCAGCCAAAAGCCGGCGAAAGGAGGGGCGTCCAGTATCCAAGGCAGAAGGCGGTCGAGAGCAGCTCAACGCTCGATTTCCGCCCCAATCCGGGCCCGCACCGCGTCCGGAAGCGGCGGCATGGCTCCGGCTTGCGAGGCCACCCAGCCGCCCCAGCGGTTGCCGGCCTCGTTCAGCGTCGCCAAATCCGCTCCGCGCAGCAGGTAATGGGTCATGGCGGCCGTAAAAGCGTCGCCGGCGCCAATGGTATCGGCCACCTTGACGGGATAGCCGGGGTGCTCGCTCCACTCGTCGCGCGCCACCAGCAGGCTGCCATGGTCACCGCGGGTCACGGCCACCATATTGAGGCCGGGAAACTCATCGAGAAGCCTCTCTGCTCCCCGCCGCAGCCACTCTCCAGAGGATTTCTCATCCGCGGAGAGCCCCAGCAACGCCAGCACCTGGGGCACCTCGGCATCGTTCATCTTCACCACGGTGGCCAGTTCCAGAGACTCCTGAATCGCCTCTCCTGAGAAAAACGGCGCACGCAGGTTGACGTCGAAGATGCGCGCGCACTTCGCCGAGGTCTGGGCAGCCAGGGTCTGGATGGTCTGGCGGGACTCGTTGCAGCGCTGCGCCAGCGAGCCGAAGCAGATGGCGTCGGCGCGCTCGGCCAACTGGACCCATTCGTCCGTAAGCTCCATGAAGTCCCACGCGGCGGGCTCGTGAATCGTGTAGTGCGGCTGGCCCCCCTCGAACTTGACCGTCACCCGGCCGGTTTCATGCTCCGGGTCCACCTCAAGAAAGCTGGTGTCGGCGGGCAAAGGATCGAGGAGTTCCACAGCTCTGCGGCCCAACTCGTCGCGCCCGATACGGCTTAAAACAGCAGCGTGGTTGCCCAGCCGCCCCGCCATCACGGCAAAATTCGCCGGCGCGCCGCCCAGTTGCGGCCCCTCCGGCAGCATGTCCCACAGCAATTCGCCGATGCCCAAAATCAGATGCTGTTCTTTCAATGTCTTGCTCCTGTCAACGTCTGGCGCGCCTGGCCGCTTCAATCCGTCCAAATCCTTCAATCTGTTCAAATCAAGGTGCGGCCAACGCTTTATCAGCTTTCTCGCTGCGCTGTGCTTTCGTCAACCGCTTCCCCATATTAAGCCCGTCCCCTGCGCTCCCGGGAAAGACAAAATCAAACTTCGTGCGTTTCTATCGGCACGGGTGCCGGAAAGTCGCATATCAACCGATTCCGGGTATCGAAGCATGGAAAATGCTCTGAATCCCTTATGAATTCCTTACTGAAACCGGGGAGTTTCCCGATACAGTAGAGTCAGTTAGTCGATTGGAGCACTCCGCAGAATGGGTTTTCTCGACACGATTGAAGCCGGTTCGAAGATCGATTTCTACCGCATTGACGCGCCGGTTGCGCGCAGCGGAATGGCCTCGATTTTTCGCGCCACCGACATGCGCGACAACCGCCAGGTAGCCCTGAAGATTCCTCATCCGGATATGGAAGCCGACCCCATCCTCTTCGACCGCTTTCAACGCGAAGCGGGGATTGGCGAAAAGCTGAATCACCCCAACGTGATGCGGGTTTTTGGCGGGGAAAATCGCACCCGCGTCTACATGGTGATGGAATGGTGCGAAGGCCGCCTGCTGCGCCAGATTCTGGCCGAGGGCAGGATGCCGCAGGAAGACGCCATCCGCATTGCCTGCGCCGTTCTGGATGCGCTGGATTACGTCCACGCAAATGGCGTGGTGCACCGCGACCTGAAGCCGGAAAACATCATGGTCGATGACCAGGACAACATCAAGCTCATCGACTTTGGCATTGCCGGGGACGCCGCGGCGCGCCGCCTGACCTATGCCAACTTCACCGCCACGCTGGGCACCCCGGACTACATCTCCCCTGAGCAGGTGCAGGGCAAGCGCGGCGATGGCCGTTCCGACATCTATGCCGCCGGCGTGATTCTCTACGAGATGCTCTCCGGCAAGCTGCCTTTCACCGGTCCGTCGCCCATGGCGGCGATGAACGACCGGCTTTTGAACCACCCCCTCCCCCCCAGCGTTGCCGAGCCTTCCATTTCTCCCCAGTTGCAGGAGGTTCTTTACCGCGCATTGGAGAGGGATCCCAGGAATCGTTACGCAAAGGCGAGCGAATTCAAGCACGATCTGGAACACCTGGACCAGGTGGGGGTGGAGGACCGCATCGAACTGCGCGACTGGCAGAAGCGCAAGTCCCAGCTTTCGCGCAAAATCCTCTACTACACCGGCTTGGCGCTGATTCCAGTGGTGGTTCTGCTGGTGATGATCCTGCTGGCCCACCACCGGTAGTCCTGTCTTTTCTCGAGCTTTCGCCTCCAAATCTTCATGGGTTCCTTATATGCAAGGACTTAGCATGGAGGCGAAGCCGAAATCTCGATGACGTCCGGAAGGAGATCCATGTCTACTGAGTACCGCAATTTTCTAGCTCTCTCCTACGAGGAGCTGGAGACGCTTAACCTGCAGGCCAAGAAGGACCGCCTCGATCGCGTGGCGGCTGACGAGATCCGCGAAAAGCGGCTCAAGTACTTGACCGACGAGAAGCGGATCAAGGCCGTGACGGTTCTCTTCAGTGATCTCGAGGGCCGCCTGCATCTGCTCGATTACGACAAGAAGTTTCTGCTGGGAAGCTATGAGAACCTGACCTTCGACGGCTCGTCGATTCGTGGTTTCACGGCACAGAAGGAAAGCGACCTGCGCCTGGGCATCGACTGGAGCGCCTTCTACTGGGTCCCGGCCGACGTCTTCGGCACCGGCAAAGTCGTCGTCTTCGGCACGGTGCTGGACAAGGACGGCACGGCTTATTCCGGCGACCTGCGCGGGGTGCTGAAAAATTACTCCGAAAAGCTCTTCAAGGAGAAGCAGTACACGCTGAACGCCGCCACCGAGATCGAAGGCTTCCTCTTCGCCGGCCGCGACGCGGAACAGAAATACCATGAGACCGGCAAGTTCGAGTTCATCTCGACGGGCGGCTATTATCACTCGCTGCCGCTCGACCCGCTGCGCCAGTTCATCGACACCTCGGCTGAAGTGCAGCGCGCCATGGGCTTCCAGAACGAGAAGGATCACCCCGAAGTCGCGCCTAGCCAGTTCGAAATCAACTACGGCTATGCCGAGTCGGTTGCGGCTGCGGACCAGATTCAGCTCTACAAACTGCTGACCCGCCAGATTGCAAGCAACAACGGTTACACGGCCTGCTACCTGCCCAAGCCCGTGGTGGGCGTCAACGGCAGCGGCATGCACACCAACGTCTCGGTCTCGCAGGGCAAGACCAACCTGTTCTGGGACGAAAAGGGCGAAGAGCAGCTTTCCACCTTCGGCTGGTCGTTCCTTGACCGCATCCTGACCCGCGCCCTGGACCTGTGCCTCGTCTTCAACTCCAGCGTGAACGCCTACCGGCGTCTGGACCCGCACTTCGAGGCGCCCAACCAGATTCGCGCCTCGGCTACGGATCGCGGAGCCATGGTGCGCGTGCCCATCGGCAACTCGCGCTCCATGCGTACGGAAGTGCGCGCCGTGGCGCCCGACGCAAACCCCTACCTGACCCTCTATTCCATCTTCAAGACCGGCATCGACGGAGAAATCTCCTCGGCGGAAGGCTTGCGCGCGGGCGGCAGCTACCTGCCCGACAATATCCAGGATGCGATCGAGGACTTCAAGGACTCGAAGTGGATCGCCGAGATTCTGGGTGCGGATGTACAGGGCCGCTATGCGGACTTGAAGCAGGCTGTGGCCAATCGCTCCCCCCGCGAACTGGGCGCCATTGTCAAAGGCTCCGAGGTGCAGTTCCACCACGCGGTGTACAACCAGTCGCTCTGGAACCAGTTTTAGAGCGAAGCCAAAAAAATCCATCCGGACAAGCAAAAGCGGCGCGGCCAGAAAGGTTCGCGCCGCTTTTGTTTGTCCCGGCTTGCTCTAGTGTCCTGTCTCAGAAATTTAGGTCAAAACTGAGACTGTCATTCTGAGTGAACGGGGCCCCGAACGCTTTCCAGTTCGGGGGTGGTGAGCGAAGAATCTGCTTTTGTTCTTTTGCGCATTTTACAAAGGAATTTAGAGACTGGACACTCGGGAAGTAGTGTGATCGCGGAAAGTAGCGGCGCCCTTTACCGCTGCCCTGCTGCGTTGGACTTACCTCCGCGCATCTGATCGAAGTACGGGGTGCCCCGCTTCTGCACGCATGTGGCAGCGTAAAGGTACATGGCGGCCGACCAGGTCTGCCAATCCCGTCCGCTGGGCTTGCCATTTTGCGCGTGAATCCACTCGTTGAAGCCCCACTCCGCCTCGTTCTCATGCCACGGCTTCACCAGTTCGGTCAGCGCCAACAGCTTGCGCTCCGCCAATTCCATCTGCCCAGCCGCCACGCATGCCGCCACATAGAAGCCGCAGATAAATGGCCACACACCCCCGTTGTGATATTCGCCGGGCCGATTATATATCTCGTATCGCGGGTGCCAATCGGCATGATGGGGCTGGATATAAGGAAACAAACAGGGCGGCAAATCCACGGCCAACTCTCCGCGAGCCCGCATGGCCTCGCACTCGGCCTCAATCCATGCCACCAGATCTAGCGCCCGTTCAGGCGCAGCAATCCCAGTCAGAATCGCCAAGCTATTGCCAAGCAGATCAAACCGGTCGCTGTTCAGGATTTTGTAGGAGTAGAGCGCGTAATAAGGCTTGGATGGCACGACAAGACCCTCGTGCTCATGGGGGTTCTTCGCCTCACCGCAAACTTCCAGACGGTTCATCAACCCGCGCAGTTGACCGGCGGAATCGTCCTCGCCAAAAAGCTTGAGATACGCATAAACCAGTGTGTTCACGTACAGCCCATAACCCATCACCCACTGCTCGTCACGCCAGTCGCTGGTCGGTAACTGGGATACCATTACCCGGTCATCAGGGCTCTGGTATTGCATCCACTTCAAGGCGCTCTGCGCTGCTTCGTTGAGGAACTCCGGCAGATTGGCCGCTTTCCTGTAAAGTGCCAGGCCAAAGAGGAACAGAGGCGTCGTATCGCTGGCGCCACGGTCATCTGGATCGTGCGCGAGTGATGGGATGAGGCCACGCGGCGTCTGATTTTTCGCCAGCGCTACCAACGTGCGCCGCAGCGCGTCTGCAAGCTCTTCGTTGCCGGATGCTAGAAAACCTAGGGATGAAATCATCAGGTCCCGCGTATACGGTTCCGGGTATCCCCAGCCTGCGGTCCGGGGAAGTCCTTGAAACTGGCCATGCGCGTTATGCAGCAGGATGTGGAGGGCCGCCTCTTTGGCCTGATCAATGGAGGCTATTGATTTTTCGTCCATAAACATTGCCACCTCTATGGCATGAAAAGCTGCGCAGACGAGCGCTCTTGCTCGTCGCGGTACTTCCTAAGTCTCTGACAGCTTGAAGTTGTACCAACGATGGGTGCCCCAGGTGCCTCGCTTTTGGGCACCTGGGAAAGCACGGATTCAATGGTACGAAACCATCCAGTCAGAGACCTACACAATCCCCAATCGGTCGGAAACGATCTCTACGAATTGCCTGGCAACCCGGCGATAGTCGAAAAGCTCGACCACGCGCTTTCGACCCGCTTCTCCCATTCGCTTCCGCAGAGCGCTGTCCTGCATGAGCCGCAGAAGGTACTTGGCAATGTCGGGCACGCTGGCCCGGTACTCCGCTGTGCGCGGGTTTGGAAACACGATACGCTGGCTTTTCTCGTAATCGTGGCCTTGCCCAAATTGCCCCTCCGTGATCTTCCGCTCCTCGGCTACTCTCGCCAGGAATGCAGTTTCACCGTGGACCATGGTGTCGCGAAATGCCATGGCATCGATCGCGATCACCGGCCTTGCGCAGGCGTTCGCCTCGACCTGAATCATTCCAAAACCCTCCAGCCGCGACGGAGCGGCATAGATATCGCAGGCGGCCAACAAGTAGGGCATGAAGTTCTGCGAGACCACATTGGTTGAGTAGATCACCTTCTTGCCGATGCCCAGATCCTCCGCCATTTTCAGGTCGATCAGGTTCTGTTTCTCGGTGCGGGGTTGAGGCCAGACCTTGCAGACATATCTCCAGTCGGGGGCCTCTGCATCAATCATAGCCAGCGCCTGCATCACCTCTTGTGCGCCTTTCGATGCGCCGTCGCCGCCCGCGGTCAGGATCATCAACTGGTCATCCGATACTCCCAGCTCCTCGCGGATTGCCTGCACCTTGAAGTCATCGCGGCTATGCGGAGCGTAGCGGTCCGTGCCGCATCCCACCGGAAGCACCACGATGTTGTCCCCCTTGATGCCATCCCGGACATACACCTCTTTCACCCAGTTGGAGGTGACCAGAATCAGCGGCAGAGCATTCAGCACATCCCGGTATTCCGCGATATAACCATCGGCCACAAGCCACGGCACGGCCTTCATCCCAAACTTCTGCGGGTGCAGAACCAGGTTGGGAAGGTGGCCCCAGAATCCCACGCCGACCACGATGTCCGGCTTGAACCAGCGGTAGTACCATTCCTTTTCCAGGGGCGATTCGAGATGTACCGGGTGAACCTCCACGCCGATCTCGTGCAGGCCCCTGCACAATAGGTCACCCTGCATCGCCAGGCCGCCAGGAGGTGGTGGATAGTCGCATAACACAAGTACTTTCACGATTGTTGCTCCCATAGTGCCGTTCGTTCTGCCGCTGCTTGTGCCGAGTCAAAGCACCAGAAACCTTCTTCTCGCGGAGTGGTCTGTGCCTCCCAACTGTCGGCGTCATATCCGTAAACATCCGTAATCAATCTGCGCTTTTCAATCCAGATATCGTCGGTCAACATGTCGCGCCGATCCGCATCCTCACGAACCCGCGGCAGGTATGCATGTCCCCCATCTTCATAGGCAAACATCCAAAGCCGCTCCGTGCGGATGCCCCCAGTTCGCCAAAGCTCGACTGCGGCCTGGCAGCATTCCTGATGTCGGCGGTGCCGCGTGTACTCGCCCTTCGGGCCGTGGGTCAAAATCAGGTTGTAGCTGGCCGCAGGCAGTAACCGCACGATGGTTTGCTGAATCTGCTCGATGGGCAGCGCCGTCTGATCGGGTCCGTCGTCCAGATCCGCCATCTCGCCCTCCGCCCCCAATAGCTGCAAGACCCGGCGGAACTTGGGCGCTCGGTCCCGATCCGATGCCCTGCACAAGGTCACGACATGCCAATGAAACTCCGGATGGGTCAGAATGTAGCCGCCGCACCAGAGTATTTCGTCGTCCGGGTGGGCGACGACAACCGCGGCCCGCAGCCGAGAGTCTGACTTCACTCCATCGAGCGGCACGGCGATCATGGCTTTCCTCGAAAGAAGCCGGAACGTCGGCGATGCGCGCGCACCGCACCAGCCCGCTCTGAACCGCGCACGTCCGCGCTCGGCGGCCAGCCATGGCTAAAAACCACAGGTTGGCCTGTGCCCCGATCCTTGGAGCTGATTTCGGCTCCATCATGGGCTGTGATTGCTGGAATAAGACACCTCCATCGTTCGAGTGATCGATCCGGCATGAATTCATTTCATGCCGGATCAAAAAGGAACTGGACGGTCAATTGCACACCGAACAACTAGCTTTACCGGAAAAGCCCCAGGAAATAGCACACCAGCAGGATCAGCAGCACCGTGCCAAGTCCTATGCCTGCGCCACCACCCGCGCCCCACCGGCCGTAGCCGTAGTAGCCTCCACCACCACCAAAGACGAGTACCAGAACAATCACTAGAACGATAATCAGCATTTCAAATCTCCTTCACTCCGAGTTGCAATCCCCGGGTTGTGCGCCATCCAGGATTGCGGTCCTGAATTGCGGTTTTGGATTGCGTTCTTGCGCCCGCAACCAGTCACTGACGAATGGCGCGAAGCCCGCGCCTTTTCGCATTCTTCTCCACAATCGCGCCAGGCCGGCGCTCAAGCACTCAAGACCCGCTTCGCACAGTCCGTCTCGTCAGATTCGACGGTGAACATCAAAGGAGCGGGCTTTGTCCAACGAATGCTGGCTCGCACATACGAACGCATCAAGGACTGCGCCAACCGGCCCCAGACCAGTTGGCGCCTGTAGGGGGTGGAGGATGCCGCGTCCGATTCTTCTCTTTCCAACGCGACCAGGCGGAAGCCACGCATGAATGCGAAGCACCCGATGGCGGCCGCGCATAGGTTCCACATCGGCAGTTGAAACTTGAGAATGCGGCACACAAAGCGGCTCATCATGGCCTGACCCTACTCCAGTCCGAATGGGAGAAATGTTCATTCCGGCTCAGTCAGAGAAAGGCCAAATCAGACGTTCATGCAGGTAAGCGGTGGCGGCGGCGTAGAAGGGTTGCTGCCTTCAGGGGGAGACAGCCGGATCAATCTGGCAGGGAATCTGACTCAACTGCGGCCTGAAGAATCCGCACACCAGTCGATCGATTGTTGCATTCGGGCGCGGCTTCAGCCTTGGCCGCGCCCGAGATCGGGCAAAGCAGTTGGGATATTTTCAGACTGGATTGGAGACCACGTTGACGATGTTGTACGAGTTACCAAGTTGTGTCCCGGAGAGACTCAGATTCTCTGGGCGGTATCCGGTGTCGTGCGCACAGCGAATTTGTGCACTATTTGACAACGCGGACGAACCCGCGATCTGCCTTCGACGAGGGAAGCCCCAAAGAAGTTCCCATGACTCGTGCAACTGGTCCAGCGCAAGTTTGGCATCCGGAAGCGTGTACTGCGCGGCAACGCCCGGGTCCAACTGCAACCCCAACGGCGCAGCCTTCGTCAGCATCCAGGACAAGGTAATATCGGACAATCCATGCTCCGGATATCCCCCGCCCACATCGCAATGGACTCCGGTAAACCACACCTGTTCGAGAGTCTGATTGGGGTTGGTCGCGCCCGTCCAGAGGGTGGCGGGAAATTCCGCGCGCCGCTCATCGATCGCAAGCGCCTGATAGGCGTTCAGCACGTCCGGGTGAAGGTTTGTATCCAGGAAGCCGTAAATCAGCGGCGAGACACCGCCAAAGATCGCGGGGATGCCCAGAGATCCAACCGTGTCCCACACCCCGACCATGGTGAGCTTGGCGTCGTCCAAGGCGTACGGCGTCTGAAGTCCAGCCAATATCTGCGCACGTTGTTCCTTGTTTCGATAGGCATTGAACGCGGCTTCAACGAAGGCATCGTCGAAGCCTTTTGTAGGCAGGCCTGCAGCCGCAATCATGCCTCCCAGGCTACGAGCGGTAAATGCGCCGCGGCTAAAGCCAAACAGGAAGATCCGGTCTCCCGCCTCATAAACCTGGGCAATTTTCGAGTATCCGTCCTTGATCTTTTGAAAGAGTCCCTCGCCGAATGCGCCACCCAGAATCTTCTCAATCGGCGTTCCGTCTGCCCCCACGCCATCGTCGTAATATGGAACCTGACTGGCAGTGGTCAGGCAGGCCTTGAAAAGTTTGTACACATTGGTTCCGTTGACACTGGTATTCCATGTGCCATCCGCGCAAAAGACAATATTCTTCGCCATTTGTCCTCCATTCTCTCGACTCTCACCTGAGTGCGAAACAGCCCTGTGTGTTATCCATGCCTGCAGCCAGTGAACAAGCATCAGACTGAGTTGTGTCAGCACGTGCATCCATTTGAAATCAGGGGAAACTCCACTGCGTTTCTTCCGGACTCGTACCGCGAACGCTTGAATTCGGTCTTCCGACAGATGATAGGGTCCAAGGTCTCGATGCAGGGACTTTGGGAGGATAACTTCAGCCGCAGTCACAGCGCTGGGACCCAAGATCGAACCAGAGCATAACATCCATTTCAACAAAAGGAAATGGTCAAGGTTACCCCCGCTCAAGGCGAATAGAATCAATCGCGCAAATGCGCCGCCCCTCTTCAGCATCCTGCCGGAAAAATTCTGCTTGACTTGTTTCCTTCGGTTCTACATACTTCGGTTCTCCCCCACTGGATTCCGGGGGTTGCAGCAAAATCCCGCGTTGTTACCGCAGTTTTTCCCCATTCGTTGCACACAGATATTTGCAGGTGGAATGCCGAGGGACACCTTATGCCGGTGGCTCACATCCTTCATCTCGAAGTTTTGGCGTTTCTCTATGCCCTGGGTGCGATTGTGTTCTATCGGATCCTGACCAACAGCATCCAGATTGCCGGGCTCTTTTCGCAGAAAGACGCGGCCGGCCAGACCAGCCCAGGCCGTATCCAGCTTCTGCTGGCTACGATCGCCGCAAGTGCGTCGTACCTGGCTCAGGTGGCAAACACAACCAATGGGAAGATGCCCGATGTCGACGTGAACTGGCTCTACCTGTTTGGTGGAAGTAGCGGCATCTATGCCCTTGAAAAAGCCTGGGCAGCTTGGGGAAAGAAGAACAGTTAGGAGGAAGGTTATGGGAACGGCAACCGGTGTCAGCAGTTTTGTCATGAGCGTTTGTGGCTACATTATCTGCGGCTTTCTTGGGGTGCTCGCGGCCACAATCATCGTCTGGATCTGGCGGGGAAAGATGGACCTGGGCAACCTGCTCAACGAGGGCAACGGACAGGCAAGCATGTCCCGCTTTCAACTGCTCATCTTCACCTTCGTCATCGCCATCAGCCTCTTTGAACTGGTTGAGAAGAGTCCCAACGCGAGTTTCCCCAACATTCCCGAGGGAGTGCTGACCCTGCTGGGCATCAGCGCCAGCACCTACGCCGTGGGCAAGGGCATCTCCTATAGCCAACCCAAAACTCTGAGTGCGGCGCCAAACAATGGCATGAGCGGAGACGACGCCAAAGCCTCGGCCGATCAGGCTGCGGCTCAGGCTTCAGGTGCAAAGCAGGCAGCCGACGCCGCCCAGGCGGCAGTGGCCCAGATCGCCGGCCACATGGCAACGATGCAGCAAGCTGTCGAGCAGAGTGCCCAGAGTGCGGTAACAGCCCAGCGGGCGGCCGATCGCGCTACTGGGGCCAGCGGGACTGTGAGCGGAGTCTAGGCCGGGCCTCCACTTGATCCTGCGTCCTTTCCACGTCACCTTTCCATCAACGAATGCGGTGGTGATTTCGTGATGCCAAGCCAACCAGGCAATCCGACCCCTGTCAGCAACATGACCAGAACCATTGCGCCCATGATTCCCCTTGCCATCGCGCTGGTCCATGCCGCAATCACCGGGCCCGCGCCCCAGCCAGCGCCTGTCTCTGCCGCGCCGCCGTCCGCCCCCGTCGCCATGCAGCAGATTGCGCCGTGTGGCGGCGGCGCCGCGGATTCCCCGCCCTGCCAGGCCCCCTATCCCATGCTTGCGAAGGGCCACCCGGTCGCATGGTGGTTCGTTTTCAAGTTCAACTCCGCGGCGTTTCCGGGTTGCGGCGCCGGCGGCACCCGAGCCTGCCCGTTTGGAGGCACTCCCCAGCCCTACACCGCCTTTGGGCAGCAGTTTGCCTATGCCAGCAGCGAGTCCCCAACCCTGCAGCAGGGAGATGGGTGCGCCGGAGATACCACCGGCGATCCCATCGGCGCGACCTTCGATCAGGTCTTCAACAGCGCGTTCCACTACCTCATCTGGAACGATCAGTTCTACGACGATCCCGCCATTCAGGGTTGCACCAAAGAGTGCGGCGCGCCCTGGGGACACTCCAAGGGCATGTTGGCCTGGAACGATGCCGGCGAAGGCCTCGTCCTGCAGGTTTCCACACCTTCCTGGCCTGCCGCCGGCAGTTCAAAATTTCCCCGCAAGACAGACGGCAACACGCTGGGCTGCGTGAAGGACAACGACGTCCAGGTAAGCCAGCACTTCTTCGCCCTCCGCCTGAACAAGGACGATCTGGTCAAGGTACTGCAAGGGCTCGGCAACGCCAGCGTGGTCACCGACCCTCATAACAGCCAAATCGTCAGCAATGGCGGTCCCGCCGACGTGCAGCAACTGGTGGCGAGCCTGGGCGTGAAATCCGCCAGCCAGAGTTACTCCTCCACCACGCTCTCCAGCGGCGTCGAACTTATCTCCAAACCATCCAACCTCAACGTGCCGCCCTGGCAGATGGTCTCCGCAGTGCTCGGAGGCATTCCCCTGCGCACAGCCACATGGTGGGCGACTCCTGAGATTTACTCCACCGACGCTTCCACCCCAGTCTCCTGCTGGAGCACTTCCCTCCCCACTCCTGGTCCGGTCGAGATTGCGACCAGCGGCACCTGGAACGGCAAGACATTCGGACTCACCGGCGGATTGGGCACCAACTATAACCACGCCAAACTCGGCGTTTCCACATCCGGAACAAGTCACTATGCCATCTTTGGCGATATGAATCAGCAGGGCGCGCTCTCGGGGAATGAGTGCTCCAGCAGCCAGAACGGCCGTGGCGGGCTCTTCTACGCACTGACGGACCCCCAACTGTCCGCTAGCCTCTCCAGCCTCATTTCCGGAACCACCGCGCCCACCCAGCCTCCTGCCAAGTGACGCAGGCTGCCCGGCCAACAAGGGTCGGATTGCGATGACCGGCAGGCGCCTGGCGCAGACCGCGCTTCTACGGAATCTGGCAGGCACGATCGGCCTTGATCGTCCCTGCCGCGAAAGCCATGCACGATACCGTGCGCCCAAGGACCGCGCCTACTCTTCCTGCTTCGGCGCTGTTTTTTCGACCGAGTCAATCTCCATGGTCCGCACACAATTGCGCCCATTGTCTTTGGCGCAATAGAGTGCAGTGTCGGCCTCACGGATCAGAGATTCAAATCCGGCCGCAAACCCGCTCGCCACGCCAAAGCTGGCGGTCACCTGGATAATCGTTTCGCCGTCGGCAATGTTCGCCGCTTCGACCGCAGCCCGCAATTGCTCGGCTCGGATGCGTGAACTAACAAGGCTGGATCCCGGCAGAATCAGCAGAAACTCTTCGCCCCCATAGCGGCCCACCCAGTCGTAGGATCGCACCGAGCGCATGAAGATGGCGCCAATCTCCTTCAGCACCAAGTCGCCGGCGGGGTGGCCATACGTGTCGTTGATCCGCTTGAAGTAGTCCAGGTCGGCCAGAATCACGCTCAGTTGCGCTCCCTCGCGCGCTGCCCGTTCCACCTCCTGGTGAAGCCGTTTCATGATGACCCGGTGGTTCCACAGGCCGGTCAGGTCGTCATGCTCGGCAAAGTGGCGCATCTGGTCGCGGGCGCGCATCAGATCCCGCTTTTCCCGTTCCAGATCCTGGGTCCGGCGCTCCACCGCCCGCTCCAGTTCGCGGGTCCGGTGCAGGAAAGCGCGGGTCTTCCAGCGAAACAGCAGCAGGACTCCAGCCACCAACGGCAACGCCGCCAGAACCCAGATCCACCAGCCTTGCCACCAGCGCGGCGTGAGAGTGAACGACAGTTCCTGCACCGGCGAGACGGCGCCGGTGGTGGCGTCCACGGCCGCTGCCTGAAGGCGGTAAGTTCCCGGCGCCAAACGTGCAAGGAGAATACCCTGCTGCCCGGTTTCCACCCATTCCGATTCCAGCCCCACCAGCCGGTAGCGAATATGAATACTGTGGGCTTCGCGGAAGTCCAGCGAAGCGATCGTAATGCTCAGCGGGCTGGCGCTCCAGGGGAACTGGGAGCCGTTGCCGATGGCTCTTTTCCCGAACGTCACCTGCGAAAACACTGGAGCCGACGGCGCGCCGGCCGCCATGGTTTGCGGCGCCATCAGGTGCGACAGCCCGCCCGAGGTGCCGATCCACATGCTGCCGTCCGAGTCCTCGTTCAAGGCGTTGGTGTCGCAGTCATTCCAGATCAGGCCGTCATCCTGGGTAAAACTGTGCCAGGTCCGGCCGTCGAAGACGGTGACGCCGGCGTCCTGGCCGATCCAGAGCCATCCGCGGTGATCCACCCTGATGGCGAGCACCCCGTCCGACAAAATCGTAGGCCGGTCGATCCGTTCCGCCTCAACCACCCGGTAACCGGCGATGCGCATCCGCACCACACCTGGAAAGGAGCCGGCGGCCCACAGATTCCCCTTCCGGTCTGCCGCAATCGAAATGATATTTGCCGGCGCGCGGCCGGGAGCAACAGCATGCCAGCCAGACTCATCCCGCAGATAGAGGCCCTTGTCCGATACCGCCCAAAGATGGCCGTTGAGGTCCAGGCTCAGGTCCATAAAGCGCTGCCGTGGATTGGCGATCGCCGCATCTTCGACCAGTTGCGGTGAGTGCCGCCCGGCCCCCGTGTTCATGACGTAGAGCCCCGCGCTCGTGGCCACCCAAAGATGATGTTCGCCGCTGCCGTCCACGGGTAGAATGCGGTGGACTTCCGGAACCTTCCACTGCGTCCCAGACAGTGTGATGGGATCGATCCGTAACAACGTGCCGAGATGGCTGCCCAGCCAGATGCTGCCATCCGCGCTCTCTGCCAGTGATCCGGCCCGCGCTGTCTCGATGCCGGACTGGCGCCATGCCCTCGGTGCGCTGCCGTCTTTGGGAATCCAGTCCAGACCGGACTCGGTGCCAATCCACAGGCGCCCGCTTTTATCCCGCAGCGAAGACCACACCAGGTTGTCGGTCAACCCTTCGCTTACGGTGAAAGCCTCCCAGTGATCCTGTCCCAGCCAGCGCTTCAGGCCGTGGCCTACCCCCGCGACCCAGACTGAGCCCTCGCGGTCCACAAACAGCATGGAAAGATCGTTGCGCTCCAGGCCGTTACTGGCCGTGACCATGCGCCAATGCCCGCCATCCCAGCGTCCGAAGCTCGATCCCTGCGTGGCGAAAATCTGGCCTTGCGCGTCTTCGGCCAGTGCGCCATAGCTCATCGGTGTCGACTTGCCCGGAGGGTCGTGCAATTCGAAACGGCTTTCCTGGGGCAGCAATTCGCCGAGGTGGAAACTGCCGCGCATCCAGATGCTGCCGTTGCGGCCCGGCAGCAATTGACGCCACTGCTGCTCGGGGAGATGATAGGCAGCCCGCAAATGGGTGGTTCTGTCGCCCTGGCGCCGGCAAAGGTCCTTGTCGCATCCATACCACAGCGCGCCATCCGGGCCGTAGAGGACGCTCGAAATCTCTTTGCCTTCCAGGTTCATGGGCTCGGCGATCCACCGCTCGCCCTCCCCGCGTCGCAGCAGAAAAGCCCCGCTCCGGCTCGCGACCGTCACCTGGTCCGGCGCATTCGAGGTAAAAGCCGTGCCTGGGTTCTGCTCGAACTGGCCTACTGAAGCTGGAGGCTCCACCTCGGCGAAACTGCCATCCCGCTTCTGAAAGTAAATGCCGGTCAAGGCGCCCACCCAAAGCGTTCCGTCAGGGCCGATGTAGAGGTTTTCGATGGCGCTGGCGGTCATCCCTTCCGCGGCGTCATAGCGGCGGAACTGGCGCCCGTCATAGCGGTAGAGTCCATTCTCGGTGCCAACCCACAGAAACCCCGTGCGGTCCTGCGCCACGGAACTGACGTTCAGGTTGCCCAGTCCTTCGGTGTAATCCTGAAAGCTGTACCGCTGGGCCTGGCAAACCAGTGCGACCAGCCAAAGCGCGGCAAGGCCGTACCTGAGCATCCTGGAGACCCTACATCGTTTCCGCGTTACGAGCCACAAAGTGGACCCTTTCAAAAAGAATGAGTCCACTATAGCCCTGTTTGATGCACCCACCACTCCCCCATCCGTTGTAGCGGATATGCCTTCAATCCCCAAAATGGAACTTAATCGTAGATCATTGCGCCTTCGGGAAAAAGGAGCGCCCCAGCGTCTTCCGCCTCCGCGACGGAATCCCCGCCGCCGGCCATCCCGGCCCTAAAGAACGCGTCCACCTGGGCCAGCACCTCGGCCCCGGTCTTCGCATGGTAGATGTCTCCGCGCAGTTTGGCTCCGCCCGGAACGCCGTGCGTAAACCACGTGGCAAACTGCTTCATCTTCCCCGCCGTCTCGCCCATGCGCGCGTCGCGCGGCAAATCCTTGGTGGCTTCGGCCTCGTCCAGCAGCATCTGGAAGTAGGCCCGGATCATCCGATAGCGGTCTTCCAGCGTGGGCCGTTCGTAGTTGCCGGTCGCCGTGTATTGGGCAATCTGCCGGAAGATCCACGGGTTGGCCGGCGCCGCGCGCCCGATCATCACCGCATCGCAGCCGGTTTGCGCCACCATGGCCGCCGCGTCTTCCGGGGTGCGGATGTCTCCATTGCCGACCACCGGAATCTTCACCGCCTGCTTCACCTGGGCGATCCACTCCCAGCGCGCCTGCCCGCTATAGCCCTGTTCGCGAGTGCGGGCGTGCAGCGCCAGGCCGTCCAATCCCTCAGCCTCGGCCATCCGCGCCAGTTCCAGGCACACGATGTCGGCATCGTTCCAGCCCAGCCGGAACTTGACCGTAAACGGAATCGTCACCGCCTTGCGCACCGCGCGGAAGATCTCCCCGATGCGCGGCAGATCGCGCAACAAGCCCGAGCCGCCATTGTTTCCCACCACGCGCTTGGCCGGGCAGCCCAGATTCAGGTCCACCAGGTCGAATCCCGTCTCCTCCACAATCCGCGCCGCATCGGCCAGCGTCAACGCGTTGGCTCCGAACAGTTGTGCGCCGATGGGGTGTTCGTCGTCATAGAAGGTCAGGTAGCGCCGCCGCTTGGTCTCGCGCATCCGCGACAGGCCGTCGGCCGAGGTGAACTCGGTCATCAGCAGCCCGCAGCCCGACTGGGCGTTGCTCACCGCGGCATCCACAAGGCTTGCGCCCTGATCTGCGCCCTGGCCCTCACCCGCCGCCGCGCTCAACGAGGAGCTGGAAGCCTCCGTAAACAGGCTGGCGTGGCGAATGAACCGCCGGAAGACCGTGTCGGTTACCCCCGCCATCGGAGCCAGAACCGTGGCTGGCGTCACCCGCACCGTCCCCAGGCGCACCTCGGCCGGCACCCGCGCCGCGGGGGGCATCGCATGTTCCCTGGGGTTGTCCCAGTCCTTGTTGACGGTAAAGCCCTTGCCAGCCATGACAACCTCTTGAGCTTCCGCTCCGTCTACTCAGCCACTTGGTAAAAATACGGCTTGCCGCGCGAATCTGGATCCCATCCTGCCGCCATCGCTTCCCGTATGCCGGCCTCCACCTTGGCGGCCGGAATCGGATGCCGGGCGGGCGCTTCCTTCGTGTTGCCGACCCTTTCCGATCCGATGGCCGGAAACTCCAGAAAAAGCTCCCGGCGCTTGCCTGCGGCGCCCCTCACATGAATGGCAATGCCCTTCCATCCGTCCTCGGTAAACCATTGCTGTTCGCGGTGCAGATTCCAGATCAGGGAGAAGCCGTCGATGGTTACTGCGCCCTCAATCGAGCGTTTTGCGCGTGGCATAGCCGATCACACTCTCATTCAGGAGGTTAGAGCGGTTCCACAATTGCTGTAATCCGGAACCACCTCAGCTGAGTGGCATTTTCCTTAAGAAAATGCCACCTTGCAAAGAACTCATAAGGGCACGTGAATTGTGGAACCGCTCTAGGTTCACAACCCCGCACTCTCGCGTTTGTTCCAACACAGTGAGGCCTCCGCCTAGGCGGAGGCCCAATCGTGTGAACCGGTTGCTTGGGCGCCGATTACTTGGCGGCTGCGGCAGCGGCGGCCTGTGCCCCATCGGACTTGGCGTACTTGCGGCGGAAGCGTTCGACGCGGCCGGCGGTGTCCACCAGGCGCTGCTTGCCGGTAAAGAACGGATGGCAGGCCGAGCAGATTTCCACGTGAATGTCGCCCTTGTGGGTCGAACGAGTCTCAAAATTGTTCCCGCAGGCGCACATAACCCGCACCGCGGCATATTCGGGATGAATCTTTTCCTTCGGCATCGCTCTAGACAGACCTTTCCTGCAATTGTTCATTTCCATTGTAGGGGGATTCGGGCGGTTTAGCAATTGCTGAACCGCAGGGGGCAGGGATCGGGAGTCAGGGGTCAGAGAAGACCCCTGACCAAAAGCGCTTTCAATCGGAACCGCAGCGCGGTTTCACCGTAACCGTGCCGCCGCTATCCGGGAGAAGCTCAACGAACCTCTTCCCCCTACTCCCTACTCCCTACTTCAGCGCCTTCCGAATTCCCGCCTCCACCAGCGGAGCCATGATGGCGTAGCCGGCCGGCAGCGGATGCACGCCGTCCTTGCTCAACGTGGCGGGCAGCCCATCGCGCTCATCTTTCATCGCGCTGTGGTAGTCCACATACACATGCCCCTTCTCTGCGGCGTAGGCCTTGATCCAGGCATTCAGCGCCACCACCTTCGGCGCCGGCGTCAGTCCCGGCCGCCACGGAAAGTCGAAGGACGGCGTCACGGAGCAGAAGACAACGCGAATGTGGTTGGCCGTGGCCATCTCCGCCATCGAGGACAAGTAGCCTTCAATCTGCTCCAGCGTCTCGATCCCGGTGTTGCCCGCGATGTCGTTGATCCCGGCCAGGATCACCACCACCCTGGGCTTCAGCGCGATCACGTCCTGCGGAAAGCGCAACACCATCTGCGGCGTCGTCTGCCCGCTGATGCCGCGGTTGATGTAGGGCTTGCCGGGGAACGAGCCATCCGGCCCTTCGATTTTCCACGCGTCGGTAATCGAGTCGCCCATGAAGACCACGCGGTTCTCGCCCGCCGCGGGTGCGGGCAGTGCGGCATCCGCCGCCGCATACCTGTTCAGCCCCGGCCAGTCGAACTTGGAGAGAGATACGTCCTGAGCCGAACTCTGCGCCCGAACCGCAACGGCTGCCAAAACGATCGTCAGTGCAACCGCAATCCAGGAAAAACGCACGAATAGATGATTCACCTTGAACGCCCCCATGCCTTTCAATCAACGGAAATATTGGTCCAGCCCAAAAGGATTGCATCACCCGAGAACTGTCATCCTGAACGAAGCACAGCGAAGTGAAGGATCTGCAGTTGTTCTTTCTTATTCTCTGTTGCAACACAATAGGGCCGGATCAATAATACGGAGCCAACGCCTTCCGACATTGTCACGGGTCCGATTGTAGACAATCCCACCCCGGGTGGTCACTTCGGTTTTTTCCACATGTCGGGAACGGCACCGCTGCCCCCGTGCGCCGACTGCGCTACGCTGGAAGAGATGAGTGAATGCGCAATATGTGGTGGAGTCGGACTGGTGCGGGTGGTCAACGCTGCCGGGCTATGGGTCTCGCGGCCCTGCGAGTGCCAGCAGATGGAGCGCGAAGAGCGCCGGGTGGCGGCTGCGCACATCCCGCCGCGCTACCGGGGATGCATCCTGGACGCCTTTGAGATCTATCACGGGGCGGATCGCTCGCTGGCCGACGCGCTGCTGACCGCGCGGCGCTTTGCCGAGGAGTATCCGGCCGATACCGCCGGCAAGGGCCTGCTCTTCACCGGCTCCATCGGCGTGGGCAAAACCCATCTGGCCGTCGGCGTCCTGCAGCGGTTGGTCAGGGAGCGCGGCGTCAAGGGCCTCTTCTGCGACTACCGCGAGCTGCTCAAAAACATCCAGAACAGCTACAACCCGCAGGTGAACATGACGGAACTGGAGCTGCTGAAGCCCGTCTTTGCCGCCGAGGTTCTGGTCTTGGACGACCTGGGCGCGCAGAAGCCCAACGAATGGGTTTGGGACACCGTCGCCCTCATCCTGAACACCCGCTACAACGACAAGCTCTCCACCATCATCACCACCAACTATCCCGACTCCCCTGCCGGCAGCGGCGTCAAGACCGACGCCGAGCGCGCCGCCCGCGAGCCTACCCTCGGCGACCGCATTGGCGACCGCATGTTGTCGCGCCTCGCCGAGATGTGCATCCGCATCGAAATGACCGGCAAGGACTTCCGCCAGACCGGCGTGAAACGCGCCCGCTTCGGCTGATTCGGACCCTCCAGCGGCAACCGAACCGCTGGAGGGTCCCGCCTCAGAAAGACAGCTTGAGCGCCAGTTGGATAAGGCGAGGATTGTTGACGGTGGAGTTTACGGCGCCGAATCCATTCGACGACGTGATGGTTCCCACTGAATTCACGGTTGCCAAAGCAATGTCGTTCACCGGCATGCCGAACTGTGCGTGATTGAACAGGTTGAAGAACTCGGCGCGGAAGTTCAAACCCATCTCTCTAGGCAGATGAAATTGTTTGATGAGAGAGACGTCCGTGTTGACGAAATCGGGCCCCACCACCGGGACGCGGGACGCATTGCCAAGTTCGTGACCAACATTCACGCCGCCGACAATCTCGCCAGGCGTGGCGAAGCATGTGGCGTTGATCCACTGGTGCGCGCCGTGATCGGCCTTGTAGGGGTTGCAGTTGGCCACCTGATCAGGCCGGTTGAAGTTGTAGGAGTCGCCGCCGGAGTTGAAGGTTGTGCCCGACGTATTATTGCTGTCAATCAAGGGAACCGGGAAACCGGAAGAGATTCTCTCGATCATGGTCAATTGAAAGTTGCCGAGAATGGCGTTGGTCGCCTCATTCCAATTGCTCCCAAACTGCTTCCCGCGGCCGATGGGAAGATCGTAAATCACGCTGCCCGTGAAGCTTTGATCCAGATTGATCTGTGACAAGGCCCAATCCTTGTTCTCCCAGTCGGGAAGCGGGAAATACGGAGCGCTCAGCTCGGAGCCCAGGCCGTCGGATAACCCGTTGTCATAGGTCTTGGAATAGGTGTAAGCAAACAATGCGTAGAGGCCGTACTTTGGCGTCTTGGTCTCCGCTTTGAGCTGCGCCGAGTTGTAGTGCGTCTTGCCCACATCGCCAAAGAGCAGGACTGCGTTGTAGTTCGGAGGGTTGTAGGGATACGAGTAGGGAGCGCCGCCGGGCAGGCAGCCGAGCGTGTAGCCGGAGACCGCGCCGCACGCGGCGGGGCTGCCGACGTTGAGGTCGTTGCCGATCACCAGCAGATGGCCGCCGAGCGAACCGGCGTAGCCAGCGGTGAGCAGAACATTTCCCGGCAACTGACGTTCGACGTTCGCGTTATATTGGTGAACCCTGCCTGGCTGAAAGTTGGTCGGCTGGTAATAGAACGTGCCAACGAAGCTACCCACATTTTGCGCCGTGGGGAGAGCTAAAAAGCCGCCGGAGGTGGTAGAGACATCCTCCGGTGACTGCCCAAGCGTGGTGGCGCAGTATGAAGTCGAAAAGGCGCAGCCCGCAGAGTAGGTGGCGGGGAATTGATCGGACTCGCCCAGGTTGGGCGGATTCTGCCAAAGTCCCTGCGCGCCCTGGTTCCAGGACGAATCGTGATAGATGCCAAAGCCGAGGCGCATCACAGTCTTGTCGCTGCCGCGAACCTTCCAGGTGAGGCCAACACGGGGTTCGTATGCCCCCATGAACATGTTGATGCCCGCCGACTTGCTTACTCCGTTCTGGCCGGCAATCAGCAACTGTCCTCCCGTCGCTGAGGGAATATAGTCCGCCATGCGGTTGTGGGCCTCGGTGAGGGGAGTGGTCAAATCCCAGGCCAGGCCAAGATTGAAGGTGAGCGACGGAGTAACGCGCCAGTCATCTTCAACAAAGGGCCGTATGATATTCCAGCGGCGGCCGGTGATTGCACCGTCGTAGGTCTGGTCGTGGATAGCCCCTCCGGTAATTCCCATCAGTAGATCCGCCTCGGGATTGCCGGGAGCCACACCTGCGCCGGTGAAGTTTCCGAAGGTGCCTACGAGCCAGAAGCCAGATCCAAAGCCTGCTGTGCCCACGTTCATCTGATTGGCTCGGAGATCGATGCCGGCATGAATTTCATGCTTGCCGCGAATCAGGTCCAGATCGTCCTTGAACGAGTAGATGTTCGTTCCGCCCTGGAAGGGAGAGTAACCGCGATCGCCGAGAGCCCAATAGCCGCTGGTAACTTCAGCGGAAACCAGGCCTTCACTGTAGGGAGCGTTGGAGCCGGGCGTACCGCTGGCTGAGCAGCCCAGATCGGCTCCCGGAATTCCCAGGATGGCCGATTCGCAGGTGTAGTTACCCGCCGAGGCAATGTAGTCGAAGATCCGGTCGTAGCCAAGGGTAGCCTGATTCAGCGCACTGGGCGAGAATACGTGGTTCCAGCCAAGGCCGATGTTGCGGGCGTGGTTGGTCAGGTTCTCATTGCTGCCGAAGGCGTTGGCTTCGGCAAGTCCCGGCGCACCACCGGGAACAAACGAGGTTGCCTGGTCGTAACTGAAACGGCCGAAGAGATTGTCCATGCTGGTGAGCGTGTGGTCCAGGCGGACATCGAACTTGGTCTCGTTCAGGGTGCGTACCGGCTCACTGACGTAGTTGTAGCCGGAGGCGGAGTTGCCGGAGTTGACAAGATTCGTGGGGTAAATGTTCAGCAGAGCCTGCCCAATGGGGTCGATCAGGGTGGTTGGAATCTTGTTGCAGGCTGTGCCCTGAGCCTGTAATCCATTACTGCCGGCAGGCAGAGGATTCCCCGAGCCATCGCACTGGAAATAGACATTGGGATAGGTGCTCGTACTCGTGGACGCGCCAATCATGTTGGGGTTAATGATTTGCATGCCGGAAAGAGGATTGCCCCATGGATCGGCTGAGAAGTCCCCCTTGCGCATGGCCAGCGAAGGCACCAGGCCCGTAAAGGCGATGCCGTGGCGCTGATATTTCTGTTCGGCGTCCACAAAGAAAAAAGTCTTGTTCTTGCGAATGGGTCCGCCAAGGGAGCCGCCAAACTGGTTCAGGTTGAACTTTTCCGGTGCGGCGGCAAAGTAACTCTTCGCATCCAGATCTGTATTGCGCACAAACTCGAAGACAGACCCATGAAATCCATTGGCGCCGGATTTTGTAGTCACCAGCACGGTCGGGCCGGCCCGGGTGCCGTATTCGGCGGAGTAGGTGTAGGTTAAAACCTTGAATTCCTCAATGTCATCGATCGAAGAAAAGATGCCGATGCCACCCGCGGTCAATTCGTTATTGTCCACTCCATCCAGCAGCCAGTCGGTGCTGTTCGGGCGCGAGCCGCCCACCGACAAAGAGAAGGAGCCGCGTGCGGCCACCTCGCTGTCTGCGCCGGAGGTGAAAAAGCTGTTGGGATTGGTCTCTGCCGTTGCACCGGCTGTGAGTGTAGCGAGTTGTACGAAATCGCGGCCATTCAAGGGGAGTTGCGACACCTGCTGCGAGGTGATCACCTGGCCGAGCGATGGATTGGAAGTTTCCACAGCTACCGCTTCCCCGGAAACATCAACCGTAGTGACTACGGTCGCGGGTACTAGCGAAAAGTCGATCTCGCGGGCTTCATCGATCTGCAAACGCAGGTCCTTCGATTCAGCGCTTCGAAAGCCCGCCCCATCGACACGCACCGAATACGTCCCAACTGGAAGCAGAGGGATCAGATAGTGCCCTGCACTGTCCGTCTTCCCATCACGAACCATGCCAGTTCCCGCAGAGGTCACAATGACGTTGGCTCCAGGAATCGCCAATCCGGATTTATCGAGAACATTGCCTGAGAAACTTCCTGTGGCCTGGCCTTGCATGACCCCAGGAAACATGAACGCGAGAACGCAGACAACCATCAGTAGGATTGCCTTGTGGGATCTCGTATCGGCGGAACGTTCCGTCAGTTCCGGACATTCTGCGCCAACTTTTGTGCACTTCATAGCCAGCCCCCTCTTTTATTTACAACAAATCTGCTGAGGTCTTCCTGCATCGGCTGCGTTGCGCCCGATTCCAAAGCTGCATTTTTTGTTCGGTTGAAGATCAACGCGCGTATAGACCGACCCGCAGATGCCTTAACAATTTCATGGGATTCTAGCATAAAGAGTTCGCTGCATTCGCCGGTTGTGCCAAGTTGATACAAAAGCCCGTGAAGGCCGTGCCGGAAGCCCCACAAATGCTGGGTGCCCCAGGTCTCGGGGGCCCCAGCGACGGGTCTTCGTCGCTGGGGTGAGGATTCGCTTTTGAGACCTGGGAAACCTCAGCCCTCAACCGGTTTGTTCATCAGGAGCAGCCCAACTCGCCACGACCAGTTACGGCTGAGATGAACTGCCGCCAACTCGCTAACTCGCGATTTGCGCGAAGCGGAAGCCAACTTGCTGATTTTATTTATAAATCCTCTTTCAACCTTTTGTTTATCAGGAGCGAGCGAACCGGGACCCGAACCTTTTTCAGTTCGGGGGGGGGAGAGGATGCCTGAATTTGCGCTCTTCCAGGGAACCGCTCGTACGTCCCTTGGATTCATCCACGGGCCAATGCCGGCTCTTTCTGCTTAGTACTACAGTTGTAGATCGACATTTACGGAGGGAGCAGGGGCCTTCAGACCCCTGAAGCAGCCGTAAAACAGAGGGGCCTTCAGGCCCGGACCCTTGTTCTCTTACAGCATTCTGGCGAAGTACAACTGTAGTATTCAGAAGAGCCAGAGGGTGCAGAGAACCAGCAAAATGGCGGCGACGGTGACCACCTGATAGACCAGGTCCTCTTTCCGGTAGGTGTTTGCCGCCTCAGGGGAGGTCTGTGGCAGTTGGGGAGACGCGCTCGGGGAGGAGGTTTGCATCGCGGGCCCACCTTTCAGTTGCTTGCGGAAATGGGTACGGCGGTGGACTCTTCTCAGTTCCAACGCCAAGCTTAATTTCGGTTCACTTTCTTAGACGCCGACTTCTCGGCTCGGATGCTCAAGAAAGTGTGAAGTGTTGCATAAATTGCGGCCCATGGCAAATTCATCCGCGAGGGAGAGAAAAACATGTGTTCATAAAGAAGAACGAGGATGGCCCCGCTATTCCTTCGGTAACAGGTGTAAAATTCCGCTCGTGAGCACAGGTCCTGAACTCGTCCCCCCGGCGGAAAAGCCGGAACGCAATTGGCTGCCGTTGATTCTGGCCGCCGCGGTCGTGCTGCTGGTGGCTGCGGTAGCCATTCTGAGCCTGGAGCACGGAAGAAATCATGGCAGCAACGCGGTCAGCGTGACGCCGCTTGGGGCGCCTTTGGACCCCTATGCCACCAGTCTTGCGCTCACCCGCCTGGCGATGAGCGAGTCCGGCAATCTGGCTGGCGGCAAGGTGACGTATCTTGACGGGCAGATCGCAAACAGCGGCGCGCGCACCGTCACCAGCGTGACCGTGCAGGTTCTCTTTCGCAGCTATGCGCACGAAGTGGCGCAAAACGAGACGCAGCACCTCAAGCTGATCCGCGTGCGCGAGCCCTATATCGACGTCGAGCCACTCTCCGCCGCTCCGCTCAAACCCGGCGACCAGCACGATTTCCGGCTGATTTTCGATGCCGTCTCGCCGGACTGGGATGGGGCGCTCCCAGAGATTCGAATTCTCCGCGTGGAGACAAAGTAGCCGCGCTGCTGGGTTTACAAGGTAGAAAGTACGCTGTCACGCAATATTTACATATTTCTGCTGCCGTCGAACTTCGGCGGCAGCCCACTCGCCCCCTTCCCCTCCCTTCTCTAATCTGCACAATCAAAAACACATAGGGATTCCCGCCGCGGCATCGCGAGGTTTGGCACGCGCATTGCACAATCAAGGGCGTGCTGATTTGCTCAGACTGCGCAATATGCGCAGAAACACAATCGGCGGAGGTAGTCAACGATGATGCAAAAAACAATAAGTGCGAACTTGTTCCCTAGCCAGTTGGCTTTACTTGTGCTGGCATCTGCAATTGGAGTCCCGGCATTTGCGCTCCAGACGCAACAGCCCACGGATTCCCAAGGGACCCCTTCTTCGGCGGCAGTACAGCAACCCTCCTCCGCAGCCTCGCCGACTACCTCAACCAGCGCCTCGAAGGAGGGGTTCTGGGGTCGCGTGAATCCTTTTGCCCGCAAGAAGTGGGTAAACAAGCGCATCGATCCGCTCAAGGATCAACTGAACGAACTGGATGAAGTGAACGCCAGGAACTCCCGCGACATCAAGGATGTAGATGGACGCGCGCAGGCCGGCATTCGCACCGCGCAGTCGGCAGCAGATGCAGCCAACCAGGCGGCTCTGGCGGCGGATGGCCGGGCCCACTCGGCAGGCACGCTGGCGCAGGGCGCCTCCGGTCACGTCGACCAGTTGAATACCACCGTCGCCGGGCTGGATCAGTACAGCCAGACCAGCGAAGTGGAAGTGGCTTTCCGCGGCGGCCAGCCGATCCTGTCGGTTGCATCGCGCAAGAAGCTTGACGATCTCGCCACCAGTGTGGTCGGTCACCAGGGATACATCCTGGACATGGAAGCGCACTCGCCCGCAGCGGGCAGTGCAGGCATTCAAAGCTCACAGCGGTTGGCTGAAGCAGTCAAGCGCTACCTTGTCACAGAACATCAGATTCCCGTCTACCGTTTGCACTCCGTGGCTCTGGGCAATACCCAGGCCGTGGCGACCGGCCAGGATGTCAGCAAGCCGTCCCACGCCAGCGTCGTGTACATCCGGTTGATGGAAAACAGTTTGGCGGCCCAGGGATCCGCGTCCCCCCATGGCGTGGCTTCTTCTGAAGGTGCGGAGCGGCCTTAGTTTGGCCCAAGCCACTCCCCCCAAGGCTCTTCCGCGCCGTCGGCACCCCGCCGTCCGGCCGCCAATAAAGCTCTCAACATGAGAGAACCAAGGCAACTTGGCCCCCGTGAATCACGGGGGCCGTTTTTTGTCTGGACACTGAAATCCACCCCTTCTTTGCCCATATTTCTTCGTTGGGTTGTCAACAGGAGTAGCAGCCGATCCATCGGGAGCGGGAATGATTTTTGATGATGTCAAATCCCGCTTGGGCATTCCGCCAACGACCGACAACTCCCGCTAAAATCAACACATGATGAAGATCCCCGCCCACAGCCCGGTCATTCCCGAAACCACCCCCGACACGATTCTGACTGGCAACCGCTTCGTCCGCGCCTGTCTGCGCCGGCCGGTGGACCGTACGCCGGTATGGTTTCTTCGCCAGGCCGGCCGCTATATGCAGGAGTACCGCGAAGTCCGCAAGTTTCACACCTTGGTCGAGATTTGCAAGCAGCCCGAACTGGCCGCCGAGGTCACCATTACCGCCGCGGAAAAGCTGGGCGTGGACGCGGCCATCATCTTTGCCGACCTGCTGCTGCCTCTCGAACCCATGGGCCTGGATTTTGAATTCCAGACAGGCGAGGGGCCGGTAGTTCATCGTCCTTTGCGCACCGCTGAAGACGTGCGCGCCCTGCGCACCGACCGCACCGCCGACTTGGCCTACGTAGCCCGCGCCATTGAGAAGGTGGCCGCGCACTTCCGCGACCGCCTGGGCATCATCGGCTTCTGCGGCGCTCCCTACACGCTGGCCAGCTACATGATCGAGGGCGGCGGCTCAAAGAATTACATCCACACCAAGCAGATGATGTTTGGCGACACCACTGCCTGGCGCAGCCTCCTGGACAAGCTGGTGGCCGTATTGACCGAGTATTGCCAACTGCAAGTGCAGGCCGGCGCAGACGTGATCCAGATCTTCGACAGTTGGGTGGGCTCGCTGGGCCTCAGCGACTATCGCGACTACGCCTTCGAGGCTTCCAAGCGCCTGGTCCGCGCCGTGCAGCAGATGGGCGTGCCGGTCATTTACTTTGGCGTGGAAACCGCTGGCCTGCTGCCGGAGATGGCCGCGACCGGCGCCGACGTGATCGGCCTCGACTGGCGGCAGCCGCTCGACCAGGGATGGCGCGCCGTGGGCCATACGCACGCCGTGCAGGGCAACCTGGACCCCATCACCCTCTTTGCCCCGCTGGAAGTGCTGGAACTGCGCGTGAAAGAGATTCTGCGCGCCGCCCAGGGCCGGCCGGGACACATCTTCAATCTTGGCCACGGCATCGTTCCCGGCACGCCGGTTGAAAATGTGCAGGCCGTCGTCCGCATGGTCCACGAGTTCCGTTTGGAGACCATGCATGGCTAAACAAGCCGTTCTTCTGCTGGCCCATGGAACCCCGGAGACCGTCGAGCAGATCCCCGAGTACCTGCGCAACGTGACCAGCGGGCGTCCGCTCCCGCAGGCGGTCATTCAGGAAATCCAGCGCCGCTACACGCTCATCGGCCACAGCCCGCTCACCGAAATCACCCTGGAGCAGGCGCGCCTGGTAGAAGAGGAATTGGCCGCTTCCGGGCAGCCAGTGCGCGTCTACGTGGGGATGAGGAACTGGCGTCCCTACATTTCCGACGTGGTCCGCCAAATGCGCGCCGATGGGGTGGAAGAAGCCGCGGTGCTGTGCCTTGCGCCGCAAAACTCCCGCACCAGCGTCGGTCTCTATCGCCGCGCTGTCGAGGCCGAGGCGGAGGGCCTGCGCATCGACTTCACCGGCGGCTGGGCCGAGCATCCGCTGTTGGCCGAGGCCTTTGCCGAGCGGCTCCGTCCGGCCTGGAGCAAACTGAGCGCGGAATCCAGAGCGCCTGTCCCTGTACTCTTCACGGCGCACAGCGTCCCCTGCCGCACGATACAAACTCCCGCTGCCGGTGCCCCCGCTGACGGTGCCCCCGCTGCCAGTGAAAGACAGCCGCGTCTGTGGCCGGGCCAGGGCGCGGACCCCTACGCCCAGGAGGCCAAGCGCACCGCGGCGCTGGTGGCCGAGCGCGTCCCCGAGATTCCCCAGTGGTGGTTCGCCTTCCAGAGCCAGGGGGCCAGCGGAGGCCCGTGGATCGGCCCCACCGTTGAACAGACCCTTGAAGCCGCCGCCGCAGAAGGAGTCAAGGCCCTCATCCTCCAGCCCATCGGCTTTCTCTGCGACCATGTCGAGATCCTTTACGACGTGGACATTCTCTTCCGCGACTTTGCCGCCAAACTGAATCTCCGCCTCGAACGGCCCGAGTCATTGAATGCATCCCGCACCCTGGCCAGGGCGGTCGCGGATCTGGCAAGGCAGGGATTGGTTCGGCTCACCCGAGGTTGAGCCACCGGCCTCCGGAGCGCGGCTACAGCGGAATCAGAATAGATGTACCCGGATGCAAGCCCCTCAAGTGGCTTTTTCCTTAAGAAAAAGCCACCTTCAAGAGTCTAACCAAGAGCACGGTTATTCTGATTCCGCTCTATAGGACGGAGACGATTCGTCCAGCACATTAAAGCAGGAATTGCAAGTTACGAAAGGGGGCATTCTCTCGTTCACTCGCACTGATTCCTTTTGCTCAATGAATCCACAACCAATGTAAAATTTATCTATGGCGCAACCATCCTGCTCATCCGGCATTCAGGTCTGAACGCTGTGCTTAGCAGGAAGATTCAAGAAGACGCCAGCCGTTCCATGAATCATTTCGTCTATTCCCCCAGGAAGGATTGAGCGTTGTCTATAGGTTTTTCGCTTCACGCATTTGAGAAGAGTCCGAAGTTAGTCTGCCCAACCTGCGGCACTTCCATCATGCGAAGGCTGCAAAGAAAGAGCTTTCTGGAGCGGACAATCTATTCCCTCCTCGGCTTCTATCCCTGGGAATGCCCCGTTTGCAGGGAGCCACGCTTCCTCAGAGAGCGTCACCGCAGAAGATCCGCGTTCCATGCCGATTAGAGTTCTTCCGTATTCCGTCAAGTCCATCCCGCCCATCCTTGCTCTGGAATAGACGTCCGCGCACCGGAAAACGATGGAGATGAACGTCAATTCTCTTGCGCAGAATTAAGCCCTTTGAGCGCATGATGTCTCTAGGACTACAGATGTAAATCGAGGTTTCCGGAGGGAGCAGGGGGTTTCAACCCCCTGAAAAGGGCAAAATCAACGTGGCCTGTAAATATCCCCCGGCAGAGCCGGGGGCTTTACTGATTGTGGCCCCTCCAAGGGGCTTGGCTTCGTGCCTTGCCAAGGGAAGCGTACGCTCACCCCGTCTGAACCCCGCGCCGGAGGCGCATTATTGGTTAGCCCCGCGCTTCAGCGTGGGGTAAGCGTCCCCATCATGACAGAACCGGAGTCCCGTAGGGACGGCGCATTCTCCTCGCACGAATCCCATGGACTCTTTCGTAAAACAGAATGGAAAAACACAAAACCGGGGCGACTCCAGTAAATGTCAATCGGCATAGGGGCGGCGGTCACCCGCCGACCCCTGCCACACCACCGGACATGCGGGTCCGCATCCGGCGGTTCGGTTGGATTGAGCTACGTAACGGTCAACAACCGTGGAAGTCCTAT
>Ga0255353_1000044_pt1 | contig 72469 bp, 56 predicted proteins | sample HBST25metaG_FD_189941 | JGI IMG/M metagenome (GOLD analysis project Ga0255353, IMG submission 189941) | Peat soil microbial communities from Stordalen Mire, Sweden - H.B.S.T25 | ecosystem: Environmental > Terrestrial > Soil > Wetlands > Peat | place: Sweden: Norrbotten County, Stordalen Mire...
GTGCTGATGGACGCGACGCGCAAGGTGCAACTGGAAGAGGCCGCGGAATCCCAGATCCGACAATCCGGACCTGAGGCATTCAGCGACGTTGAGAACGAGACTGCACCCAGTCTTTCGACAACTCAAGAGGCCACGCCTCCACCGTCGCCCAGGCACGAGCGCACCAACTGGGCCAGCGAAGACGAATTCCTTTTCGGCCTGATCCGCAAGGTGGACTGCCCGGTCTTTCTGCTGCTCACCAAAATCGATCTGGTCGCCAAGGACCATCTGCTGCCGCTGATCGACACGCTCACGCGGCACTTCAGCTTTGCGCAGGTCATCCCTATCAGCGCGCGCAAGCGCGACGGCATGGACGTTCTGGTCAACAAGATCGTCGAGGCTCTGCCCGTCGGCGAGCGTTACTACCCCAAGGACCAATACACCGACCAGCCGCAGCGCTTCATGGTGGCCGAGTTGATTCGCGAGAGCATCTTGCAGGCGACCGGCGAAGAGGTTCCTTACGCTTCCGCCGTGGTCATCGAGCGCTTCGAGGAGGCCGAACCACCAGCTCCTCCGCGCAAGAAAGGCCAGGCACCAGCCCGCAGCCCGCTCACACGGATCGCAGCGGCAATTTATTGCGAGCGCAACGGGCAGAAGGCAATTCTGATCGGCAAGGGCGGGTCGAAGCTGAAAGAAATCGGCACCGCCGCCCGCCGCCAGATTGAGTCGCTGATTGGCACGCGCGTCTATCTGGAGTTGCACGTCATCGTCGAGCCTGGCTGGCGCGAGTCGAAAGCCTTTGTCGAGTCGCTCGACTGGCACAACCAGATCGAACGCCTGGCCGGAGAGCAGATCACCGAAAAGACGTCGGACGAAGCCGAGTAGGAATGCGCGCTCTGATTTTGTTCCCGGCATCCGCGAAGCTGTTCCGAGCAACAGAGACGCGAATTACGCTCCCTTGACCCCGCCGCGCCCATTGGCTTTTACCCAGTACATGCGCGTGTCGGCCGAGCCGATGATGGCGTGAACGGCGGCGCCATCCACGGGAGCGGTAGCCACGCCCACGCTGGCGCTCACGCGCAGCTCCGGTCCGTTTTTCATTTGAAATTTGGTTTTCATCAGCGCGCGGTTCAGCGCGGTGGCTTGCGCCAGCGCGGCTTCCACGCCGGTTTCCGGCATCAGGATGACAAACTCGTCGCCGCCGTAGCGGAAGCACCAGTCCTGCTTGCGGCTCAGCTCCTGAAGGCGCTTTCCGGCGCGCGAAAGCAGTTCGCTGCCCACCAGATGGCCATGCTTGTCGTTCACCAGCTTGAAGTGGTCCAGGTCGAGAAACGCCACGCTCACCGGCAGCTTCAGGCCTTTGCAGCGCTCCAGCTCACGGCCCAGCACCTCGTAGAGATAGCGCACGTTGTAGAGGCCGGTGGTGTCGTCGGTGATGGTCAACTGCTGAATGCGGGCCACGTCGCGCGCGTTCTCAATTGCGATGGCCGCATGGTCGGCCAGAATGTGCAGAAAGGCGATGGAGTAGTCGGTGAGCTGGTCCGGGCGCGGGTTGAAGATCTCGATGACGCCGTGCGTTCCCTTGCGTCCGCGCAAGGGAAGGGCGATGACCGAGCGCACCGTATTCAGCTTGGCGCCGTGCTCCTGCTTGACCCGCGGATCGTTCTCTGCCTCGGGAACCAGCAGCGTTTCGCCGTGCTGAACCACCCAGCCGGCCACGCCCTCGCCGACCTTCACGCGCAGATTTTTCAGTGAGGATTGCTTGCCGCCCGCGGCAATCGCGTAGTAAAGCTCCTGCCGCGCTTCGTCCAGCATCAGCAGCGTCCACAAGTCCGCCTCAATGAAGCGCTCCATGTGTCCGACGATGGTGCGCAGGATCGTGTCCAGGTCGAAGCTCGAGGTGAGCGAACGCGCGACCTGATGAAAAACCAGAAGGTCGTCGAGTGGGATGCGGCTTTCTGCTTTTTTAGTCATCCGGGGGCCCAGTGTGGAGGAGTCTTTCCGTTATTCTTGCATACCGCGCCTGCCGGGCGGGAGGCCCGGGCTCAGTCGAGCCGCGGCGCAAACCACTCTACTGAGGCGGGTAGCCGATTGACTGCTCGTACAGGGGCTGGCGTCCTTCGGGCAGTTTCAAACCCGCGGCCACATCCTGCCCGTGGATCGAATAGAACCAGGCATTCAGCCCTTCAGAAGCCGCGAACAGATACACGTTCTGGCCGATGAAGCCCGTATCCACCTGCGCAGCGCCGTCCTTGGCATCGGCCACATAAATAATCGTAACGGCGGCGTGCGCAGCGGCTGGCTGGCTGAGCTGCGCGCGCAGGTCGCCGGCAAGGACCGGGCGCAGAAGGTTCGCCTCAGCCTCGTAGACGTAGACTCCGCTGGCCAGGACGACATCGAGCTCGACGTCCTGTTTGTTCATGGCCGAGGGAGCGGTGCGGCCCAATCCCGACTTGACCTCGCGCGGACGGTTGACGCCAAAGGCAGCCCACAGCAGATTCGAAAGGGTTTGCGGCGGGAGCGGCTTGTCCTGAAAGGCGCGGGTGGTCTGGCGCCTGGCCAGAGCCTGCATCAGGGGCATGCCGCCGGTGATCTCGGGCTTCGGAAGCTGGAGGGGTTTCAGTTCCCCTGCCTGGACCGGCGTGCTGCCCTGATTCTGACCGGCCGCAAGCGAGGCGCCACACGCGAGGGCGAAGAGGGCGAGCAGGACGGCTGACTGGCGGCGAGCGAAACGGATGGAAATGTGCATAGTTCCTCCTCGAAGAACGCGAGTTATGTACGTCTGGGGCCGATGACAGGGAAGATGCGCCTCTCAAGCCGATAACGGCCCGCAGCTTGGAGCGTGTGCGGCCCCGCTCAGTCGTTCAGAAAGGCCACCGACTGGAGCATGCTGATTTCAAATGCCTTACGGCAGCGCATGTTGACGCAGGACAGTTTTTCATCGCGTCTTACCATGTAAGACTGCGCCTTGGCGAATTTGGCGCGGTCGCGCTCGTCGGCCCCACGGGGCAACTGAGCCCGCTTGCGCCGGACCACCCACGTAACCTTGTACTCGCCCGTCTGCCCGCACCTGGGGCAGGTCAGCGTGTGGGTGCGTTGTTCTGTCGTTTCGTTGAAATAATCGCGCTCTTCCATGGCTTCCAGCTCTCCATCCCGGCAACAAAACCTGCCGCCGAAAGCCCTGGGGCTTCTCACCCCTGCGGCCAAAATCCCCCGCCGGGGGTCCCGGACTTTCCACCCCATCGGCCAAAATCAGCCGCTGGGGACCCCGGACTTTCCACCCCATCGGCTAAAATCAGCCGCTGGGGACCCCGGACTTCCGTTCCGGCGGCTTCTATTCCATACTCGTACTTGCCATGACGAAACGCAAGCCAGGGAAGTTTTCAGCCACCAAGGCCGTGAAGGCCAACGCACGAGAGCGCGTAGGCCAGCCCAAGCCAGTGCATGTGATTGACACGGAGCCGCGCACGGGCCGCGCAGCCAAACACAAACCGAAGCTCGAAGAGATCATCCGGCAAGAGGAATCCTGATTCCTCGCGTTGGACACTGGGAGCCGATTTCCCCCCCGCCCGGCAGGACTGCGAGCGGCGGGATGAGGCGTTTTTCTAGGCGTAAGACAGTAAGACAAGGCGCAGGACGGAGATTCTGCGGGAGAGCGGGCTTTGTCTTACGCTGTCTTACACTTGCCGGACGGCCGGAAGACATTTGTAAGACAGCCGCCCTACCGGCGTTGGACGCGCGCCCGGCTCCGGTCTGGCTGTAAGACACGCCTCAAACGATCTTGGTGACTCCAGGTGAATTGGAGAACTGCTCTATACTGTTCCCTGATTCCCTCGCTTATGCCTTTCGGCCGCAAATCCGCGAAACCCCGGCCTTTCCTGAACGAAGCCGGCCTTTATGAGTACGCTGTCAGGGCGCTGGGGCGTCAGATGCGCACGGAGGCCGAGTTGCGGCGGCTGATGAGGAACCGCATCGAGCCGGGCGAGCCGGGCGAGGCCGCCATCGAGGCCGCCCTGACCCGCCTGCGCGGCCACGGCTACCTGAACGACGCCGCCTTTGCCGAGACTTACGCCCGTTTGCGCCAGAAAAACGAGAAATTCGGCGTTCGTCGCGTCCGCCAGGACATGGAACGGAAGGGCTTGGACTCCAAGCTGATCGCCGATACCCTGGAAGCCCGTTATGGGCAGACCAGCGAGGAGGCTCTGGCCCGCGAGCATCTTGAGCGCAAGCGCATCCGCAAGCCGGAGAACGAGAAGGAGACCGCGCGCGTCATGCGCCGCCTGCTTGCGGCCGGTTTTTCGACCGGCGTGATTTACAAGATCCTCCGCCAGTGGGAAGTTCCCGACGAAACCCTGGCCGTGCTTGACAGCCTGGACGACGAGCCGCGCGAGGAGTAGAAGCTGGCCGCAAGCCGTGGGACGGCCTGTTTTTTCCGGAAGAATCCAAAATGCGGTATGCTGATAATGCGCGCCCGTAGCTCAGTTGGATAGAGCGAACGCCTCCGGAGCGTTAGGTCGGGAGTTCGAATCCCCCCGGGCGCACCAGCAATCTTCTCCATTACACCCTCAGTTCAATTCCCTTTGAAGTTCGCATTCCCGGTTAAATCCGCAATTATGGCAAGCTGGAATGCCGCACCCAGGAAGGCGCGCGTCCAAAAACAGCAACGCAAGACAGACAGAGCTGCGGCGGATGGGAAGGCGATCGTCTACGTTTCGACCGGTCCGAGGGCGGTTAGACTGGAAAGGGACCGGAGATTTTTTCTATAAACGGCCCGGATAAGGTTGAAATGCATTTTAATGCTGATTTTTTTACGCACCAGTTTCTTTGGACGCTGACCTTTGCGGCACAACTGGTTTTGCTGATGATTCTGCTGGGCCGTGACCGCGCGCAACGCTACCCGTGGTTTACCACCGGCATTGTGCTGGCTGCCTTGCAACTGATGGCCGGAGTCTTGCTGTCGGGACGCATGGCGATGCTTCCGCTGCAGGAAACGATGCTGGCGATGGCTGACACCGCGGTGATTGTGGGCCTGCTGGTGCTGGTCGAAGTGGCTCGCCGCGCCTTTCCCGGGTTGCAGCGCTCGCTGTGGATTGTGAACGCCGCGGGGCTGGTGATCGCAGCCGGCGGGGTGCTGGCGGTATGGGGCCCCTGGCCGGTGTGGTCGAGTCTGGCCGTAAACACACTGATGGGGAAACTGCGGCTGATGCAACTGGTGGCGCAGAAGGGCGACACGCTGGTGGACCTGCTGACCGTGGGGCTGGGGCTGCTGGTGGTTGTGTTCGGCCGCCGCTTCAAGGCCGCCTGGCGCAGCCACACGCAGATGATTGCCATCGGTCTCGCCGCGGTGGCCGTCACTTGGCTGACGGTCCAGCAAACATGGATCATCCTTCTCCGGACAAAGTATTTTCAGAGCGAACAGCAGATGGTGGACCTGGGCAACAAGCTGATGACCACGAATAAGCTGGTGAATCTGGCCGCGCTGATTTGGTGGATCGTGTGGCTATGGCTCGACGAACCGGGAACGAAGAAGACTCCGGCGGTTGAACCAAAGCAGGAACTGACAGAATCGTCACCCCAGCAGTAGCGAGTCAGTTGCTTGAACGCGCAGCCAATACATTGAAGCAATTCAAAAAGAATAAGGCCCCGAAGTGGAATATCCTTCGGGGCCTTATTAATTCACTGAGCCGCTAACTAACTCCACTGCTCTTAGGCCATCATCTCCCGGCTCATCGGCTCGAACCGCAACTGGCCGGTCTTGCTGTCCACGCCGATGCGCACGTGCGAGCCGTTCAGCACTTCGCCATCAAGAATCTTGACGGCCAGCGGGTCCTGAATCATGTGCTGCAAGGCTCTCTTCAAAGGCCGCGCTCCGTAGGCCGCATCCGACCCGGCAGCCAGAATCAGTTGCCGCGCAGGCTCGGTCACCTCGAACGAAATCTGCCGGTCTTCCAGCAGCTTGGTCATCTCGTCCAGCCGCAGGTCCAGAATCCTGTCCATCTGCGCCGCTCCCAGCGGACGGAAGATCACGATGTCGTCGACGCGGTTGAGAAACTCCGGCCGGAAGTGTTCGCGCAGCTCGCGCAGAACGGATTCACGCGCCATCTCGAAGCCGTGCTCGCTCTTGAGCGCATCGACGGTGAGCAGGCTTGCGCCCAGGTTCGAAGTCATGATCAGCACCGTGTTCTTGAAGTCCACCGTGCGGCCCTGCGAATCGGTCAGCCGCCCATCGTCCATCACCTGCAACAGAATGTTGAAGACATCCGGGTGCGCCTTTTCAATCTCGTCGAACAGAACCACCGCGTAGGGCCTGCGCCGCACCGCTTCAGTCAACTGGCCGCCTTCGTCGTAGCCGACGTAGCCCGGAGGCGCGCCGATCAGCCGCGACACGGAAAACTTCTCCATGTACTCGCTCATGTCGATGCGCACCATGGCCTGCTCGTCGTCGAACAGAAACTCCGCCAGCGCCCGCGCGGTTTCGGTTTTGCCCACGCCCGTCGGACCCAGAAAAATAAAGCTGCCGATGGGGCGGCGGGGATCGCTCAGGCCAGCGCGCGAGCGGCGGATGGCGTTGGCTACGGTGACCAGCGCCGCATCCTGGCCGATGACCCGCTCACCGAGCCGCTTCTCCATGCCGATCAGCTTTCGGACTTCCCCTTCCAGCATTCGTGAAACCGGAATGCCCGTCCACTTGCTGACGACGTTGGCAATGTCTTCTTCATCCACTTCTTCTTTCAACATGCGCGCGACGCCTGACTTGCCATCCTGCTGGGCGTTCAGCTTCTTCAACTCCGCTTCCAGCCGGGGCAGTTCGCCATACTGGATCTGAGCGGCGCGGTCGAGCTGGCCCTTGCGCGTCTGCTCTTCACCCTCGAAGCGCAGCGCTTCGATCTTCTTTTTCAACTCGCTCATGTGAGTGATGGCCTCGCGCTCCTTGCTCCAGCGCGCGCGCAGGGCTGTGCTCTTTTCCTTCAATTGGGCCAACTGGCGCTCCACCTCTTCCCGCCGCTGAACGCTGTTGGGGTCGGTTTCGCGCTTGAGAGCGGCGTGCTCGATTTCGAGAGACGTGGCTTCGCGCTCCAGTTGATCGATCTCCGTGGGGACGGAGCCGATCTGAATGGCCAGCGAGGCCGCAGCTTCATCCACCAGGTCGATAGCCTTATCAGGCAGAAAGCGGTCGCTGATGTAGCGATGCGAAAGGGTTGCCGCGGCCACAATCGCCGAGTCCTTGATGCGCACTTTGTGGTGCGCCTCGTACTTGCCCTTGAGCCCGCGCAGAATGGCGATCGTATCTTCCACGTTGGGCTCGCCGACGTAGACGATCTGGAAGCGCCGCGCCAGAGCCTTGTCCTTTTCGATGTACTTGCGGTATTCGTTCAGCGTGGTTGCGCCGATAGCCCGCAGTTCGCCGCGCGCCAGAGCCGGCTTCAGCATGTTGCTGGCGTCGATGGCGCCCTCGGCCGCGCCCGCGCCCACCAGCGTATGCAGCTCGTCAATGAAGAGCACAACCTCGCCGCTGGCTTCCTTGATCTCTTTCAGCACGGCCTTCAGCCGGTCCTCGAACTCGCCGCGATACTTGGCGCCGGCCAGCATGGAACCCAGATCGAGCGAGAGAACCCGCTTGTTCTTGAGGCTTTCCGGCACGTCGCCCTTGACGATGCGCTGCGCCAGGCCCTCGACAATCGCCGTCTTGCCCACGCCGGGCTCGCCAATCAGCACCGGATTGTTCTTGGTGCGGCGGCTGAGCACCTGCATCACGCGGCGAATCTCCTCGTCGCGGCCGATCACGGGGTCCAGCTTGCCGCGCTGCGCCAGTTCAGTCAGGTTCTGCGCGTACTTTTCCAGAGCCTGAAACTTTTCTTCCGGGTTCTGGTCGGTGACGCGCTGCGAACCGCGAACGGCAGCCAGCGCCTTCAGAATGGCTTCGTGCGTCGCGCCCAAAGCCACCAGAGCCTCGCGCGCCGGATCGTCCTTCAGAAACGCCGCGCCCAGCAGCAAGTGTTCCGTGGAGACGTATTCATCCTTGAAGTTTTCGGCCTCGCTGAAGGCTTGTTCCAGAGCCTTGTTGAGCGCCTGGCTCAGGCCTGGCTCCGCGGCCGATCCCGCCACGCGAGGCAGTTTTTCCTCGATGGCGTGCAGGTCGCTTTCCAGCCGTTCGGTGGGAACGCCGATCTTGCCGAGCACCGAGGGAATCACGCCCTCGCGGTCTTCAATCAGAGCCAGCAACAGATGCACAGGCCGCACCTCGGGGTTGCCCAGCTCCGCGGCCCGCTTTTGCGCCTGCTGAATCGCTTCTTGCGACTTGACGGTAAGTTTCTCCCCACGAATAGCCATTGGTCCTCAGTTCTCAGCAAACAGCTTACAGCTAACAGCCTAAAACCGGCGACTGTTAGCTGTTTACTGTTCGCTGTCTGCTGTCTGCTGCTTCTTATGCCGCTATTTCAACTTTGATCTGTTTCGGCTGGGCCTCAGCCTTCTTCTTCAGCTCCAGACGCAACACGCCAGCCGTGTACTTGGCCGTGACCTTGCCGGCCTCGACGGTCGTGGGTAGCGTGAAGGAGCGATAGAAGCTGCCGTAGCTGCGCTCGATCCGGTGGAAGTTCTCTTCCTTCTCATCCTTCTCGAACTTGCGCTCACCCTTCACGGTCAGCGTGTTGTTCTCGACCTGAACGTCCAGGTCCTTCTCTTCGATGCCCGGAACTTCCAGCTTGAGAACCAGCTTGTCCTTGTCCTCATAGATGTCGACGGCAGGCACGAAACTACCGGCTGACAGCGGAAGTTGTGCTTCGCTCATATTGCGGAAAAGCGAGAACAACGGGTTAAAGCCATTTTGCGATGCCGCAACTTCCCGGAACGGGTCCCAACGAATGATTGCCATGGTAAATACCTCCTGATGGACTTTTGAATGGAGCGCCAAGGTTGAGTCCGAAGCGCTCAATTAATCTGATGCAACTATAGCACACATGAGTCATCAAATGTGCGCGTAATGCGCTCATATATTAAAATAAAAAATAATTCTTTAGCTATCAATGATTTACACAAGAGAAAAAGAGAAAAATACGAAAATCACGGTTCGCCTGAACCCTTGGAACCCTCAGCCTGTACCAGAAACAGGTCGCGAGTGTGAGTCGCCTCAGGGTTTGCAGGAGCCGCAGTTACTTGCAGATCATTTTGCCTCGTCGTCGCACAATCATTCTGAGGAACTTTTCTCCAATCGTCCTCATTGTCCTGTAAAAGATCCTCTAACTCCTTATCCTGGACGATTTTGCGGACAACTCCTTTGTTATGACGATTTTGCAGCGCAACCCTACCCGTAAACCATAGAAAATAAGGAATTTGTTTGCAAAATACGGGTGGGGGGGGTAGCCCATATTGATGCCGCTACGCCCTCCTATCAAGCCATGGCGCCGGATGGGCAGCGGAATCCGTAATGCCGGTTTCCAGGGAATTCCGCAGGCGGCTATGCAGTGTCTGCACTTTTCCTTCCCTGCGGGACGGAAGCGCAACCTATGCCTATAATGAAGCATGGCGACTGTCCGGCCATCCATACCGGCAGAGGTTCCCGGCGCAGCTCCGGCTCCCGCGGGGAAGGCGCATCCGTCCGCGCACGATGTTGACCAGAAGTCCATGGATCAGCGCCTCGAGGCCATGCTCAAGCTGGTCCACGCCAACCGCCCCACCGAAGATCTTTCCCTGATTCGCAAAGCCTGGGAGTTCAGCGTCCAGCACCATCGCGGGCAGATGCGCGCCTCGGGCGAGCCTTACATTATTCATCCGCTTGAAGTGGCCGAGGTGCTGGCGGAGATGAGGATGGACTCGACGGCCATCGCCGCGGGCCTGCTGCACGACTCGGTCGAAGACACGCCCGCCACCAATGCCGAGATTGTGGCCAACTTCGGCGAACAGGTGGCCCACATTGTCGAGGGCGTCACCAATATCGACAAGATCGAGTTCGCCAATCGCGAAGACCGCCAGGCCGAAAACGTCCGCAAGATGCTGCTGGCAATGGTTTCGGATGTGCGCGTGGTGCTGATCAAGCTGGCCGACCGGCTGCACAACATGCGCACACTGGAATATCTAAAGCCGGAGCGCCAACTGGCCATTGCCCGCGAAACCATGGACATTTACGCTCCCCTGGCTCATCGCCTGGGCATGGGAAAGGTGCGCGGCGAGCTGGAGGATCTAGCCTTCCGCTACATCGACCCCGTCAGTTACGAAGAGGTTTCGGCAGCCGTCGAAGCCCGGCGCGTTGAGGGTGAGCAGTTCCTGCGCGGCGTGGAAGACACGCTGGTTGAGCAGCTCCGCGATAACAATATCGAAGCCCGCGTCGAATGGCGCATCAAGCGCCTCTACTCCATCTTCCAGAAGCAGCAGCGCACCAAGGTCTCCTTCGATCAGGTCTACGACTTCCTGGCCATCCGCGTCATTACGCAGGACGTAGCCGCCTGCTATGCCGTTTTCGGCCTCATTCACACCCTTTGGCGTCCCGTCCCCGGCCGCATCAAGGACTTCATCGCCATGCCGCGCGCCAACCACTACCAATCGCTGCACACCACGGTGATGAGCCCCAGCGGCCACCAGTTCGAGGTGCAGATCCGCACCGAGGAGATGCACCGCATCGCCGAGGAGGGCATCGCCGCCCACTGGAAGTACAAGGCCGGCGGAGTCGCGGTGACGGCCAGGGACGAGGAGCGGCTCAACTGGATCAGGCAGTTGGTCGACTGGCAGAAGGAGATGACCGACCCCAACGAATTCCTCTCCAGCCTGAAGATGGACCTCTATCCCGACGAGGTCTACACCTTCACGCCCAAAGGGAAGGTGGTCGTGGTTCCGTCCGACGGCACGCCCGTCGACTTTGCCTACACCATTCACACCGAGGTGGGCCACACCTGCGTCGGCGCCAAGGTGAACGGCCGCATGGCCCCCCTGCGCACCAAACTGCGCACCGGCGACATTGTGGAGATCGTCACTCAGAAGGACCACAAGCCGAGCCGCGACTGGCTCACCTTCGTCAAGAGCCCCCGCGCGCGAAACAAGATCAAGCACTGGCTCAACGAGGACCTGCGCCGCCGCGCCCTGGAGATCGGGCGCAAGCTGTTGGAACGCGAGGCGCGCAGATTCAAGGTGCCGCTTGCCCAGATCACCGACCAGGATCTGGGCCGTGTCGCCAGCGATTATGGCATGGACACGGCCGCCGATCTGCTGGCAGCGCTGGGCCAGGGCAAGCACTCCGCACGCCAGGTGCTCAACAAGCTGGCGCCCGGAAGCACCAGCCAACTGGAGGCCGAGCCGGGACCGGAGATCAAGCCCGGCGTTGGCTCGCCGACCGTCTCCGACGCGGAGCGAAAGCTGCGCCTCACCGGCGCCGAATCTCTCCAGGTGGAGGGCCAGAATGACATGCTGGTCTATCGCGCGCGCTGTTGCAACCCCATTCGCGGAGAAGAAATTGTCGGCTATGTCACCCGCGGCAAGGGCGTAGCCGTTCATGCGCGCAGTTGCCCCAACGTGGAGAACCTGCTCTACGAAAGCGACCGCCGCATTGCCGTCGAGTGGTCCCACGTGGACAAGACCGCCGGCAAGCCGCAGCGCTACCCCGTCAAAATCACCGTTTTCTGCGACGACCACGCCGGCATACTGAAGGAACTGATTAACGTCCTCTCTGACGACAACTCCAACATCAGCGGCGTCGACATCCGCCACGACGAGAATGGCGGAGCGGTTGTCGAGCTGATCGCCGAAGCCGAAGACGTTCGCCAGCTCAACCACATGGTTCTTGGTCTGCGCCGCGTTTCCGGCGTTCATTCCGTGCAGCGCACACAAAAGCTCTGAAGCCGCGGAGCGGAGCCCCCGCATCAAACAAACGGTAACGGAAACGGGGGCATTTCTTTTCTTTTTGCCGGTGAATCAACTTTCCCAGCCGCGTATCGTCTAATCATGATGATCGACCTCCCGGTTCCCGGGATGCGCGCCCGATTCCGAGATTGCCAATTTGGTTCGAGGCTTCAAGTTTCGTATTGGGGTCGAATTCGAGATGCAGAAATGGGAATTTAGCCCGGAAACTTTCCCGATTGAGGGATTCTCCTCCGCTTTTCGAGCGGGAGCGACTGGTTGCCCACATTGATGTGAAATCGCCAATCTATGATGGCTTTGATGTTCAAGTCGAGGATGGAGCGTCGGCGTGTTGCACTTTCCGCCGTGTTCCGATTGCAACCGCAGCTTGTTTTGTTCGGGAGTTTCGCTCCTAAGGAAGGATCCAGGAAAACCATTATGCGCTCAGTAAAGGCGTTCCCCCTTTGTGTATTGGTTGGCGCATTGCTCGGCTCAACAGTTCTGTTCCCGAGCTCGGCATCGATGGCTCAGAGCATCGCGCCCGCGATTCGGATTGTCGACAAGATTGACGAAAGCAACCTGGTGACGCTCAGGGGCAGCACGCGCCCTGCCGCCATTGCCAAAAACGATCGCGGCCGTGTGAGCCCCAGCCTGCCCATGACCGACCTGATTCTGGTGCTGAGCCGCGGCGCAGAGCAGCAGGCAGCCTTTGAGAAGTTTGTCGCCAGCCAGTACGACTCCTCTTCGCCGAACTTCCATCAGTGGCTCACGCCGCCGCAGGTGGGCCAGAACTTTGGTCCCTCGGAGACCGACATCGCCACCATTTCCAACTGGCTGACCGGGCATGGTTTCTCGGTCGACGAAGTGACGAAAGACCGGTTGTCGATTCGCTTCAGCGGCACGGCCGCGCAGGTCGAGAGCGCCTTTCACACCGAGATTCACAACCTGGAAGTAAAGGGCGTCGCGCACATCGGCAACATGAGCGACCCGCAGATTCCCGCCGCGCTGGCGCCGGCGATTGTTGGCGTCAAGGCGCTGCACGACTTCCATGCCCATCCGCTGCACCATCTGGGCAGCGTTGTCACGCGCGACTCGGCAACGGGAATGTGGAAGCGGCCCGCGGCAGCCAGTGCGGCGGCGGGCAGCCGGACGGCCCTGTCCAGGGAGCATCCGCAGTTCGGCATCACCGGCACCTATGATGGCTACAACTATCTGGTCGAGGATGTGGCGCCCTACGACTTTGCCGCCATTTACAACGTGCTGCCGCTGTGGACGGCCGGAATTGACGGGACGGGACAAACCATCGCCATCGCCGGAACCAGCAGCATCCGGCCGGCCGACGTAGCCACCTTCCGCGCCGCTTTCGGCCTGCCGACCACCAACTCGGCCAATACGCCCAAGCTGCAATCCGGCAACAATCAGGCTCTCACGGTATGCACCAGCACGAGTTCTAGCGCTTTGTGCGGCATCGATGACCAGATCGAGAACGCGCTCGACGTGGAGTGGTCCGGCTCGGTGGCCAAAAACGCGCAGATCGTGCTGGTCGCCTCCTATCCGGCCTCCTCCTCCGACGACAACCTCTACGACTCGGAGAGTTATATCGTCGAGAATGTCGACACCGCCTCTTCCCCGGTTTATGGCGCGCACATCATGAACGTCAGCTATGGCGAGTGCGAGCTGGGCAACGGCACAGCCGAAAACGTGCTTTATTACAACCTGTGGAGCAAGGCTGCTACAGAAGGAATTGCGGTTTTTGTCGCCTCGGGTGACTCAGGATCGGCCAGTTGCGACCAGGGCGGCGACGAAAGCGGCGTTCCATACGCCGCCGAGTACGGCCTTACGGTCAGCGGCCTCGCCTCTACGCCCTACAACACCGCTGTCGGCGGGACGGATTTCAACTGGTGCTCGCTGACCTCGACCGAATGCACGGCCTCGCCCTATTGGAACTCGACGAACAGTTCAACCACCAAGGCCAGCGCCCTCGGCTATGTGCCCGAGGTTCCCTGGAACGACACCTGCGCCAATCCGCTCGAGCTCGCATATTTGGAGTCCTTCTGGAAAAATGTAACTACCATTGCAGATTCCGAAGAAGCCTGTAATGCCTTTGTCACTTATGAATCGGATCTTAAACAGCAGGGATATAGCAGCATGCTCTATTTTGTCGATACCGTGGGCGGAAGCGGCGGCGCGAGCAATTGCGTGGTCAACGACGGCAGCAGCACATGCAGCAGCTCGGCCACCTCGACCGGCTCCAACTATGGCTCCATCGCTCTGTACAAAGATGGCTGGCCCAAGCCAAGCTGGCAAGCAGGCGTGACCGGCATTCCCGCCGATGGAGTACGCGACATTCCCGACGTCAGCTTCTTCGCCTCCGACGGCTGGCTTTCCAGCAGCGCCTACCTGATCTGCGTCTCCGACGATTCGGCCTGCACCTACGACAGCAAGACCGTGCCGACGGCGCAGGAGGTGGGCGGAACCTCGGTTGCCACTCCGGCAATGGCCGGCGTGATGGCGCTGATCAACCAGAAAGCTGGCTCCTCGCAGGGACTTCCCAACCAGCAACTCTACGAACTGGCAGCCAAGCAGAGCTATTCGAGTTGCTCGGCGGAAACAGCCACGACCAGCAACGGTTGCTACTTCAACGATATCGATACGGGCACCATCGCCATGCCCTGCGACGACGGCGTCTATAACAACGGCGTAGCCTCTCCCAACTGCACGGTAACCCAGACGGCCGATACAGGCGGCGTGGGCATTCTTTCCGGCTACAGCGCTGGCACTGGCTATGATCTGGCCACCGGGCTGGGATCGCTCAATGTGGCTAACGTGGTGAACAACTGGCCAGTGGCGACCGGAACCGCGGCGGCATCGGTGACGGTCACGCCTGCGTCCTCGTCGATTACCACCGCGCAGAGCCTGACGGTCACAGTGACCGTGGCCAGCTCAGCCTCCGGCGGCGCCACGCCAACCGGGACGGTAACGCTCGCGAGCGGCAGCAACACCTCATACACCTCATCGGAGACGCTTTCGAGCGGCAGCTATCAATTCACCATTCCGGCCGGAAGCCTGACGGTCGGCTCAGACACGCTGACGGCGACTTATTGGGGCGACGGCGCCTATGCTTTGGAGACCGGAAGCGCCAGCGTAACCGTAACCACCAGTTCAACCTCCTCCGCAACATTTTCGCTTTCGCCGACAACGCCGTCTTCGATCTCACCTGGAGGCAGCACAACCTCGGCCATTACAGTGAGCACGGCCACCGGTTATGTGGGAACCGTCACACTGGCCTGCGCGCTGACGTCCTCTCCCACCGGGGCAAGTTACAAGCCGAGTTGTTCGATAAGTCCAACGACGGTGGCGCTGACTTCCAGCACGACTAGCGGAACGGCGACCGCCACCATTACGACGACCGCGGCCACCAGCGGTGCGCTGGCTTCTCCGAAGCTGCCCGGCAAGAGCAGAGAAATCTTCGGAGCAGCCGGCGGGGCGCTGCTGGCCTTCGTCGTCTTCCTCGGGATTCCGGCGCGGCGGCGCAGTTGGCGCTCGATGCTGGGCGTCCTGGTTTTGATGACACTGCTGGGAAGCCTGACCGCATGTGGCGGCGGTGGTTCCTCCTCTTCGAACAAAGGCACAGGCACGACTGGAACGACTGCCGGCACGTACACCTTCACGGTGACGGGAACCGGCAACGATTCAGTTACCACAACCGAAACCACCACTTTTGCTGTAACCGTGGATTAGTTTCATCGCCAGGTTTGGCACAATGGCCCTTCCTTCGGGAAGGGCCATTGTGTTTCGGAGGCTATAGCTCATTCCGGCAGGGTGAACTGACTCTAGCTGCGTGCGTCCCCGCTGCGTTTCCGGAAGACCACCTTCAGCTCCCGCCGCCAATGTTCGGTAAGCGCAATCAGCTCCCACTCGACCTGCGGGGAGAAATAACGCAGCACCGGCTCGTTGGCGGGGTGGATGCGCAAGGCCGGGCCGGCAAGCAGCAGGCGCGGCTCGAGCGGCGAAACCTCCGCCCCGGCGAAGTAGCCCTGCCGCTCGAAGGCCGAGAGCGGCCGCCCGCCTTCATTGCCCGCCGCCGGCTGACGGTCGTTGTTCAGCGCGCGAACGCGAATCCAATAGTCCAGCGCCTGCAAAGGAAGATGCAGGTCTTCGTCAGCCTTCAGCTCGATCACCGCCAACCGCCCGTTGCGGTCCAGCGTCAACAGGTCCAGCAGTCCCCGGTCGCCGGTTGTCAGCGCCGGCACCTGCGAGTAGAGAAGATCGCCGCGCAGCTCCGGCAGCAGCTCGGCAATTTCACTGCGCAGACGCGATTCCAGCCAGCGCTCGGGTTGCAGCCGGAAGAGCGGATCAGTGTGCGCGCCGTCGCTGTGGCGGCTGAGAGAGAGACGCGAAAAGAGCTCGCGGCTGAGCGTTTCGTTTTCCGCTGTGAGCGGAGTTTCGTTGGCTCCCGCGCCGAAGGTGATTTCGTCCTCGCGGGTAAAAGCGTTGGCGGCAAAGCCATGCCGCACGCGCGCAAACTCAAGCCCGTGCAGCAGCAGTCCCACCTCGGTAGCCGACCTGGGCCGGACCTCAACCCGCTCCCTGGCGGCTGGCGGAACAAGCGCAAGCAGCCGGTCGATTCCGGCGCGAAAGCGCTCGATGGTCCCAGCGGCTGAAAAGGCGTGCACCAGTCGCGACTCCATGTTGCCAGTGTCGCGATAGTCCACCGCTACCAGCTCTTCGCTGCGTTCGTCCAGCGTGAAGAGCTGAAAATCGGCGGCTGCGTGATTCAGCCACGCCATGCGCTCGGCTGTCGTTCGCCACGCTCCGGCCGGAACGACAACCTTGAGCCCGCCAAAGTGACGCCGCCCGTCGCCGTGCTGACGGCAATGGTCCAGCCAGAGAATCCCCAGCGTCAAAATGCCGTCCACGATTGGTCCCGACTCCGCTTCGCCCACGCCGATCACCGCCTCAGCCGCGGTTCCCTTCAGCAGCCGTCCACGCACATAAGCCGGCCCGAAGCTGTGCTCCAGGTCCATCGCCGAGCGAAAGCCGTCAACCTTGGAGCCTATGAAGTTGCGGGTCAGCACACGCTCCAGCAGCCGCTGATAGTTGCGACGCGCAGTTTCACGGGCTGTTGGTGTGCGGCGATCGCTGGTGGGAACCAGTTCCAGGGTTTGCGGCTTGGCAGCGCCCATGCGGCGAGTGGCCAGGCGCAGGCATTGCGCGCGCTCCTGAACCTCAACCACGGTACGGATCAGGTTGCGCTCCTCGCTCCAGAGTTGCAGCAGGCAGCGCCCATGCTGCTCGCTCACCGCGTAGCGGGCGCTGCGCATGTCGAAGAGCACACGGCCATCCTCCAGCAGAGCGGCCGCGGGATGGTCAACCAGATACTCTTCAATGCTTTGGGCCAGACGCTGCCCAGACGCAGCTTCTGCGCTAGCGGGCATCTTTTACCAGCCCATGCGCGTGCGCAGAGTGGTGATGTGCGCGGTGTGATGGCGCGAGTGCCATTCGTACATGGCCAACTGCCCGGCCAGACTCACGCGGCCATCCTCGGGATGGTTGTAGCCCTTCTGGAAATCCTCATCGGTGAACGCTTCCAGCAGCGCCACCCAGCGCGCATGCAGCGCATCGACAAGCGCCAGCGAAACCCCGATGGGCAATCTGCTGTCGGCCAGTTCAGCCCAGGCAGCCTGATTGTAAGGTTTGATCGTGGGCCAGTCTTCGGTGAGGGCCATTTTGCAGCGGATATATCCGTTTGCATGGCTGTCGGCCAGATGATGCGCGACCTGGCGCACGGTCCAGCCGCCTTCGCGGTAGGGCGTGTCCAGTTGAGCGTCGTTCAATCCGGCGACGGCGGCCCTCAGGCGCTCCGGCAGCAGGCGCAGCGTCTGAATCTGCGCCGCGCGAATGCCGGGCGCACCGCTCGTGGGCGGGCTGAAGCGGCCAATCGGATAGCGGAGGTCGTCCAACTCTTTCATGGCGCGAACCTTACAATGTTTGTCTGCGGAAATGAAACCGCGGAAGATGCGGCCCGGCCCCGGCGGTGATGCTGCCTCGGGCCGGGGCCTGTTTTAAACGTGAGGATGATGGAAGTGATGAGGATGAGCATGGTGATGATGATGATTCCCCATGGCAAACGCCGGAGAGGCAAACACCATCAGGAGGAGCACGGCAGCAAGAATCTTTTTCATGGGACGAATGTAACACGATGCGCGCGCCAGCGGTAGAGCTGAAATCGCCCTGGCATCAAGAGAGGAACGGGGCAATCGGGGCTCGCTCTGGCGTAAACTGAGAGATAAGATGAGCATACCCGCCGTTTCCCCACTCCTCAATCACAAGCACTATTTTTCTGAGAAATTCGGGATCACCGAGCGGCTTCTGGAACGCTGCCTGGGCGAGGCGCTCTCAGCCGGCGGCGACTATGCCGACCTTTATTTCGAGTCGATGACGGCCACCTCGCTGGGTGTGGACGAGCAGATCGTCAAGTCAGCCAGCCAAGGCGTCAGCGCGGGCTGCGGCATTCGCGTACTCAGCGGCGAGCGCACCGGCTACGCCTACACCGACAACCTCAGCCCTGACCGCCTTCTCCACGCCGCGCGCACCGCAGCGCTCATTGCATCCGGCCCGGCAAAGCAGCCCATACAGGGCTTCATTGAGACGCCCGCGCCCGGCCTATATCCCGTCCCGCTCGGCGGCTATGATCTGGATCTGGCCGCGCGTCTGGAGCTGATTCTGCGCGCCGACCGCGCCGCGCGCGCCTATGATCCGCGCATTGTGCAGGTCCGCGCCGGCTACTCCGAAGAGCTGCGCCACATCCTCATCGCCGCCTCTGACGGCGCACTGGCCAGCGACACCCAGCCCCTCTGCCGGCTCAGCGTATTCGTCATCGCCAAGGAAAACGAAACCACCACCAAGGGTTCGGCGGGCGGCGGCGGCCGCGCGGGCCTGGAACAATTCACAGATTCCAAGAGCCCGGAGGGCCTGGCGCGCGAAGCGGCGCGCGGGGCAATTCTACAGCTGAACGCCGTGCCTGCTCCGGCCGGCGAAATGGAAGTTGTCCTCGGTCCCGGCTGGCCCGGCATTCTGCTCCATGAAGCCATCGGCCACGGCCTCGAAGCAGACTTCATCCGCAAAAAGACCTCGGCATTTACGGGTCTGCTCGGCCAGCGTGTGGCCAACTCCAAAGTCACTGTGGTGGATAACGGAACCATCCCCAGCCGCCGCGGCTCGCTCAACGTGGACGACGAGGGCATACCGACGCAGGAAACCACTCTCATCGAGCACGGCATCCTCAAGGGCTACCTCACCGACAAGCTCTCCGCGCGGCTGATGGGCGCGGCCAACACGGGCTCCGGCCGCCGCGAAAGCTATCAATGCATCCCCATGCCGCGCATGACCAACACCTACATGCTGGCCGGCGATGACGAGCCGGAAGATATTCTGCGCAGCGTCAAGCACGGCCTCTACGCGGTCAACTTCGGCGGCGGACAGGTGGACATCACCAACGGCAAGTTCGTCTTCTCGGCCTCCGAGGCGTATCTGATCGAAGACGGCAAAGTCACCGCCCCGGTCCGTGACGCCACTCTGATCGGCAGCGGCCCCGAGGCGCTGAAGTACGTCTCCATGGTTGGCCACGACCTCAAGCTCGACAAAGGCATCGGCACCTGCGGCAAGGACGGCCAATCCGTCCCCGTCGGCGTCGGCCTGCCCACCATCAAGCTGGACAAGATGACCGTGGGTGGAACGGGAAGGTAGCGCCGGCGTGAAGTTGATAATATCTCATTTATGAGATAGGATTGTCTATGAAATGGCAAGTCGAGGTTCTCAACGATACGGTACGCAGTGAAGTCGATGCCCTTCCTTTGGAAATTCGGGCGCGTCTGTTTCGGCTGGAACGTATGATCTCTCAGGTTGGTCTTGAAACTCTGCGGGAGCCGTATGTCAAGCACCTTGAAGGCAAGCTATGGGAAATGCGCGCGACTGGAAGGGATGGCATTGCACGGGCCATCTATGTTACGGCGATGGGCCGCAGGGTTGTGATTGTTCGCGCTTTCATCAAGAAGACGCAGCAGACGCCGCGTAGCGAAATCGACCTTGCCCAGCGGCGCGCAAAGGAGATTTTATGACGATTCCTTTCAAAGAACTAGCGGATGAGTGGTTGAAGAATCCTGAATTCAAGGCGGAGTACGATCGTCTGGCGCCGGAGTTTGAGATTGCCACAGAACTGATCCAGGCGCGTCTTCGTTCTGGTTTTTCGCAGGTGGAATTGGCCGAACGCATGGGTACCAGCCAGTCGGCCATTGCGCGGCTGGAGAGCGGCCAAACACTGCCCAGCACCAAAACGCTGCTGCGCTTCGCAGAAGCTACTGGATCGAAGTTGCATCTGCGCTTGTCCGCCGCATAAAGCCCGCGCGCAGGTGCGGCCAATCGGTCCCCGTCGGCGTCGGCCTGCCCACCATCAAGCTCGACAAGCGGATTGATCCGCAAAATTCAGCGAATCGAGCGCAAACTGTATACCCCCCGGGGGTGTGGGGGGGGGAGGGGGTCTGCCGGTGTGAGTTGGCTGGCGCGCACTCCCCCTTTTTTCATGATGCGCTGCTGAATGGAAAAGATCTGCAACGATCGGGGTCAGTGAGATAGATTGGGATGAAAATCGCTCTTTGATCCCATAATCCTGGAACCTCTGAGCCATCTCGATGGAATTCTGCAAGAGGCTCTTTATTTCTAAGATGCTCTAACTACATCCAAAAGGGCCACACGTTGCCCCTAATGTCATCAGAGCGTAGAGGAACGCGCACGCATTGATCAAGGGTCCGATCCAGCGACTCCACCCAAGCCCAAACAGCGAAACTATAAAGAGTAGAAGCGATCCGAAGAAACAGACACTCCAGATCAGCCCTAACTCTCGTGCGTACCGAAGTCTCTCTTCTATTAGCAAGTTTGAAGGATTAGGACTAGATGCTTATCTCAGCTACACAAAGCAGGCGGCTGCGAACAAGAGAAAACCAAGCACTGTGCTAATCGCCCCAAACCTTCGCCTCCAAATTGAAATGCACGGATTCTTCATAGGCTTCAGGACATGAATGGTATATGCCTACTCTTCGGGTGTCCATCCTTGCGCTTGTTTCTGGTGCGAAGGTGGGAAACTTCAACACGTCATCGTCATTGCTTTGTATCAGGGCACACTTTTTTCGCGCCCCTTTTACGGCAAGAACTCGTTCAGATATTCTCCAAATTGCGGCGAACACTGCGACGGCGGGCGCTGTTGCAGCATCTATTCAGAAGCGCCGCAATGGCGCTGGCCTGCAAAACAAAGAGGAGAGAAGTCCATGGCAGATTCCACGTCGTCGCGCGTCTGGTTCATCACGGGAAGTTCCACTGGTTTTGGCCATCTGCTCGCCAAAGAGCTGTTGCGCCGCGGAGAGCGTGTCATCGCCACCGCGCGCGACGTTTCCAAGCTGGAGGATCTGACTCGTCAGTACCCTGAAAAAGTCCGCGCATTCACGCTCGACGTCACCAAACCCGCCGAGATTGAATCGGTCGCGCCGCAAGCCATTGCAGCATTCGGTCATGTTGATGTTCTCGTGAATAATGCAGGTTACGGCGTGGGCGGAGCGATTGAAGAAGTGTCTGAAGACGAGTTTGAGCCGATGTTTCAGACCAACATCTACGGCCTCATACGCACGACCAAAGCCTTCCTGCCCCATCTGCGCGAGCGTCGCAGTGGACACATCTTCAATTTCTCTTCCATTGCCGGTCTGGCCGGTTCGGCGGGCTGGGGCTTTTATAACACGACAAAGTTTGCCGTTGAGGGTTTCAGCGAGGCGCTGGCCGCGGAGTTGAAACCTTTGGGAGTGCATGTAACGGTGATCGAGCCGGGCCCCTTCCGGACGGATTTCCTGGGCCGCTCCGGAAAACTTGCCCACAAAGAGCTGCCGGAATACGCAGAAACCGCGGGCAAGGCCCGGGAGTATTTAAAATCTCAAGCGGGCAAGCAGCCCGGCGATCCGCAGAAGGCCGTCGAGGCCATCATTGCCGTTGCCGGCTCGCCCGAGCCGCCCATCCATCTCATTCTTGGCAAGTCCGCGCTGACGCGTTTCCGCGACAAGCTGGCGCACTTCCAGCAGGAGATCAATCGCTGGGAAAGCGTTACCACAGGCGCAGATTTTCCCGACGGAAAGTAGCGCATTTCTCTTGTTGCTGTAGAGAGAATCCTCAGCTGCTGAGTGGCTTTTTCTTGACGCAGTGGCCTCGGAGTTTGAAGCCGGCGCCGCGTCACTGCGGACGCGCCGCCGCGCCGGTCTTTCCCAAACGGAGCTTGCAGCGCGCATAGGCACCAGCCAGTCCGCCATTGCGCGGCTGGAGAGCGGACAGCACCAAGACGCTGCTGCGCTTCGCCGAAGCTGCCCAATCGAATCTGCATCTGCGCTTGTCCGCAGCGTAATGAAACCGAAGCTCGACAAGATGACCGTCGGCGACCCGGGGCGATAAGTCCGCCCCGCTCACTGCGCCGGATTCACCCCTCCATGCACCACGAACCGGTCAAGGTAATCGTGCAATAGCTGGCGATGGGTTTTGCGGTAGGCGTCGTAGTCCTGAGCGATGCCCTGGTCGGCACCGCTGATAAGAATCCAGCAGTCCAGCAGTCCCGCATCCTTCAGCTCCACCAGGTTGCGCAGGCTCTCGTCCAGATCGCTTGTCTTGACGTTTCGGTTCTTGATGCCTTCGGCGACACCGCTCAGCGCCGCATCCTCTTCCTTCAGCGAGTGCCGGTATTCCTTCTCGTCCGGAAACTCCTTCTTGAACAGGTCGCCGTGATAGGCAGCGCGTGTAAGTGAGTACATCAGCCACGCCGAGGCTCCCGGATGCTTCTTGTCGTCAGTCGCCTCTGGATCGATGTTGATCGTGATGTTTTTTGGCTTATTTGGGTCCACGACAGGAGCTGATGGCCGGTCGATTTTTGGCGCCAGCAGAACAGCCTTCTCAACCTGCGCCCACTGCCGGATTCCCTGCCAGGCCAGCCTGCTGTAGGGCTCGGCCACTACCGCGTCGATGAACTTCTCCCGTGCAGCCATCGGGTCGTCGCCATACTTCAGGATCGCGTCGCCCCAATAGCGATGAGCCGTTTCGCGGTTCGGATCGATGGCGATGGCCCGCGCAAACCACTGGGCCGCGGTTTTCAGATCCTTCTGCGCGTAAGCCGTGTCGCCGGCATAGAGCGCGGCCTCATAGAGCTTAGGATCGGCCTCCGCCGCGGCCGCGTACTTGGCCAGCGCCGCCGGGAAGTCTCCCGCTGTATAAGCCTTTTCGGCCTCGGCCAGCAGGGCCTTGCCGGGACTATTGATGCCGGCATAGAGAGGCTGGTTGGGGTCGATATTGGCGATCATCCGTATATATTCGGTCGTATCGCCCAGTTCGACGGCGCGCTTGGCCGCATCCCGCTCCCGCGTCAGCGCCGCTTTTACTTCGGCTGGGTCGCTCAGTTGGGCAGCCTTTGCCCCCAGGCAGTCGGCCAGCCGCTCGGCATAGAGCATCTCATTCGGATAGGCCTTGGCCAACTCCTCATAGAGCGGCAGAGCCTCCAGCCTCCGGTTCGCCTGGAAAAACCTGTTCGCCTTGGCGGCCTCATCGTCCTGACCCGAAGCCGATCCAGCCGTCACGCCAAACAACGCAAGACACAAAGAAACGCCCGCTATCCATCTCCGCATGACCGTTCGCCTTTCACACACAGAATCTGGAACACATCACCACATAAACAACGCCGGCGCTCGTTTCGCCCCCGCGCTGGGTCGAATCCGCACGACCCTCCATGCTAACCTGCGATTCCATTTTCGCGATCACTTCTGCCTGAGCTGCGCCAGAAAATCGAGAACGGCTTGTTGCAGTGCGATCCGGTGATCGGAATAGGCGTGATCGGTGGCAATGTGAATCGCTTTGACCTTTTGGCTTCCCAGTCCTTCGACGGCTGCGGCAAGAGCGTCGTTGGCCGCGGCCCAGCCATCATCGGAAGTAAGGATGAGCAGCGGCCTGGCAGCAAGTTTGGGCGCAAGGCTCGCGAAATTCCATTGGGCGGCATTGGCAGAGACTTCGTTGGCCAGGCTCAGCGCCGTTGTGCCAGCGAGCGGCGCCATGTTTTCAGCCTCCAGAACAGCAGCCAGGCCGCTGACGGCAAGCTCGCGCTTGTCGGCCGGAGTCGATTGAAGGCGGCCGGCGCCAAGATCAGCGGCGGAGATGGTGATGATGGCTGTGACGGCTGCGTCGCGCGCGCCAGCCTGATAAGCCATAAAGCCGCCCATGCTGTGCCCGGCCAGCACGATTGTCTTTGCGTCACCGCGAAATGCCGAGGCGTGAACGGAGTCGCGCAGGTAGGCGATGGCGGCTTCCGTGTCCTCAATGCAGTGCGTAAAAGAGAATTCGCCCGGAGAACCCCAGGAGCCGCGGTAGTCGAAGTAGAGCGCGTTCCAGCCGGCGCGGCGAATCGACTGCGCCAGATCAAGATTGCGCTCGTTGCCCGGGAATCCATGCAGAAGAATGACCGTTGGATGAGGGCCTGCTCCGCTGGCGATATAGACAAAGGCATTCAGCAGCGCACCATGGCTGGGAAGCTGGAAGGACTGCATCGCGGCGGGGTTGGCTTTGTCGGGAGCCGGGTCAGTGGTAACAGCTGAGTTTTGAGCAACCGCAGGCGCGGCGGCCATAAAAGTTGCGCTGAGCAAAACTGCTGAGAGAAAGAAGATTCGCCGGTTCATGCGGTGATTGTAAAGGATTTTCTGGCCTGCCCGCCGGATGCCCCAGCTCCCGTTTTTGGGAACCAGGGAAGCCAAACCCCTCATCCCGTCCTTGTTCCGCGTCCAAGACGTCCGCCCCGCCACAGGCGCTTAGCGAAAATCGCCTTTCCCCAGGCGGCCGGAAGCGCCCCTCCACGACCCTCCATGCTAACCTGAAGTTTCCGGATCGTGGAGATTTCGTTTGCAGCAGTTCGATTTCATCAGAGCGGTATTTGAATTCGTCATCCTCATCTTCTCGCTCTGCGTGCATGAGTGCGCGCATGCCTGGATGGCCTCGCGGCTGGGCGATCAGACGGCCCGCCTGGAAGGCCGCATCACGCTCAATCCCATGTATCACGTGGACCCCATCGGCACCCTGCTCTTTCCGGGGCTGATGATCTTCGGACCTCTGTTCGGGCTCAGCATGTTTGGCGGGATGCTGGTGGGCTGGGCCAAACCCACGCCGGTCATCACCCGCAACTTCCGCAAGATCGTCCGCGACGACAACCTGACCACTCTCGCCGGTCCGGCTTCCAACCTGCTGCTCGTGGCGGTTGCATTTATCGTCCTGCTGATCGACGCAAGAGTAGTTCCCAACGGGCATAGCGTGGTCCTGGGTTCCTTCATTGCCGCTCTTGAGCGAGTCGAGGGCTTCACCCCGCAGCCGGTGGCTCTGCTCTGCGCGCTTGCCATTCTCATCAATCTCATGCTCTGCATCTTCAACCTGCTTCCCATCCCCCCGCTCGACGGCAGCCGCCTGATGCGCAACATCCTGCCCTACAACGCAGTGCAGGTCTACGACCGGATTCCATTCTGGGTCAGTTATCTGTTGATGATCTTTGTCGGCGGCATGATTATTCACGCATTCGTTTCCCCCGCGATCAACCTGGTCCTCTGGGGCCTGCTTCACATCTAGCACCAAGCCGGACGCACCCTTCGCCTCCCGTTACAATGGAATGAGCCGCTTTTCCCGGATTTCCTGCGGAGGCGGCGACATTCTCTCGGCATCATCCCGGAATCGATAGGCAAAATGGCTGAATCCGCAATCTCATCCTCCCGTCCGCGCGTACTGAGCGGCATGCGTCCCACCGGCAAGCTCCACCTGGGCAACTACATGGGCGCCCTGGCCAACTGGGTCAAGCTCCAGGACAAGTACGACTGCTACTTTTTCATCGCCGACTGGCACGCCCTGACCTCGGACTACGCCGACACCTCGAAGATTGCCGCCAACACCATGGACGTGCTGCTCGATTACCTGGCCGCCGGCCTCGATCCGGCCCGGAGCGTGATTTTCCTGCAGAGCAAGGTCTTGCAGCACGCCGAGCTGAACCTGCTGCTGGGCATGATTACGCCCGTCGGCTGGCTGGAGCGCGTGCCCACCTACAAGGACCAGCAGAAGAACCTGGCGAACAAGGATCTGTCGAACTTCGGCTTTCTGGGCTATCCGGTGCTGATGGCTTCCGACATTCTGCTCTACCAGCCCGATTTTGTTCCCGTGGGCAACGACCAGAGCGCCCATGTGGAGCTGACGCGAGAGATTGCGCGGCGCTTCAACCAGTTCTACAAGCTCGACGGCCGCGAGGTTCTGCCCGAGCCGAAGGCGCTGCTGACGCCCTCGCCGCAACTGCCCGGCACCGACGGCCGCAAGATGTCGAAGAGCTACGGCAACACGATTCAGTTGACCGACCCGGAGCCAGTGGTGCGCAAGAAGCTGAAGACCATGGTCACCGATCCGGCCCGCATTCGCCGCACGGACAAGGGCGACCCGGACAAGTGCCCCGTCGGCGACCTGCACAAGGTCTTCTCCACGCCAGAAACGATGGCCAAAGTGTATGAGGGCTGCCGCTCGGCCGGCATTGGCTGCATCGAGTGCAAGGGCTGGGCCGCGGACGCATTGGTACAGGTTTTGCAGCCCATCCAGGACCGGCGCGCCAGCTACACCGAGGCTCAGGCGCTGGAGATTCTCGAGGATGGCTCGAATCGCGCCCGCGCACGCGCCGAGCAGACCATGGTTGAGGTGCGCGCCGCCATGCAGATGACGCAGAACGGCAAATTGGGCCAATGAGCCAGGCGTGAACGGAAGCTGGGCTTTGTGCGACGCGGCTTGAGCGCTTGCGGTATGCTTTTCGGGAGATTTGCTTTTAGAACATTTTCACAGTTCCTGTATGTTTGAATTCGTGGTCTCCCACCCATTTCACAAAGAACGTGAAATGGATGGGGCACGGAGCTTCCTTACACCATCCGTGAAAATGCTATAGTTCCCGCAGTTGTCGCAGCCTTTTTTTGCCTCGCATGAGCAGGGGCAAATCAGGTATGGTTTGAGCCACCAAACAAATGCAATCGCTTGAGACGACAATCCCGTGGTGGCGAAAGGCCCTGAATTTCGCTCTGGATGGCATCCGCTCGGGGTTTGGCCTTTTTTCGCGCTCCTCAAAGACCGAAGCTGGCGCCGAGCCGAAGTTCACAGATACTTTGGAAGATACCCAGGAAAAAGAAACGACATTGATTGATCCTTCCCCCAAACCCGAAAGCGTTGCTGCCGCGCCAGCGATTCTGGCCAAGCCTGTGGCCGTCCCCGAATCGACCGCTGCCGCCGAACCCATTATGGAAGCCGCGCAGGCAGTTGTAGCGGCTTCAGAAGCTGTGGCTGTTCCCGAACCGATCGAAGCGCCAGAACCCGTACCGGAAGCCGAGCCGGAGATTGCGGAACCGACTGTGGAGGCCGAGCCTGTGAGCGAAGCTCTGCCAGATCCGGTGGAAAGCGCTGAACCTGTCGCGGAAACTGAACCGGAGTCTGCTCAGATTTCAGAAGCTGAGATCGCGAGTGACTCTGATCCCGAGTTGTTCGAAGAGCCAGTGCTCGAAGCCGAGATTGTTGAGACCAGGGAAGTACAGGCTGCGAGCGAGGCTCTGTCGGAGCCGGTCGAAAGTACCGAACCCGTTGTGGAGGCCGAGCCAGAATCCGCCGAGATTTCAGAAACAGAAGTCGTGAACGACCCTGCCCCCGAGGCGGTTGAAGAATCACAACCCGAACCGGAAGCTGAGCCGGAGATTGCCAGGGCTGCGGAGGCCGAGCCTGCGAGCGAAGCTCTGCCAGAGCCGGTGGAAAGCGTTGAACCTGTCGTGGAAACCGAGCCGGAGTCTGCCGAGATTTCAGAAGCTGAGATCGCGAGCGAGTCTGATCCCGAGTTGATCGAAGAGCCAGTGCTCGAAGCGGAGATTGCCGAGACCAGGGAAGTCCAGGCTGCGAGCGAAGCTCTATCGGAGCCGGTCGAAAGCGTTGAACCTGCCGTGGAAACTGAGCCGGAGCCTGCTGAATTATCAGAACCCGAGATCGTGAACGAATCCGTTTCCGAGCCGATTGAAGAGACAGAAACCCAACCGGAAGCTGAACCGGAGATTGCTGTGACTGTGGAAGCCGAGCCTACGAGTGAAGCTCTCCCAGAGCCGGTCGAAAGCGCCGAGCCTGTTGCGGAAGCTGAACCAACGCTCACTCCCGAACCAGCCACTGGCGCCCCCATCCAGCTCGTGCTGAGCACCGAGCCCACTGCGGATCAAAAGGCGGCAGCCAAGCTGGCCGCGCAACAGAAGAAACGGGACGAAAGCTCCGAGGAATCTCCCTTTTCCGTGGTCGTGGGCCAGGTTTATGACGGCCCCCTCGACCTGCTGCTGGACCTGATCCGCAAGCAGGACATCGACATCTACGACATTCCCATCGCCAAAATCACCGCGCAGTTCCTGGCCTATGTGAACCAGCTCAAGGCTGGCGACGTGGACGTGGCCGGCGAGTTCATTTATACGGCTTCACTGCTGATCCACATCAAGAGCAGGATGCTGCTGCCGCGCGCTCCCTCCGGCCCCGAAGATGAGGCCGAGGATCCCCGCCGCGAACTGGTCGAGCGGCTGCTCGAACACGAGCGCTTCAAAAACGCCGCCCAGATGCTGCAACAGAAGCAGATGCTCGAGGCCGCCACATGGTCCAACCCCGGCAGCCGGGAGTTCAAGGACGATGCCGCCGCCGAGCCGGAAATCGCCGCCGACACCGTTGACCTGGTTCGCGTCTTCAGCGACATTCTGGAGCGCGCGCGCAAGCGCCCCGTCCTCGACGTGAGCGAAGACTCGGTTACCGTGGGCCAGATGATCCAGTTCCTGGCGCGCCGCCTCACCATGGAAGACAAACCCATCGCCCTGCGACGCATGTTGAGCCACACCCGCAGCGAGCGGGCGCTGATCGCCATGTTCCTGGCGCTACTGGAGCTGGTCCGCCTTCAGGCGATTCTGCTCCGCCAGGACCGCGCCTTCAGCGAAATCTTTATCAAGAAGCACACCGATTTCGACGCCATGATGAACGATGGCCTCGCCAACGCCCACGACGACTGGCGGTAGGGTTCTCGAAAAGCCAGTCAAGTAGAAGAAACGGCGAAGCCTGGCCGCGATTCCCACATTCTTCTTTGAGCAAAGCTCAGGGACGAGAAGCCAGAGGGGAATTTGGCTTCGCCAAGCGCCTGAAGGCCGCGTTGTGCTTGGCTGAAATGCATAGCGCGACCCGGCGGCGGCTGGCGGGTTTCTGGGCGCTCTTTGCCCTTTCCGGACGGCTCTGATTTCCACCACCGCCAAGTACCCCCTTCCCAAGCCCCCCCCGCCTCCGTGTAGAATTATTACAGCCAAGTGAATCCTCGCCTGGCTATGCGAGCAACTGCGCAGGTATGCGGTTGTTGGGGTTTTATGGACGCCAATTTATCCGGCTCTGCTCTGTTCCGCCACAAGCGATCCCTCTTTTATTGGTCATGGAATTCTGTTGTTGAGTCTCAACATCGGAGGCCCAGGCGTGTCCGGAATCTCTCCGGCCGCATTGGTGAACTCTGATGGCCGATCTGGCAACCGCCGTGGAACCGCTGCATTCAGGCAAATCCCTGCTTGATCACAAGCTGAACAAGGCTTCCAGCCCCATGGGCATCGCAGTCTTTCTGCTGGCCTTGTCCAGCGGCATCTGCTATATCGCGTATCACGTAGTTCGCGACCTCGACACGGTCACCATCACCAGCATCTGGCCCTATATGCTGCTGGCCCTGGCGCTGCTGATCGCGCTTGGTTTCGAGTTTGTGAACGGCTTCCACGACACCGCCACTGCGGTAGCCACTGTCATTTATACCCATTCGCTGGAGCCCGACATCGCCGTGGTCTGGTCGGGGCTCTGCAACCTGGCCGGCGTTCTGGTCAGCTCAGGCACGGTGGCCTTCGCGGTCGTCACGCTGCTGCCCGTCGAGCTTATTCTTCAGGTCAGCTCCGGCGCCGGCTTTTCCATGGTCTTTGCGCTGCTGATTGCGGCCATTCTGTGGAATCTGGGCACCTGGTGGTTTGGGTTGCCGGCCTCCAGTTCCCACACCATGGTCGGCTCCATCCTCGGCGTAGGCATCGCCAACCAACTGATGCACGTTCACGCCAACACCTCTGGCGTGGATTGGGAACAGGCCATCAAAGTCCTCGAGGTGCTGCTCATCTCGCCGTTCGTCGGCTTTTTCTGTGCCGGAATACTCCTGTTCCTCTCCAAGCGGCTCATCAATTGCCCCTCGCTCCACGAAGCGCCCAAAAAGGACGAGCCGCCGCCGTGGCCCATACGCGTTCTGATGGTGCTCACTTGCACAGGCGTCAGTTTCTTTCATGGCTCCAATGATGGGCAGAAGGGCATGGGCCTCATCATGCTCATCCTCATCGGCACTGTGCCCACCGCCTACGCGCTCAACCACGCCTCCACTGTCAGCGACATGAAGGCTTTCATCGTTGCTTCCGAGCAGGCTGGCAGCATTCTGAACCGGCACTCCGATCCGAGCATTGGCGTCAGCTCCGATCCGCGCACCGAGGTCACAAACTATGTCCGCACTGGACAAATGAAGCCGGCCACGATCCCGGCGCTCCGCGACCTGATCCACGACGTGGACTACGAAGTCACGCTTTACAAGAGCTTCAAAGCCATTCCGGCCAACCAGCAGACCAATGTTCGCAACGATCTGTATGTGACCAGCGAGGCCTTCCGGCTGATGGCCAAGACCCACAACCCGGCCTTTGCCCCCGATGAAGTCAAAACTCTTCAGAACTACAAGAGCAAGGTGGACAAGTCCACCAGGTTCATTCCCGACTGGGTCAAGGTCGCCGTCGCCCTTGCGCTCGGCCTGGGCACCATGGTCGGGTGGAAGCGCATCGTCATCACCGTGGGCGAGAAGATCGGCAAGGAGCAGATGACCTACGCCGAGGGCGCAGCAGCCGGCCTTGTCGCCATGGGCACCATCTTTGCCGCTGACACCTTCGGACTCCCTGTGAGCACTACGCACGTTCTCAGTTCCGGCATCGCTGGCACCATGGCCGCCAATGGGAGTGGTCTGCGCCTCTCCACCGTTCGCAATATCGCCGCTGGCTGGGTCTTCACGCTGCCGGCCGCCGCGCTGCTGTCCGGTGGGCTCTATTGGATCTTCCGCTCGATCTCTTAAGGCCGTTTTATTCTCAGAGCCGCTTGCAAAAATCAAAGTGGAGTGCGAGTAGCGTCAGGGTTTGCAATAGGCTCAAATGTTTGCAGATCATTTTGCCGCGTCGTCGCACAATAATTCTCAGGAGCATTTTTCCCAATCGTCCTCCTTGTGCTGCAAAGGCGTTGCTAACTCCTTATCCTGGACGATTCTGCGGGCAACTCCTTTGTTTTGACGATTTTACAGCGCAATACTGCCTGTAAGCTCATGAAAACAAGTATTTTACGCCCAAAATACGGGTGGGGGTAGGTCGTATAGAATGCCGCTACGCCCTCGAGCAAGCCATGGCGCCGGAGGGGCAGCGGAACCCGTAATGCCGGTTTCCAGGTAATCTTGCAAGCTGCCCTACTGCCGTAGTTCTGCGGGCGAATCGGCTACCATCGCCAAGGGCCTGTTCCGGTCCGTACGCAGCGTGGGAACGGCCGCCAGCAGGCTTCGCGTATAGGCCTGGTCGGGCGCGGAGAGAATCCGCTCGCAGGGACCCGTTTCCACCACCTGCCCGGCGCGCATGACCGCAACCCGGCTGGCCACCTGGCTTACAACCGCCAAGTCATGGGAAATAAACAGCATAGCCAGCCCGTGCTGCTGCTGCAACTCACGAAGCAACTCCAGCACCTGCGCCTGAACCGTCACATCCAGCGCGGTCGTGGGCTCGTCGGCAATCAGCAGCCGCGGCCGGTTGATCAGCGCCATGGCTATCAGAATCCTCTGCCTCTGCCCACCCGAAAACTGGTGCGGAAAATCTCCGTAGCGCCGCGCCGCATCAGGAATGGAAACCGCCTCCAGGGCTGCAAGTGCTTTGTTTTTAGACTCTCTTCCTGTCCAGGAGGGAAAATGCGCCTCGGCGCTTTCGGCCACCTGACGCCCAATCGACATCACCGGATTCAGCGCAGTCATCGGCTCCTGGAAGATCATGGCGATCTCAGATCCCCGCAACCGCCGCAGCATCTCCGCCGGCTGGCTCAGCAGGTCCATCATGACAGTGCTTTGCAAGGCGGCATCGTATCCGCCTGTGCCTGCCAGCGTTTCGTCCAGGCCCTCCGTTCCGGCCCTCCGCCACAGAATCTGGCCCGTAACCTGCGCCGAGCTCCCCAGCAGTCCCATTATCGCCAGCGCCGTAGCGCTCTTGCCCGACCCCGACTCGCCCACCAGGCCCAGAACCTCGCCCTCATCGAGCCGCAAGCTCACACCGCGCACCGCCTCTACCGCTCCAAAGCGAATGTGCAAGCCGCGAATATCAAGAAGCACTCCCATGAAGTCATCCTAGAGCAAAACCACAGTAGCCGTAGCCTTGTTAGGAGTATCCTGTGTGGCTTTCTCTTCCACCCCAGCGACGAAAACCTGTCGCCGGGGACCCCGGAGAGGAAAAAGCCACTTGGCGGGCGTGCTTCCGTGACACACCTACTGTGGTTTCGCTATAGTGCATCCAGTATCCCGCGCCGGGTCTTCTCAATACGGCCCAAAAGTGTCCTGATTCTTACCACATCCTGTGCAATACTTTGCACAAGCACTTTTGGGCTAGCTTCTAACTTCAACATATATATACATCTCATTCGGCATAGCGATTGCATAGACACCATCCGTACCGAAGATGCAAGACTGTAGTAACCAGCATCGACGATACCTTCGCGCGGCAATCTCGCGGGGCTTCTGACTTTTCTTTAGCTCAAGAGGCGCAGTCGCAGGCCGGCGATGCACAGGACTTGCATGTCACCATGAAAGCGCAATTCTGCAATATGGGCGATCGGCTTGGCTTTCGCGTTCGAAAGGCAATTTATGGCTGACAGGGTACAATTTTCGAGCGAGCGGCGGGAAAGACAGCGCTTTAAAATCAGCGCTCCCCTTACCTTGATCATAGGCAAGCGGGGAATCCCAGGTTTTACCCAGAACTTGAGCAACCGGGGGGTATTTTTCCATTTGGACCCGGCTGACATCGCCATGCTTGGCGGCGTTTTTGAGTTTTCAGTCGAATTGCCACCGGAGATTACTCTCTCAACCTGCTGTATGGTTCAATGCCTGGGGCGCGTAGTCCGCACAGAGAGGATATCGGGACAATTGACGGGCATAGCAGCCGAGATTCTCGATTATTCGATTCAAAGGGAAGCCTCAGCCTGCGCCTAGAGCTTGCGCATGCCGAGGACGCGATGGTCGGCGAGCCAGCTCTTCTGCACGTAGACAAGCCGGTTATTGCTGTCAGGATCTGTGGGCAGGAGAAAGAAACCTGGGTCGACGAGATAGCGAAGGGAGTTGTATACCATTCCCTCCATCACTTCGCCATCGAGAAACTGCAGCCGCATCCAGATCCCGTGGACGATGGGAGCGCGGGAATAGAAATTCAGGTGCTGGTGATCCGAGTCCCCTTCAAAACTATTTACATAGAAAACAGCCTTGATATCTTTGGCTGAGATTTCCTCAACGTTATTCGACTCAAAAATGCGAACCCGGAAGGTCTCGGGCGAAGCATGGGGGGCGTGGCTCAGCAACTCCTCCATAGTGCTCCAGGCAGGTGAGTCGAGGTACCCTTTGATCGTCCTGGATCCGAGCTGGATCACAACCTTCTCCGACAACGGAGAAGTGGGGCTTTCTTCGGGCGGAGTCATGCCTCGTGTCTTGCCACCGGGCTGAACTGCTTCTGCGGTGGAAACAGGTTGTACTGCTTGATCTTGTACAACAACGCTTTGTAGCTGATCTGCAGTTCGCTTGCAGCTGCCTTGCGATTCCATCCAGTGCCCTCCAATGTTCTTGCGATAGCGGCAGACTCGGCGCCCCCCTTCAGATTCTGGACGAGTTGCTTCAAACTTCCGTCGCCGCCGTTGTTTTCCACGTTAAGCGTGAAGAATTCCGCGCTTGGCCGCGGAATCAGCTCGTCGATGATAGCCTGTTCATCGGCCAGGATGAGGTAGCGCTTTATCGTGTTTTCCAGTTCCCGAAGATTGCCCGGCCACGAGTGGCTCATGAGAGCATTCATGAGCGCGGACGAAATCGACAAGGGGGCGCGCTCGTACTTAGCGGCCACCTTGCGCATAAAGTGATGAGCCAGGATCGAAATCTCTTCCGTGCGCTCACGCAACGGAGGCATCTTCAGGGTGAAACCATTCAGGCGGTAATAGAGATCTTCTCGAAAGGTTTTTTGCGCGATTGCAGCCTTGATGTCAATGTTGGTTGCGGCAATCACGCGCACATCGACTTTGACGCTGGAGCGGCTGCCCAGGCGCGAAAAACTTCCGTCCTGAAGAACCTGCAGCAGCTTGGCCTGCAATACGGCCGGCATTTCTCCGATTTCATCCAGGAAAATTGTGCCGTTGTTGCAAATCTCGAACTTGCCCGGCTTGGACTTGACCGCGCCGGTAAATGCGCCCTGCTCATAGCCGAACAGTTCGCTCTCCAGCAGGTCGGCTGGCATCGCGGCGCAATTCACCTTCATGAAACTGCGCTGGCTGCGGGCCGAGAGTTTATGGATCAATAAGGTTGCGACTTCCTTGCCCGTGCCGCTCTCTCCAAGGATGAGAACGGGAATGTCTGCGCGCGCCACAAGCCTGCATTGAGATTCGATCTCGCGCATGCACTTGCTGGCCGCGACAAAGGATGTGTTTTCATCAAGGGGAATTTCTTCGATCTCATCGTTATTCCCGCTGACCGGCTGCTTGCCATGCTCCTTGAGACACTCGTGCACGGCCATGTCAATGTCGGCCTTCCGGAATGGCTTGAGGATGACGTCGGTGGCGCCCATGCGAGTCACCGTCACGACCTCCTTCAATTCGGCCGAGCAGGAAAGCATAATGATCGGAAGCGAAGGCCTGGAGGCGCGAAGTTTGGCGAGCAGACTGAGTGAACTCTCCCCGGAGCCATCTTCGGCAACGTGCCAGTCCATCAGGAGCAGATCGGGTACGGGGGATTCTTTCAAACTCTGAAGCAGTTCCGACGCCTCGGTAAACTGGCTCACGCTGAAACGATCGGCGAGAATGCGGTATAGATAATTCAGAACTGCTTGATCCGGGTCAAGGATTGCAATGCGCGGGTTGAGCGTGCTCTTCTTCGACGCCTTAGATGGAGTACTTGCCATTCCTTTAACTCCCCATCCTGTCAAACCGCGTGTGCGAGTAATCATTGCTCGCCTTGAAGGTAAGACAGAGATTCCTTGACGATACTCGCAGCAAAATGCGGAGAAGCGCAGGTCAAACTCCTGCGCTCCGGAAGTCCGTTCACATGGAGAGGAAAGGGGGATTCACTTCCACGTAGACGTTGAACAATTGTCTTTTTGTAATACTGAGGCCATAATACCACTCAAAGTGGTAATTGATTCGTCATCGTGTGCAAATATTTTCACATGCTGGGAGGACAGTCAGTTACCGGCAAAGCGAGGGAGCACAGTTTATAGCGATTTACCGCCTTTAGCGGTTGCGCAGACGCGATATTCTGGTTACCAGCGGCGTGCTCGAGTTTGGCAGGAGAGTTGCTAGCAAGGTAGCAAGTCTATCTCTGAATCTGACTCATCATGCCTCTGGCGCGCGCAACTGAATCAACCAATTTCCGCGATCTTCCCCCGACTGAGGTGATCTTCGGCCAGTCACCCCAGATGGCCAATGCTCGCGAGAAACTCGAACGGGTTGCCGAAACGACTGTTCCGGTGCTGTTTCAAGGCGAGAGCGGGACGGGCAAGGATATTTTTGCCAAGTTGTTACATCTGTATTCGAATCGCTCGAAGGGCGCCTTGGTCAAAGTGGCTTGCCCGGCGATTCCGAACTCTTTGATCGAGTCGGAACTCTTCGGTTATGAAAAGGGCTCCTTCACGGGAGCTTATGCAACCAAGCGCGGCCGCGTGGAACTGGCGGATATGGGGACCCTGTTTCTGGATGAGATTGGCGACCTGGACATGTCTGTGCAGGCCAAGTTGCTCCAGATGCTTCAGGATGGCAGCTTCATGCGTGTTGGAGGGCAAGAGCCGAGAAAGGTCAATACGCGGCTGGTCAGCGCAGCCAGCGAGAACCTGAGGCAGCAAGCAGAGGATGGAAGCTTCCGGCTGGATCTGTTTTTTCGCATCAATGCCGTAACGATCCAATTGCCAACGCTGCGTCAACGGATTGTGGATCTGCCGATGCTGATCGACCACTTTCTCGATCTGCACTCGAAAGCATACCACCGCAGTCCGAAGCCGCTTTCCCGCGAGGCGATGCGCTTGATGCAGCGATACGACTGGCCCGGAAACATACGGCAACTGGAAAACATGATTCGCAGCTACATTTTGATTGGCAGCGAAGAGGCTTTAACAGCGGACCTGGTTCCGTCTGCTCCGGCCGGCCCGGCCTGGCTGAACACCCAGATCGACCTGACCAGCCCTGTCTCGCTTAAAGAGATCACCAGGGCCGCCACGCAAGATCTGGAGCGGCAGATCATTCTGAAAGTGCTCGAAGCAAATGCGTGGAGCCGCAGAAAAACCGCTAAATGGCTCAACATCAGCTACCGGTCACTGCTCTATAAACTGCAAGACACGCAGATCCGCGGGTTCTCAGGCACGCAGTCCGAGGCGGCGAATCCAGTTGCAATGTCCATTTCGCATCAGGCCACGGCGATAGCAAAGGAAATCAACCCGATGTGGACTGGAAAGACTTCAAACTGAAGCCTCTGATCTATCGAGGGGCCTTATGCGCAAAAACTCTGCGGCAAGTTAGTGAACACTAGAGCAAAGCCAGAGTAAATCTGCCCTTGTTAAGAGTCGAGAAGGTGGCTTTTTCTTGAGGAAAAGGACACTTGAGGACATGACTTCCGGGTATAGCTACTCTGGTTTTGCTATAGCCCCCGCCTTCCGCCTGGATACGAGCGATCCAAAGATTCCGAGCAGTTCCGCCGCAACGGCCTCCCAGCTTCGGCTTCCGCGCGCGGAGATGGCCTGGGCGTCCCAGGCCCTGTCGAGAACCGATACGAGGGCCTGAGCCAGTTCTGCCGGCGAGCCAGGGGACACAAGCCGTCCGCATTCGTCACTCATGATTTCCGGAATGCCTCCGACATTCGTGGCGACGACGGGACGGCCGCTGGCGAGCGCCTCAAGCACCACGTTGGGACAGCCTTCCATGTAACTGGGCAGAACGATGAGATTCGCAGCCGCCATCCAGACAGCTACATCGTCAAAAGCGCAACCGGGCAGCGCGTGGATATAAGTGACTGCATTGTGAGCCTGAATGGCGCTCTCGACGACCGGCCTGTCTGGTCCTTCGCCAATCAGATAGACGTGCAGGTTCGGACGCGCCGGATGCAGCTCAGCCGCCGCCTCGACAAGTTCACGAAGACCTTTCCTGACGTCCATGCGCCCTACGTAAACAACAGCCTCCGCGGCGGGATCGATGTGTAACTGCTGCCTTGCTTCCCGACGATTCCCGGCATGAAAGACCGAGAGATCACAACCGTTGATGACAGCGCGGGTTTTTTCTGGCGCGGCTCCCATGGCTACGGCCTTGTTGCGCAAATCGCCGCTGACCGTGACCAGACAATCGGCTTCGCGCAGAACTGTGCGCGTGTGCATGGCCGATATGGGATCGCCAATTCTGTTGACGTCGGAGCCGATGCTCATGGCAACGACAGGAACCGCGAGGGCTTTGCCGATTTTGAGAGCCGCATAGCCATCGGGATAAAGGAAGCAACTGAAGATGATTTCGGGGGCAAAGTCGCGCACGGCGGGTAACAGAACACGCGCCGCCAACCATCCGTTCAATGGCCGGGAGACCAGTGGCAGCGCAGGATAGTTGTAGTAACTCGCCTTCACGCCGGGCGGGCAATAGGTTGCGTCCAGCTTGCCGTAACTCCGGCTTCGTGGCTTGAGGAGAGAAGGATAATCTGCGTTGGGATAGAAGACCCGCACATCGGTCTTGCGAGCAAGCACGCGCAGTGTCTGATAGAGCGACCGGCCCTGCCAGGGCTCAGCCGAACTGGGAAAATACCGAGTTACGACCGCGATCCTGAGCAAGCTATCCCTCCCTTCCCGCAGGCGGTGTAGAGCCGCACTCACGCTCTCTCCCGGCAATGGAATGCAGCAGGCATGCATAGCGCTTCGCGAGAGCCTTGCGTTCGTACTGCGCGATTTTTTCAATTTCTGGCTGGAAAGAGGCGAGCGGGGAATTGCCGCGGGCCGCAATTTCGATGAAGAGCCGGCGAATACCTTCGACATCGTGGCTGCCAACCCACCATCCAGCCCGCAGATCTTCCAGAAGACGCCGCACGTCACCCTCAGGATGGACGGTGGCGAGAATGGACTTGCCCGCGCCGATATAGTCGTAGAACTTGGCCGAGACATTCAGCGGGTCGTGCGTAATGAGCAGCGCGTAATCAGCCTCGTTCACCGCGGCCAGAGCTTCGTCTTGCGGCACGTAGTTCTTCAGCTCCACCATGTCGCCCAGTTGCAGAAGGGCTTCGCGATAGCGAGGCTCTTCGATATGGCCGATGAAGCGAAGTTTGAAACGAGACTTCACTTCGACCGGCAGCGACTGCAGGGCTTCAACCAGCGAAGTTGGATCCGTTGAGCCGTAAATGCTGCCAACGTAAGTCACCACGATTCTGCCGGCGGACCTGATTTCTGTCGGGAGCGAGGAGCAGCACAGTCTTGTGGCGTCGAATCCGTTGGGAATCAGTTGAAACTTGCCGTCAGGCTCCTGGGGATAACGGGCGCGAATTTCGCGGCGCGCGGCTTCGGTAACTGCAACAATGGCGGTTGCATTGGCCACTGCGCTTGCTTCGGCGTTGCGCGCCACCTTTTGAGCGCGTTCGCTGCGGCTGAAGCTGACTAGATCAATGGTGCTCGAAAGCCATTCATCGCGAAAATCAACCACGATGGGCAGGCGAGGAAACATCTTGCGAAGTCTCTCAACCAGCAGCGTGCTGGAAAAGGGCGGCACCGTGATAAGAACAAGATCGATCTTTCGTTTCCTGATCATGCGGCGCGCAGCGCGCGTGAGCACGGGAAGCCAAGTTACCTGCGGGTCGGGCAGCAGAGCATCCTGCAAGATTCTCTTGACGAAGTTCGGCTTGCTGGCCGAGATAGCAACAGCGGCTGTATCTTTGTTCGATTTCCTTCCCGTGATGAGTTTCTTGATCCACTTCTTGATGCCGAACGGAAGATCGAGTGTCACGGTGCGGTGAATACTGACTTCGGCGGGAATCTCCTTGAGGAGCGTGGGGTCGGAGCCCACAGCGGATGCATTGCGCGCGGTCAGCACATCAAGCCTGATTCCCTCGGCTGGAAAGTAGCGTGCCAGGCTTGCGGCGCGCAGCACACCAACGCCTCCGGCAGGCGGAAACGAATAGGTAACCAGCAGGACATTTAGCAGTTTCAATGTTGCGGCCTGACCCCTCACCAACGCGAGGAACGGAATAACTGTTCTATCGACTTCTGATGCTCCATGATAAACTACGGCGAAGTAATGGAAAACACATGATAAGCCTTAATTGTTGTAATACAGGCTCCCAGACTTGCTGCGATGATGCAACTAGAGCAGAGAAGCAACCTTGGCTGGCGAGGGTTGCTTTCGTGCTGCTATGCATGGAAGCACTCTTCTCCCTTTCCTATCGCAGCCTGTACCTCTCCGGCCGTTCGCCTCTTGTGGCTTCGATTGCGGGACTTTGCGTATTTGCAGTCATCGGCGTCCTTTTCCCATTTCGCCGTTCCCTCCTGCCTCCGCTGGGTTGCGTGTTGACAGTGCCGTCAATCGGCAACCGGGCATGGCTCATTTTCTGGCTCGTTTTTGGCCTGATCCTGCGGCTGGCCTGGGTGCTTCGCTTTCCTGTCACTCTCAAATCCGACCATCTCGCCTATTTTCAGGTGGCCGCAAATATGGCTCAGGGCTACACAGGTCCCGGCGCATACTGGCCGCCAGGATTCTCCTTGTTCCTGGCCCCATTTTTCATGGTCTTTGGCGCGCACCTGTGGGTCGCTCAGCTTTGCGGTCTGCTTTCTTTCGCGGCAACCTACCTGCTGACCTATGCTCTCGCCAAGCACATCGATTGCGGACTGACTGCCCGTATTGCTCCCATGCTGGTGGCCATCTGGCCGGGCTATTTCACGCTTGCCGGGATTAATTGCAAGGAAGTCTTTCTTGGGGCTCTGCTGCCGGCTTTCCTTTTCTTGTATCTAAAGGCCTCCGATTCTCGATCTGTTCGTGCTTCCGGAATCGATTCAGTGCTTGGACACGATGGCACTCGATTCCGGTGGGGCTTCGTGGTCCCCGCTGGAATCTGTATGGGGTTCGCCGCGCTTACCCAGCCGGGGTTTCTGCTTTTCCCTTCCGTCATCTTTGGGTTCGAGATGTTGCAGGCCAGAGGCTTCCTCAAGGCCGCCCTGCGAACCACTGTTTTTTCTTTTGTTATGATTGCCGCAATACTTCCCTGGACTTATAGAAACGCACTTGTTCTTCATCGCTTTGTGCTTATTTCCACAAATGGCGGCTCGGTCTTTTATCGAGCCAATAACCCTCTTGCGAACGGGAATTATTCTGCCGAAGGAGAGGTTCCCTTGCCTCAGGACGAATTCGCGGCGGATCAACTGGGCTACAAACTGGCGGATGATTGGATAGCGCATCATCCGGTAGCTTTTGCCGCCCTGATGGTCAGGAAGCAAGTTGTGTTTCTGGGCGATGACGCGGTCGGCGCATACGAGACTTTGAAGCGCGACCTTAATCCATCCGTCGTTCGTTATGCGCTTATCAAGGGGGTTTCCAATCTGTTTTGGCTGGCGCTGTGGACGGTTCTGCTTCTCGGTTTTCCACTTTTGTTCAGGCCGGGAAACTGGCGGCTCTGGTTTGGCCTGCTGTTTTTGCCGTTGGTCTATCAGTGGGTGATTGACAGTGTCTTCGAGAGCGGTCCTCGTCACCACGTCCCTTACGTCGCCGTCATCAGCGTTCTGGTGAGCATGGTGCTGAGTTTGGCACTCCAGCGAGCGCCCAAGCCCAATCAGTAATTCTTTTGGATGAGCAAGTCTTTGTCTGGCGCCAACGGCAATCCTCGAAGGATGCCGAATTGTATCGACACTCCCGATTGGCCTTACTCTCGAAGAGTCTTCTCTATTGGGCAGCATGACAACCGGAACTTATTTAGGCCGCGCATTGGCCACGCCTGCAACAGGCCGCATCAACGCATCGGCAGCTTGGTACATCTGCCACGCCGTGACCCAGTGGACCTCAATGCCTTTTCGGTCTGCCTCTTCCGCGATCCAGTTGAACAGGTTGCCGAGGCCTCCGTTGAGCAGCGGCACGAAATTTCTCTCCTGCGCGCCGTGGGTGTAGAGCTTCAGAAAAAGATCGTCGCCAATGTTGGGCGCCAGATCGAGCCACTGGCGTATCCGCAAGGGCGTCGGCATATCGTAGCCGGCAATCTCGCCGGTTTCAAGGCGCGGCTTCAGACGTCCGCCGAAGCGCACGCCCAGCGGCCCGGTAATCATCAGCAGATCACCGCGTCTGCCGCCGCCAACGGTGGCCTCGATTCCGCGATCATAGGATTTTGGACGATTACCGGAATTGTTCGTGCACCAATAGATTTGGTTCACTACGCGCCCCTGCGTCGGCGAAGGAAGAGAGGGCATAGTGAAATCGGCATAGCAGCCCAGATCGCTCAGCAGAATGATCTCACCGCTCAGGCCGCACCACTTGCCATCCGGGCGGGAGTTATCCAGCGCCCAGTTGCCATGGATGAAACCAAAGACGGTGCGGCCGTCCACCTGGCGGAGCAGGCCGTGATCGTCGCTCAAACAGCGACAGTATTCGGTGACTTTCCGGATGAAGCATTCGCGCTGTTCGTTGTCGTGGTGCATATGCACTTCCACGTCGCCAACACCCAGGTGGACTATCTCAGCTATACCGTCGAGCAGATCGCGCCGGTATTCTTCCTGCGGGTAGAAAAAGGTGTACTGTGGTCGATGGCCTGCGGCATCCAGGGGAGCGTTCTCCGCAATTCCCGGCCACTTGTCTCGCCACTGCGCGACGCGACTAAGCGCGGTCTTAACAGATGCACCCATGCCGATCGGCTCATAGTGATCGGTGATCGCTACCCAAAGCCGCTTCCGCCGCGCAGGCCGCACGCTTTTCCGCAGGCGGTCCCTCAGATAGGGCACAAGCCAGATTTCTGCATGTCGTGGAAGCTTCATGGAAGTGACCTTCCCTTTTTTTGCGCTTCGGCCGCCCACCGCGGATGGGCTGCAGCCATAACAATCAGTCTAAATGATTGAGTACGTGCTTTCTTTGTTGGCTGTTTCCACAAAGGAATCTTATTTGAAGGAGCATGGTTGTTCCGCCTTGACACAGGAATCTAACGCTAATTAAGCTTCTGATAGCACCAATTAATCTTCAGGAGAACTCCATGTCATCTGCAGCCAGTTCGTCGAGCCAGCAGTCGGCTTGCTCAAAGGCTGCAACAACGCTTGGTTCAGGCAGGCTCATCGGCCCAGCAGCCGTCTATGCTTGGCTTTTTTTTGCGGCTTGTTTATTTCTTCTGCAAACTCTTCCCTATTTGTCTTATCGCTGGGTCACGGACGAGAGTTGGTACGCAGCTTCCGGTTATTCAATCGCTCATGGTCACGGAGCCGCGGTTCCCGCCATGGGCCCCAATGACGTTGAAAACCGTCTTGACGCACGGCCACCCGGAACCGCGCTTGTTATCGCCACTGCTTTTCGGCTCTTGGGAACCAGCCAGATTCCAGCTCGTCTGGGATCGATTGTGGCCGGATTGGGAATCATATTTCTTACTTATTGCCTTGCGCGCAATGTTATCGGGAACCCCGGCGCGTTGGTTGCCACATTTCTCGTGGCGACTGACAATCTCATTGTATTGACTTCGCGTTCCGCGCGGCCCGAAGCTTATACAACCATGATGATTCTGGCCTCACTGCTGGCAATAAAGCAGTATGCTGAAAGCAAGCGACTCTCATGGGCTTTTGTAACCGGCTTTCTTCTCGCCGTTGGAACCATGTTTCATGTCACGCTGCTGGGTTACATCGTGACTCTTGGCATTCTGGTTATCGTTCTCGATTGCAAACGCAGCGCATTCCCGTTGCGGGGAGCAATCTGCTGCGCGTGTGGATATGGCCTCGGGCTGCTCCCCTTTGTTATTTGGCTGCTTACCTCTCCTTTGGGAGGCGCCGGCTTCCGGGAGGAATATCTAGGCAAGGCCAAGGGCCTTTCGCTGTGGCTGAAGTTTCTGCAAGAGGGACATCGCTACTCCGACCTGCTCGGCTTCAACATGCTGCATGGACACGGGCTGGAATCTATCCCTGTCAGGCTTCCAATACCGCTTTTTTTCGTCGCGGCCAGCTTTTTTCTCTGGAAGCTGCGTAGGCGGTGGTTTTATCTTGAATTGCTTCTGCTCATCCCAACAGCGCTTTGGTTCATATACACAGCGAACAAGTCTTCGCGCTATCTCGCGATTCTTGCCCCGATTTTTGCCCTGGCGATTGGCGCGGCTATCACGGCAACGAAAGCTGATCGAAAGCTGCGGAACATTCTCCTTGTGCTTTCCTGCATGGTCGTGATAGCGCAGATATTTGCAAACTTGGTTTTACTCCATGCAGCGCGCAATGCGGATTACAACAAGGTGGCGGCAGAGTTGCGCAGCGTGATACCCCCTGGCGAGACAGCTTACGGGACTATTACCTTTTGGCTCGCACTTCATGATCATCCTTTTATCTCCTATGAGCGCACAGATCCATGGATGGCCGCCAACCAGTTTCATGCGCGCTACTTCATCGCCGGCGACCGCATGATGACCAACGGTGACTCAAACGACGAAGTTTTTCATAAGAGCCTCAACCAGGGCATGGCCGAAATAATTTTCAAAAGCAGACTAGTCGGGCACTTTCCCGATCCCTATTACGGCGATCTTAGGGTTTACGAACGTCAGGGACCTTAAGTATTGGCCTTTAAAAGTGGCATGTTCCTAATTTATGCCACTTTTGAACAACGATATGCTTATACCACAACAGTAACTATGGAGATATTACATTTATATGCGCCATAGCGCCAATCTCGATATTCTACGCACTTTCGCGGTGGCGAGCGTCCTCGTTCAACACCTGGTGGCGACGCTGATCGCACATGCGGGCTTTCAGAATGTTGCGATTGCCGGCTTTACGAGTCAGATTGGCCGCGCGGGGGTAATCGCTTTTTTTGTCCATACAAGCCTCGTTCTCATGTACTCTCTGGAACGCCTGTCTCAGTCTGCGGACCAGATCAGTTTCCGCTTTTATCTTCGGCGTTTTTTTCGAATCTATCCGCTTGCCATTTTTTGCATTACTCTGGCACTCCTTGTTCACATTCCAAGCACTACTTGGGAAAGCCCAGATGCTATCACTCTGCGCGTCATTGTCGCAAATTTATTCCTTGTTCAGAACCTCATTACAAAGATGAGCATTATCGGCCCCCTTTGGAGCCTTCCCTACGAGGTTCAGATGTACATCGTTTTACCCGCCCTCTACTACATCGCAATTAGAAGGCACGCCGTAAGCTATCTTTGTGGTCTGTTCGCCCTATTCTGCTGTCTCGGATTTGTGATTGCGGAGAAATCCGGAGGGCACCTTAACATGGCGGCCTATATCCCGTGCTTTCTTAGCGGCGTTCTTTGCTATGCGCTTCGCAATCGGATTCGTGCTTTTCTTCCCTCTGCTCTTTGGCCTTTTTTTGTTCTCTTGCTTATCTCGGCATACTGCCTTACAAACATGACCGGCAGGCCATCTTTTTGGAAGGGCTGGATCTTCTGCGTTTTTCTTGGATTAGCTATTAACGCCTTTCACGTCTCTTCCAACAGGCCGATTAATATTGTTGCCGAGAAGATTGCACTTTACTCCTATGGCATATACTTGCTTCATATTCCCGTTCTTTATTTTGTTTTTATGGTGCTAGGCATCAGGAATCTGTTTTTCGGTCCATTGCTCTTTGTAGCGCTTACTGTGTTCGCGGCCATTATTACCTACCACTCTATTGAGTCTCCGTTTATCAATATCGGACGAAAGCTTAGTTCCCGCTCGCCCCGTACTTCAGTTGGCTTATCTGCGCAAGATTGACAACATGACCTATGAATCGACAAAGGCTCCTGGGTTTTGTTGTCGAGACGGGAACATGGCGGGATTCACTCCAGGCCATGACTCCTTTGTATTTAAGGTTTGAGGGTAGCTATGACATCTTTCTGTCCATGCCACCTTGATCAAACTGCTTTTCTGCTCGTAGTTGTTCTCCGTAACACTTCAGACGAGCTGTAACGAGTCACATTCACGAGTCACAGTTATGCCTATTGGGAGGACATATAGACCTATATGCATTATTCACTGAGTTGCGGAAGACCGGGGAGTGGGCCCACCCGGGAATTGTTCCACGCGGCCATCGGGGTACACCCAGAAGCATGGGTCTTTAACAGCCGTAACCGGGCTGCAACTTTGAAACATCTGGTCGGCCGAAAGCACGTTAGCGAAAAGGCCATACTCATTGCCCGTTTGGAGTTGCAGAGCACTGCGAACAGCTCCAACGCCGTCGCCGTTGCCGATTGTATCCAATCCGCGATAAGTGTAAAGTCCGTAACGAGGCGGAAGCGTGTACCCCGGCGCGTTGGCTAGACGAATATGCCACTCACCTTGCTTCCAGTCAGCAATTGGCAGACCATTAAGAATGCGTTGTGCGATGGCAGCGGAATGAATTACCCGCTGGCTCCGTCCCCAGGTGGCGCAACCATAAGATGATATTAGAAATGCAATTAGAATGTAAGAGAGTGCTGGATGAGAGCGCCGCAGAACAGCCAGGATGTATGCCAATGCCAACATGGTATAGGCCACGGGCAGGTACAAGTACGTTTCGGAGGGACGATCACAAAACACTAGCAGAGGAAGAATAGAAAACACTGCCGCGCCGAGAAGAAATACGCATCGCATGAAAGATACGGAGAACCCATGCTTTCGTATCGCACGCCACAATGCGAAGATGACTAGCGCCACGAAGCATGCAGCACAAGCTCCGGCAATGGCCACAAGTTTATGGCTTATGCTTTCAAGATGGATTTCAGAGACCAGCGGCGTTCCGAACCATTGGTTGGCGAGAAGCGAATCCACGGGAAGCAGAAGGGCGATAACGTACATAACCGAATTCTTTGCGATTAATATCAACGGAGCGATGGGTTGGTGTTCACCTTTCAGCACCATTGCACGCGTTCCAATCATCGAGGCCACCACCGCCGTCGATAGAAGCAATAGTGCCCATACCCACGACTTCCGCACCCGCACGCGGTGCAAAAGCAGAGAATCCAGGACAAAATAGAGCACTATGATCCCCAGCGAGGTCACATCTGCTTCGTATGTGAATACTCCGATCCATGCAATAGTTATCGCCACAATGAGCCATCGAAGTTCATGCCTGCTTGCCCGGTAGGACCATATTCCGAGGGCGACCGAGATCAAAGCCATTGAAGCTGCAGTTGTGTTGGTCCATATGGCGCCGGCTACAGCCTGGTGCGCCAACGGATTCAATCCAAAAAGAATTGCACCGACCGAAGCAATGAAAATCGAATCGGACAGCAATGTACCAAGGCCAAACAATACAGCGACGTTCAACAGGTGAAAGAATACATTTCTCGCTCGGAAAATACCTGGCCCGCCGTGACCAAGGCGGAAGAAGACAAGGTTAATCGCGCGGTTCAGCGGCCGATACTTGGCCCCGTCATGCTTGGTTGTGAACATGATCGAGGGTTGCCGGGCATCCTCGAAGACTGTCCTGTTGAGCTCAGCGAAATCATCATAATTGACGAAATAGGCTTTGGTAAGTGGAAAATACGGAAGACTTACGGCAAAAAGAACGACTAATAATGCGGAAATGCGCTTCACGAGACGGCTTTTTGAGAGCTTTGCTCCTTTAGCGTCTGTGGTATCTCCCAGCACCTTGGAGAAGGGCATGTTTTCCGCACCGCTATACGAGCGTGTTGTCGTCATATCAGACCTCTTTGCTGCGGACTTCCATCGCAAGCCAATCATAATTATATCCGGGCGACCGTCTTTTATCTTTCGTTTGGCCGCGCCATTTTCTGGGCATTTGACCGGAAGCAGGTTACGGCAATGTCGGTTGCACACGATGTCGACGCTATTGCCATTGCATTGTCTAAGAACTTCTTTGATGGATCTGTTGCGGAATATTGACCTTTTTTTTGATGGGTGGGTCGCCGCAGATTGCGGTATTCTAGATAGGATTGTTGATCTTGCTCAATCACCTGCGAAATGGGCTTGTTTTTAATTGTTCTTTATTTCGTTACCTACTACCTCACGCCGCCGGTCTTATTCGGGCCGTTCGCGGTTGCTCGTGTCGAGGTGATTATTGCAGTACTGCTTTCGCTTATATCGCTTCCTAGACTCAAAGATTCAGCTGTTTTAAAGACACCGCAACTGTTGGCGTTGATTGGGCTGGCTTTTTCAGGTTCTTTGTCAGTGCTTTTTGGAGTGCATTGGGTTTCAGGAGCAATAAGGGCGTTCCCAGCATTTTTTCCGTGCGCATTTGCGTACATTCTGGTGTGTCTGCACTGCAACTCCAAGAAGAAGTTGCAAGTTTTAGTTGGTATGCTGCTATTTGTTTGCCTGTTTGTGATTGCGCATGGGTTTATCGATCTGCGTTATGGAGTTCGAAGCAGCGGCTCTCTTCCGTCCGTAGCCACACAAGAGGGAGAGCAGAATCAAGAATCATGGAACATCGATCATCCTTATTTGCTTGCATCATATAACAGCTCGGGAAAGTTATTTTGCCGGCTGAGAGGGTTGGGACTGATTCACGATCCGAATGACTTCGGGCAGTTGATTGTCTGCGTCATTCCGCTCGTTTTTATCTTCTGGCGTTCAAAGAAAATGGTTGAAAATGCCTTATTTGTCATCTTGCCAGCGTGCGCATTGTTATATGGGGCTTTTCAGACGCACTCGCGAGGCACCTTGCTGGCCTTGGTAGCAATGATGATCGTGGCTGCACGACGACGCATCGGCACGCTGCCTGCGCTAGTGCTGGCGTGCGGGTTGTTTATGGCGGCAATGGCGCTGAACTTTACAGGCGGACGGGACATTTCAGCCGACGCAGGAGCAGACCGCACAGAGCTTTGGAACACCGGCCTGCAGCTTCTGAAGTCTCATCCGTTATTCGGAGTGGGGCTTGGTAACATAGCTGATTACACCGATACACACCATACAGCACATAACTCCGTGGTGGTCTGCGCTGCAGAGCTTGGTTTTGTTGGATTGTACTTTTGGTGTTTGTTTCTGTTCTCGTCGGTAAAGGACGCTTTGACGGTGGCTTCGCAGGCAAAGGTAAGTGAGGCTGAGCCGATTGTGCCGGAGGAAGGTCCTTTTCCGGCGGCAACACAAAGGATAGAAATTGTCGACAAAGCGGAGATCAACCGTCTAGGGCGTTTGCTTGTTCTGTCATTTACGGGCTTTCTGGTTGCGGGATGGTTTTTGTCCCGTGCCTATATTATGACTTATTTTCTGCTGGGTGGCATGGTTGAGGTAGTTTTCGGAATGGCTTTGCAAAGAGGAATGATTGAACCCCGCTTGCGGTTGCCTCGTGTGCTTTTCTATACAGGTGGGTTGGCAATTTCGCTTGTGTTGATGGTTTATGTGATGCTTCGAATTACGAACCTGATGCACTGATTGGGCGGTTGAACGGCTTGCAGCGATCGATGTTTGAAGCAGAGGACAAATCGACGCGGTGTTCTTCGAGGTTGAGGCGGCTTGCATGAAGATTGCGCATGTGGTTGACAGCATGGAGGTCGGCGGAGCCGAGACGCTCGTATCGCAAATGTGCCGTTTGCAGCGAGAGCAAGGGCACGAACCGCGTGTCTATGTTGTCGGGACACTTGGGGCGCTTGGCGAACAGATGCAGAGGGAGAATTACTGTGTTCAAGCCAATGTGGGCCGGCACTTGTCAGACGCCTCGCAGGCTTTTTACCAGATATTCAGGCAGTTGCATTTCGACGTTGTCCATCTTCATAACCCGACGCCTACGGTTTATGCGGGCATCCCTGCCAGGATGGCGGGGGTACCAAGCATAGTATCTACACGGCACAGCCTGGTAGGATCGCCGCGCAGGCCGGTTGTGGAGTTGAAGTATGCGGTCGCGGCTACCTGTTGCGACTGGATCGTCGGCATCTGTGATGCAACGACGAATAACATAAAGAGTATTCACAGCGTTCCGGCACGCAAGATCACGCGTATTTACAATGGCGTGGCACCAATCAAACGAGTGGCACTGAAGCAGTGGCCGCCAAAAACTGGATTCACGCTTCTCTACGTTGGCCGGCTTGAACCGGTAAAGAACCACACGCTGCTGCTTGAGGCCTTTCGCGCAGCACTTTCTTCCATGCCGGGCCTGCGGCTTTGGATGGTCGGCGATGGCAGCCAACGCAAAGTGCTGGAGAGTCTGGCCAGGGAATTGTGCATTTCAGAGCAAGTAACATTCTGGGGGCAGCAACTCGACGTGGCGCCTTTCTTTTCAGCGGCAGATGCCTTTATCATGTCGTCGAAATCAGAGGGGTTGCCTATGTCGCTTCTGCAAGCTTTCTCTGTGGGACTTCCAACAATCGTGACTGACGTGGGCGGAATGGCCGAAGCTGTTCGGCTGGCACATGCTGGGATTACAGTGCCGGTGACAAATCCGTCAGAGATGGCGGCGGCGATTCATCAGCTGGCAAGGAGCGATGCGGAAAGGGTGCGACTTTCGAAGAACGCGGAAGACGCATTCCAGTCGCGCTTTACTTTGGAGACTATGGCCGATGCCTATATGAACCTTTATCGCAATACCTCGCGAGCTCGGCGCGTAGTGAAGAAATGAAGCTCGCTCTACTAGCAGCTTTGGCCTGTGAACAGATTTGCGTATTTGCGGGCTGTTTCCTCGATCTGGTGCTCTTTGAGAATTAAGCGGTAACCTGTTTCTCCCATGCTCCGGCGAAGATCGTCATCCCTCAGAAGCCTTTCCAGCGCCGCACAGATTTCTTCGCTGTCGCCCACAGAAACCAGAATGCCTGATTTGCCATTCTGAACATTCTCCGGCAGGCCGCCTGTGTTGCTTGCAATTACAGGAAGCTTGAATGACATTGCCTCCAGGACGCCAAGCCCAGATGCCTCCTGCCAAATCGATGCTTGGCAGTAGATGTCGCTTGCTTCGAAGACTCCCATGCCAGTTGGGTTGTTTATCAATCCTGTAAAAGTAACAGCGCTTTCGATTCCCAACGCTTTGGCGAGAGTCTTGTACTTTTCAAGATCGGGTCCTTCTCCAACAAACAGCAAGTGAACGCCCGAGCGCTTGCGCAAGAGATTAGCAGCGGCGTGAAGCATCGTTTCTACGCCTTTTTCCTTCACCATCCAGCAGACTTGAGTCATAACTAAGTCATGACTGGAGATTCCATATCGCCCGCGAAACTCGGCACGGCGGCGAGGGTCTATTTTATGAATCTCGACTCCGTTTTTCACAACAATGTTGCGGGCTGATGTGACACCCAGCCCATCGCCCGTTCTGCGGGTGAAATCCGAGACACTGGCAATGGCGGTCAGAGGCGCGGTGAGAATCCGCCCCACGATTCGTTTGGAAAGGCCCAACGGCGCTGCTATCTGGCCCTGAGGCCGCGATGAGTGATCGTTGAAGAAGACTTGTTTGCATCCCGCCAGTTTGGCCAGCCACGGAAAACAGCGAATGACGCCGTGAAAGGCATAAACGAAGGTTTGCGGCCGATGTTTACGGAGCAGCTTCCACAGTTTGCCAGCGCAAGCCAGCCCCAGGCCTTCCTGGTTGCCAAGCGACTCGATTGTCACGTATGGGAAAGAAATGTACGCTCGGAACTCGTCTGCTATCGGTCCATCAAAGCATAGGACCGAGTCCCATCCAGCAGCATCGGCTGCCATTACAAAGTACCGAAGGAATTTCTCTATGCCACCAATTTTCTGCGGCGCCAACCCAAGGACATAGATCAGGCGGGGCCTGTCTTGACGCTTTTCATTCGCCAACTTATCCCGCTCTGGCGGTTCACCGCTGTGCTTTGATACGCTCATTCTGTTTCTCCTGCTTTAGAAGCCGACATGCAGAGAGACCTTGGCGAGGTTGACGGCAAGGCACATCGCCTTATGGATTCCGCACACAGTCATCGGTTAACCGGATAGGAGTTCCCATATTGACAACTTCAAAATCTGTTACTTTGAGGTCTGCCAGATCGTGGGGAGTGAAATCCATGTCGGTATATTTTGCCTTTGTGTCTGCGTCGTTCTGCGCGGTGAGGGCGATATTTCCGCCGTCTGACAAAAACATGCCATATTTCTGCATGGCTCGGGCAACGACTTGCGCCGCGGGTGTCAGTTGCGACAAGTCATACGAGGCTTTCAGCCTCAGGCGTACACCCATAGGTAGAGCGGAAATTGGCCCGCGCGGAGCGCCGGCGTGCGTGGCAGGATGCACAAAAACGTGCGCGCGAATCTTCGGATTGGGAAGAATGAAACGAATTGCGTGGTTGATGCTTCCGGCTGCTAGTTCGTCCGCATTGAAGAGCAGCGGAGCTATGGGGAAGCCAGCGGCATCGGCGCTGGTGCACTGATCTCCACGCCCGGATGGCGGATACACGCGATTAAGGTCCCAGACTGCGAGAAAGGTCGCGGTAAGGAAACTCTCCGCATAATTGGCCCGATAGGCTTCATAGAGTTTTCCGCTGCTGCGATCAACCACAATAAGGTGGCAATCGTCTTTGTTTGCATCGCACTGATAGCCTTTTTCTCCTTCAACGCCGCCGCCAACAGGAAGAGGAACCGTGGAGGGCAGATCGGAATCCGGACTGAAAAACACCGGACCTTTGCGAAAAGGAACATAGGGTGTGGCGGCATTTGCCTGCAATACACGGAAGGCGAAATCAACCTGCATTCTGTTGTTATGTCCCCAACCGCCGGCATCGGCGAGCCATGCGATCATGTCGGAGGAATGTGGATCGAGAGGCGCGTGACTTATATCCTGCGTCCAGACGGAACCAGGAGGAAAGTAGGCCGCAGGCGCCACAACATTAGCCATCTTCGCCGCTCTTACGCTAACGAGGTGGTAGTGAAGATTGCTACAAGCCAGGATGGCTCCAATTCCTACGATGGAAATGAACAGTATCTTCGGACGGATCATGACGGCTTCGTTTCTCCCTCGTCAACATAACTCATTCAAGAGAATCTGTGAATCGGTTATTCCCCGCGGCAGATGCAGACACTTCCTTCCGCGCAGAACTTCCGGTTTCAGGGATTGTACTCGCCGCTGGCGGCTCATAAGAAGTCCATATCTTCCAAAGCGGACCACGCGCGAAGACAAATCTGTAGAGTCCGATGACAGCCGCTGCATTGAGCGCAAGCAGCGCACTGGCCGGAGCCAGAACACGTTGCGCCATGGGCATCTTGCAGCGAAGGCCGGCGATAGCAGCAGCCCAGCCGAGAGTTTGAATAACGGATAGTGCAGCGCAGATGAGCGAGCCGCGCGAAAGCACCAGCGAGGAGATAAGCAGCGAGACCAGCAGATAGGGCACTACGAGGCGCAGGAGTTTGTGTGAGACAAGCTGAAAGAAGACTGGGTTACGAGGGGTCAACGTCCAATGCGCCAGATGGAAGAGCTGGAAGTTTCCTGCCAGTGTTCGCACCTTGCGATGAAACTCGTCTTCAATTCTTGTTGGCCAGGTGTCATAAGCACATGCTTGTGGATCGAGAACTGATCTATAGCCTCTGTGGATAATCGAGAGAGGCAGAAACATGTCATCCAGGATGATTCCGGCTGGCTGTGGCACAGCGAGTTCGCGGCGAACTGCATAGAATCCGCCATAGACGCCGACCGGAGAGCCGCAGACAGATTCACTTGTTCTGATCCATTCCTCATAGCGCCAATAGATTCCGCTGACAGCCGCGGAGGAGGCGTCATGATTTTTTTGGCGCAGAATGAGTTTACCGGCCGCGCAGCCGACCTTAGGATCAGCGAAGTTGCTGACCAGTTGCTGAATCGCACCCGGAGCGATCTCGGGCCGAATGTCCACAAACAGAATTACATCACCGGTTGCTCTTGCTACTCCGGCGTTGACGGCAACAGCCTTGCCTGCGTGCTCATTGAGGATGATCGTGGTGAGACGCGGGTGGCTCTGACTAACCAGCAGTTCTGCCGTGCCGTCGGTTGACCCATCCGAGACAATGATGATCTCTTTGATGTTCGGATAGTCGAGGCCGAGCAGGTGCTCGATCTTGCGCGGAAGCAGCGCCGCGCCGTTGTACACCGCGAGCACGATGCTTACGCTGGGAGAAATTGCTTTGACTGTCCATGGCCGCGGCCGCAGCCGCGCAAGCAACCATATCACCGCGGGGTATCCCAAATAGGTGTAGAGAATACCTATGATCGACAGCCAGAATACGATCTTCACTGGGCTCCTCTTCGCAGAATGATCGTTTTGATGGTCTCAAACATGATGAGCAGGTCAAGGCCAATCGACAAGTGCTTGACGTAGTAGAGATCGTATTCGAGCTTTCGCCTGGTTTCTTCCAGGCTTGCGCCATATCGATAACGCACCTGCGCCCAGCCCGTGATTCCGGGGCGGACCATGTGCCTGAGATCATAGAAAGGAATCTCCTGTCTGAGCCACTGCACGAACTCCGGCCGCTCCGGCCGGGGACCGACAAAGGCCATCTCTCCGCGAAGGACGTTCCAGAGCTGCGGAATCTCGTCGAGCCGGACCTTTCGCAAGAACCCGCCGATCGGAGTTACACGCGAGTCATCCTTGGCCGCCCACACCGCTCCCTGCGCTTCGGCGTCTTCCCGCATGGTCCGGAATTTGAAGACGGTAAACAAACGCCCCCGCAGTCCGACGCGCGTCTGGGTGAAGAAGATGGGACCCGGCGAAGAAAGGCGCACCGCAAGAATAATGAGCGGGATGAATGGCAGGCATATTCCAAGAGCAAGGAAGGAAACTGCGAAGGAGAAAACACGCCGGAATAGCGTCTGCGTTGGACTCATGTGGAAGCCATCGGCAAAGATGAGGGTGCTGGGATTGAGCCCATCCAGAGGCAATTTGCCCGAAAGCCGTTCCAGGAGGGCACTGGAATTCTCAATAACTACGCCGCGGAGGCGGAGATCAAGCAGTTCCCGAACCGGCATAGCTTCCCGGCGGTTCTTCATGGCAACGATAACTCGGTCAATGCCGGGTTTCTGGTTGCAAAAGGCGCGAAGGTCCGCGGCAAAGCGATCGCGCTGTTCCTCAGCCTCGTTCTCCTCTTTCCAGCCGACGACTTCCATGCCGGCGTCGCGGCTGGCGCGCAGTATTTCGACTACGGCGCGCGCCTGCTGGCCGCAACCCAGAACATAGACGCGCTCGCGGAACATTGGAAGGGCAATGATTCGGTCGTAGACCCAGCGCCAGAAGACAAGGAATACTGTAAGAAAAGAGATTCCCAAAACAAGAACATAGGGGCCAATATCTAACTCCGGGAAGAAGAAGATAAGTCCCGCGAGAAGAAAGGATAGAGCACTGAGAACGAGTAACAGGCGAAAATGGATTTCCCAACTCTCTGAGATGCGCCGCGGTTCGTACAAGTCAAAGTAATAAGTAAGGAGCAGTGCGAGGACGGTAATGGCGGCAATCTTCAGCAGACCGTTTTCGTAGATCAAAACAATGTACGCATCCGGCCCCAGGGCGCACAGGGTGGCCAGCAGAAACGAGCCGGCCACGAGGAGCGTTTCACAAAGAAGCAGCACCAGGGTCCGTGTCGGGTAGTAAACATTGAAAAGTCTGATCATTTTTGTGGCCGCTTATCCTTTTGCGAATGCGCTCCGCTAGCGGGTTTGTTCTTGCCATGGTTGCCGTAGTTGTAATAGTAAGAACTGTTGCGTGGAACATCCTTGACCGCATTCAGCACAAAGCCAAGAATGCGCGAGTTGCTGAATGCGGCTTGCGCACGCTGCGCAACAGTATAGGGCGTGGCTGCTCCACGGGCGACGAGCAACACCGCATCGGCGGCACGGGCAATATCGACCGCGTCCGTAAACACGAGAACCGGCGGGGAATCGACCACAATCCAGTCGAAATGCGGTGAAAGGGTTGCTATCAGTTTTTCGATGCGGTGATTGGCAACGAGTTCCGAAGCGCTGTCACCGCCCATGCCACCTGGGATAAAGGTGACATCCGGAATACTGCGCAGGCCTCCGGCCTCGACGACGCGTGGATTCTGGTTGCGCTGCAGAATGTCATTCACCTCCGCGGCTCCCGCGAGATACTCCGCAAGTCCCGGCACGTTAGGAGCACCCAGAATGGTGTGAAGCGAGGGGTTGCGCAGATCCGCGTCGATGAGCAGAATGTTTTGGCTTTTGTTGCGCGCCAGGTTCATGGCCAGATTTGCCGCGACAAAGGTCTTGCCTTCAGCAGGCATGCCGCTGCTGACAAGAATCGTCTTCAGAGGACCAGAATCGAGAAACTGATAGATTTGCGAGCGCAGGCCACGAAACTGCTCGATACTTTCGCCGCGATCCGCGAGCGTCGGAAGGGAATCCAGGGCTGGTTTCCACGAATGCAGAGCGATGCCTGCAAAAAAGGCTTCATCCTTGGCCGGCGAATTCTCCCACGCGCCGGGAGCGGCAGTCTGCGCGGCTTCCGGTTCTTGCGCCGTTCTCTGCTCAAGATCTGCTCCTGGGAATGCATCATGCATGCGGCTCATTTTCAGGTTCCTCCGGTGAATCAGCTCAATTCGCGGTAAGCTGAATGATGTTGGAAACGTTTGTTTGCAGGTCCGCTTCCTGGATTCCGCAACGAATTTGTAGATGGCTATCCGCGCACGCTCTCAATGGGTTTCGGCTTTCGAAAAAAGGGTTTCCAGCGCTTGCGGACTTTGGCGGGTTGATCCAGGTCGCTGATGTATGAAACAACGGCCAGCGTCGGAAGATTAGTAAAGGCCCAAATGTCCCTTTCGTTGCGCACGGAAGTATCTCGATACTCAAGCAGCGCGGCAAGGAGCAGGCCTAGAACGAAACCGGCTGCAAGGCCGCCACCGGCAATTTCGACGTGGTTCGGAAAGTTTGGCGCATCTGGAAGGTTTGGGGCATCCATTACCCGGAATTGCTCGCCCTGCTGGCGATGCTCAAGAGCCGTCGCCATGGTGGATTCATTCATTTTGGTCAGCAGCGTGTTGTAGAACTGCAAGGCTGTTTCATGGTCACGAGTAACCTGCTTGAATTCTTCCTCGACCATTGGGCTTGACTCGATTTTCGACTCGTAGCTGCGAACCCGCTGCGTGATGCGAGCCTGTTCCTGCTTGGCCGCGGCCAGGGACTGCCGCTCGGCGCGAAGCTGAAGCTTGAGCTGCCGGAGCTGCGGTGAGTCGGAAGGATTTACCGTGGTCTCTCCCTTCGCCGGCTCGGCAGGAGCATGCGCGATTTCCTCTTGCAGATCTGCAACCCTGCGCTTGATCGCGATCACATCTGGATAACTGGATGTGTAAACACTTTCCAATTCCTTTTCCTGTTTGATCGCATCCTTCAGTTGAACCTTGAGCCCATCCTCCGACGTCCCTGTGGCCGAATTGCCATGTGATGTTTCCTGCGGCTCCTGGGCAATCATGGCTTCAAGGATGGTCTCGTTCTGTTGCAGGCGGCTTACCGCCTGGGTCGCGGCGTCAAGCTGCGTGGTCAATGCCTGAAGAGCGTTCGCATTTCCCGGTTCCTGCTCGGGAAGCATCCCGATATACTTCTTCTGGAAGGTGGCGAGCTTGGCATCCTGTTCATCGAGGTTTGTTTTTGCTTCGGCTAGTTGCTGCTTCAGAAAGTCAGTCGTGCCTTCGGCAGATTCCTCGCGCGCGCTCAGATTCTCGCTGACGAAAAGTGATGTAATATCACCGCACACCTGCTGCGCCGTGCGCGCGTCCTGCGCCTTGAACGATATGAAGAAACCCGGCATCCCATGCGATTGGTCCGAGCGGATTGGATTGATCCCGATGGCCTTTCGCGTCATGTCAACGCGGTCGTCCATGCTGGCTTTGCTGTCGCCGTACAGGTTATACCGCTCGATGATCGGCTGAATGCGCGAGCGGCTCAGTATCTGTTCCTTCATGGATGCCAGGCGCGAGCCCAGGTCTTCATTGACGACAGGCTTGACATAGTTCTCTGGTACCTTCTGCTGTTCGATGAGCACCAGCGTCTGGGACACGTACTGCGGAGGCAGCGTGTAACTGAATCCGAGACCAATTACCAGGGAAAGGACCGCGAAAGCCAGAATCAGCCAGAATCGCCGCTTCAACATTCCTGCGTAGTCCTGCATTGTCAATTCCCGATGCCCGAGCATAGGCCTCCTTGATGAGCTACTTTCTGAGATGCACTTCCCGCGGGGAATACCCGATGCCGAAGCTGAGCGACTGATCCAGCCCGTTAAGTATCGTCGCTGAATTCACGATGCTCGACGATTGGTCGGCCGCCGTGTAACTTGCAAAGATGTTAAAGTATCTCCCCAGCCGCCACGTGGCCTGCACTTCACCATTTTTTGCATTGGTTGTATAGTTACCGATCAGCCCGGAAGTGCGCACATACGAGCCGTTCAATTCCACATTCAGGCTTCTTCCAATCTTCCTCGTAAAGTTCCCATCGATGTCATCCGTTTCGGCTCCGAGCATATATCCGGATCCGCCTGTGGTTCCGTGGCTATAAGACAGGCCGGCAGTTCCAAACCTTAATGTGTCCTTGAACGAAGCGCTCGCCGAAATCCTTGTTGAAGAAGAAATCACGGCGCTGTCGGAACTTGATACCCACTGCGGCCCGATAGTAGCGCTGGCGCTGATTTGCTGGTTCCACTGGCGGCTGAGGCTGAGCTGTACGGTGTTGGTTTGACTAAAGCTGATTTGCGCGGCACTGATTCCAGAGATTGAACTCGATCCGCTGTAGCTGTATCGGGAAAAAGAATACTGGCCTGAAGCCGAGTCGCGCGCGCCGAGCCGGCGGGAGATCCCGGCGTCGGCAGTTACTGTATTCATGTCCAGGCCATTGCCGTCGATAAATCGCATTTGGCCTGAGGAACCGCCAATATTAAGTGACGACGCATAGTTCAGTTTGCGTCCAATTCCTATTGTCGCGGTATTATCCAGAGTGCGGGAATTCAGAGCAAGAATTGTCTGGTCTGGCGCGGATGTTGAGCCCAAAAAGCCGGTAGCCTGAGTTTCAAAGGTATAGCTTACGTTGTCGGTGGCCGAAAGATTCCAAGAGCGCCCATTCATGCCTTGCGACAGCGAAAGGGATTGAAAAGTATTTCCCGGCGAGGACGGGCCGTTCCATCTCCACCCGTATCCGCCGTTATATTGCATGCTGAACGGAAAGCGCTTGCCGATGTTCGCGTAGCTCGCATCGCCAGAGGCCATGCTCCACTGCCGCCCATCCTGGCCATAGCCGAACTGAGAGGTCTGCGAATAACGCAGATCGTAGCGCAGTGTGCCGCTGACCGGCAGCCCCGCGAAGCCAACGGGGCGGCTCGTCACAGCCGGAACAACTTGCGCGGCCGTCGCCGCGCTGGCGGTGAGCAAGAGTGTCAGGATGGTGTGACTTGGCTTCATTTCAGCGGCCTTAAGGAACGACAATCGTATCGCCTGGATTCAGAATCAGATTGAGCGAAAGGTCGCCCTTCAGCGCCTGTTTGTATTGCACGGGAATCTTTTGCTGCTTTCCGGCTTCGGTGCGCAGAATATAGATCTTCTTCGCGTTGGCGTACTGACTAAGTCCGCCCCCGGTGGCAATAGCCTCCAGCAAAGTCATGCCGGGAGTCATCTCGATCGGCCCGGTTTTGCCAATCTCGCCGATCAGAAACACCTTCTTGCTGTTTATCTGGTTCAGAATGACTGTGACGTTGGGGTCCTGCATATACTTCTTGAGCTTGGCCGCAATCTCGTCCGCCAGTTGCACCGGCGTCTTGCCGGAGGCCTTGATATCGCCCAAAAGCGGCATCGAGATCATGCCATCAGGCCGGACAAGCAAGCTGCTCGACAGGGTCGGGTCTTTGAATACCGCCACACCGATAACATCGGATGCGCCGATGACATAGCTGTCAGTCATGGACGGCGTGGCTGGCGTTAGCGCGGCCTGCTGGCCGGCAAGCGCCTTGTCTTGAGCGTGGCAGAAAAACGCCGTCGCAAGCAATGCCACAAGAATGACAAGCCTTCGCTGTTTCATGGTGTAACTCCATTCTCGCAGATAGCGGATCGGTTTTCCGTTTCAATCTGTTTGAGTTTATTGAGCAGGGCCTTATAACTGATTCCCAGGTCAATCGCGGCGCGTTTCCGGTTGCCGTTGGTCGCGACCAGCACCTCGGAGATCAATCGGCGTTCGATCTGGAGCGAGGAGGCTCGCGTCGCCTCCTTCAACTGAAGATGCCTGTGATTTCCATTTGATTTTCCCGATGGCGACGCCGCCTTGATGGCGGTTAGGGCAATTGCCGGGTCTCCAATAACAACAATTGTCTTGATCGCGGTCTGAAGTTCTGAGAAATTTCCGGGCCAGGTGTGCTCCATCAGGTATTCAACAACTTCTTTGCAAAGGACAGGCTTGGGACGGTCAAACTGCTTGGCATATTGCGTCAGGAGATCATCGGCTATCGAGAGGATCTCCGGCTTTCTGCAACGCAGCGGCGGAATCCGTAGCGTAACGGCTGAAACGAGGCAGTAGAAATCCTCTCTCATTCGCCATGACTTGACTTCTTCCACGAGTTCACGGCACGAACCGCAAAGGAGACGGGAGGTTGGCGGCGGCTGCGAACGAAAATAGATGTTGACGATGAATTCCTGCAGGGCCAGGCTAAGATTGGTAATTTCATCCAGATAGACAGTTCCATTGGTGGAAAGAGCGGCCAGGAGATTCTGCGAATTGGTTTCGTTGCAGTGGATTTCCTGCAACAGGCTGCGGGAGCGACTCGACTGCGCGTGGATCTGGGCGGCAATGGATCGTTTACCGGCGCCATGATCGCCCAGGATCAGAACAGGGCAGTCGCTCTCGGCAATCCGGGCAATCGCGCGTTGAATCCTCTCCTCGATGGGAAGAATCGATTGAGCTTGCCGTTTCGCATTGTGCATCATTACTGTACTTGCCATGAAGGAACCGGGGTTTGCCTTTTTCATAGCAATACAGGTTCCAAACCGGGGGAGCCAGACGGGAAACAGGCTTTCCGTGCGAAATTCCCTTTTAGAGCGCTTGTTCTCCTGCGCTGTTGAAGAAAACGGCAGAACTCTTCCTCTCAAAAGGGAAGTAACATACCATCTAATGTCCTAGAAAGTGGAAAGTCTTTTCCACTATCACTGGAACTTTGCTTCCTAATAGAGGGATGATTCAGGGGAATTGCTCTAAAATGAAGCGCTTCACTTTCGGCACTCCGATTGCTAGTGTAAAGTTGTACGGATTTGTGCGCGTGAGGGTTTTATTCCCAGAAGAATGACTCAAGACATACAGACTCCAGCGGCATCCCGGGGCTCCTGGCCCTCTTGCGACACTCAATCTGTTTCGGGTTGGGTGATTATCTGCCTTCTCGTGATGGCAGTTTATTACCACGTGCTGGGAAAACTGGTCATTGACTGGTGGACGATACCGGATTTCTCTCACGGCTTCCTGGTGCCCCTGTTCGCGGCGTATCTGGTGTGGGAAAAAAGAAGGGTTCTTCTCGCTACGAAGATCGCTCCGGCCTGGAGCGGAATTGCCGTCATGGCTTTCGGGCTCGTTGTATTGCTCCTTGGGATTTACGGGTCCGAGCTCTTCTTTTCTCGCGTTTCCTTGCTTATCCTGCTGGCCGGATTGGTGCTTTGCTTTGGCGGCTGGCAACTGCTGAAGGAGTTGCGCTTCGCGCTGCTGGTCCTGCTGCTGGCGATCCCGCTTCCGGCCATCATTTACAACCAGATCACCTTTCCTCTGCAGATTCTGGCGTCAAAGCTGGCCAGCGGCCTGCTTCCTCTGTTTGGCGTGCCGGTTCTGCGGGAAGGCAACGTCATTGAGCTTCCACTGATGAAGCTGGAAGTGGCGGAAGCGTGCAGCGGCATCCGTTCGCTGATGAGCCTGTTCACTCTGTCAGTCTTTTATGGATACTTCATGGAGAAATCCATCTGGCGGCGAACCTTGCTCGTTCTGGCCAGCATTCCTATCGCGATTGCGGCCAACGCAGTGCGGATTCTGGGCACGGGATTGTGCGTTCAATACTGGGATCCAGACAAGGCGCTGGGCTTTTTTCACGAGTTTTCGGGCTGGGTCATCTTTGTGGTTTCGCTTGCGTGCCTGTACCTTGTCCAGCGCTTGATGTGTCTATTTCCCGTGAAAAGGCGGCGGGCATGAAGAACCTTCGTTTCTGGGTTGCGGTTCTGCTTCTTGCGGGCACGGGGCTTCTGCTGCACATGCGCGCCAGCGTTGATCGGAATCCCCCCAGCGAGCCCCTGTCGCTGTTGCCGGCCGTCGTCGGGGGATGGACTGGAGACGACCAGCCAGTCAATCAGGAGACGCGCGACGCTCTCGGAGCCGGAGACTTCCTTTCGCGCATTTATGCCCAGGGGCCAGCCACAGAGCCGATCAGCCTTTTCGTCGGCTACTTTCCAACCCAGAGAACTGGCCAGACCATTCATTCTCCAAAGCACTGCCTTCCAGGGGCCGGGTGGGTTTTCGAGTCGTCGGATTATGTCGATCTGGTCGATACGAATGGCAAGCCGCACCAGGTTGGCGAATACGTGATTGCGAACGGCGGAACAAGGCAGTTCGTCATCTACTGGTACCAGGCGCACGGACGCAGCGTGGCCAGTGAATACATGGCAAAGGTATACATGGCCATCGATGCAATGCGGATGAATCGCACGGATGGGGCGCTGGTGCGGATCATTACGCCGCTCACTTCCAGCGAGGACGTGCCGGCGGCGAAAAAGCGCGCGGAGGATTTTGCCGCGCGGCTTGCGCCCTTGCTGCCGCGATTTGTTCCTGACTAGGACGCAAAAGAAGAAAGAAAAGCAGATCAGCTCAAGCAGTGGCTTCAAGATGCAGCCGTTCGAGAGACAGCCTGAAAGGATGGAAGAAAGTGGAAAACAGATTCAAAACATTTCAATCCGGATTCGGTAGCAACCGGAGGCGGCGAAATCGTTGCATAGCTCTTGGGGTGGTTCTGCTTCTTCTGCCGTTTGCTCTGTTGTCAGGCTGCCACCGCGACCCCAACGTCCGAAAGCAGAAATATCTGGAAAGCGGACAACGCTATAGCGCCCAGGGCAAGAACAAGGAAGCTGCAATTCAGTTTGCCAACGCATTGAAGATTGACAAGAACTTCGCCGAGGCGCATTTTGCCCTGGCTGAGACTTACCTTCATATGGGCGCCTTGAGCGGCGCATACGGCGAACTGCAGAAGACCGTGAACCTGCAGCCGTCAAACGTAAAGGCGCGTCTTGATCTGGGAAACATGCTTCTGGCAGGAAACAGGGCAGACGACGCGCAGGCGCAGGCTACCGCTGCCATGGCGCTGCAGCCGAACAATGCCGATATTCATGCGCTGCTTTCCCGCATCGCGGCCAGGCGGGGGCAGAAAGATGTCGCTCTGACCGAGATTCATCGCGCGCTGGAACTCGCCCCGAACGAGGCGGCGCTGCATGAAACCCTTGCACTGCTTCAGGTGAGCGACCCAACTCAAAGCGCTTTTGTCGAAGATGAAATGAAAAAGTCGGTCGCGCTCGATCCAAAGTCCGTGAACTCCAAATTGATGCTCTCCGCTTTCTACGTCAAAAACAATCGCTTGCAGGATGCCGAGAAGACCGGTTGGGCTGCCATCGCCACGGACCCGAAGAACCTTTCAGCGCGGGAAAACGTCGCCGAGATCGTTCTCAAGGAAGGGGATCAGCGGAGAGCCGAAGAGGTGCTTCGTCAGGCTTCGAAAGATCTTGCCAACAATCCCCGGGGAGTGCGAATCCTGGCTGACTACTACGCAGGCTCTGGGCAGCTTGACAAGGCTAGGACGGAGTTTGCCGGTCTTGCGCAAAAGTACCCCAAGAATGTTTCCGTAAAGGAGGGATACGTCCGGGTTCTTCTTCAGGTCAAGGATTATGCTACTGCTCAAACAGTGGTCAATGACTTGATGAAGAAAAACAGCAAGGATCCTCAAGTCGCGGTGCTGAATGGAATTGTGTTGTTCAACAACGGCAAGGCGAACGACGCCGTCAACGCTCTTCAGACCGCTGTCAATAACGACCCGAAGGACGCTTTCATTCAGTACTGGCTGGGCAGGGCCGCGCTGGCCAACGGAGATACGGGCCTGGCAGAGAAGAGCTTTCAGCAGGCGGTGCAACTGAACCCGCGTGAGTTGGAGGCGCGGGAGGAACTGGCGCGCATTGCCGGTCAGCGTGGCGACATGAGCATGCTGGCTGATGTGGCGGAAAAGACAATTGCCGCCGCTCCGCGCTTTCCGGGCGGCTATATATGGCGGGCTACCGTAGAACTGGCCCGCAACTCACCGGACAAGGCAGAAGCCGACCTGAAGACAGCCATCAGCGATGCCCCGCAAAGCGCGCAGGCCTATCTGATGCTCGGCGAGCTGCGTTACTCGCAGAAGCATTACCCGGAAGGAGCCGCGTTGCTGGAGCAGGCTCTGCAGTACGATCCCAATTCGATTGCAGCCATGCGAGGACTGGTAAGTTATGACCTTTTTAGAAAGCAGCCGGGCCAGGCCGTGACTCGCCTGAACGCGCAAATCGCGAAGAGTCCGAAAAACAGCGGCTTCTACGATCTGCTGGCTCAGCTTCAAGTCCAAAGCAAGAGCTTTGATCAAGCTGCCGCCACAGCCCAGAAAGCCATGCAGGTGAATCCCGATGATGGCGAGGCTGTTTTCATTTACGCGCAGCTTCAGGCTCAACGCGGACAGGCGGCCAACGCCATCGGCGCCTGGGAGCAATGGTCGAAGGCGCATCCGGGCAATGCCAGCGCTTTCGCTACTCTTGGGATGCTGGAGGAATCGCTTGGGGATAAGCGGAAGGCCGAGGATTACTACAAGAAGGCTCTGCAAATCCAGCCCGCGCAGCCTCTCGCGTCCAACAATCTCGCTTACCTGATGCTTGAGAATGGCGAAAATGTGGATGTAGCCCTGACGCTGGCGCAAACGGCGCGGCGGGGTATGCCGAATTCACCGAACAGCGCAGACACTCTGGCGTGGGCCTACTATCACAAGGGAACCTACGGTTTCGCCCGCGATCTTCTGGAAGACGCAATCAAGATCAACCCGAACAGCCAGGCGATGCAGTATCACCTGGGAATGGTGTACAGCAAACTGGGAGATAAGAACAACGCAGTGATTCATCTCAAGAAAGTCATTGCTCTGGCGCCCGATTCGCCTAGTGCAAAGGACGCGCGGGCGGCACTGCAAAAAGTGGGTTAGACCGCATTGAAGCCTTGCTGTCAGCCGGCGGCGCGCTTTGCTTTCGGCTGACAGTCCGCTCAGATTGAATGGCGTTAACAAATGATGTGCGCATCCTTTATGGATCAGAGTTAATGGCGGCATGACAAACACCAGAACTATCGCCCGGAATACCGGCTGGTCCGGCCTGGAAACCGCAATCAGTTCTATAGTCGCTTTATTTACTTCAGTTTTTATCGCCCGATATCTTGGACCGTCGAAGAATGGCTACATCGTTTATGTTTCGTTTATCGCCTATGTGGTCAGCAGCCTGGGCGGAATGGGCATTTCCGCTACAACGCGCAAGTATATGGCAGAGTTCCTGGGCCTGGGCGACCGGGGAACCGCAAGGTATATTTATTGCCGCACGTTGCTGCTTCAGACGATTCTGGCGACGCTGGCAACCGGGGGCCTTCTGTTCTGGGTGATGAGATCTGCCGCTGGCGAGTACAAGCTGGCATCGATTCTTATCGTGCTCAGCATCTGGCCGTCGATGGTCAACTCGATCTCGTCGCAGGCCAATGCCGCCACGGAAGACATGGCGACAAATCTTCCCGCTTCCGTTGTCTCGGCGCTTACTTACTTCGCGGCAATCACGGCAACGGTTGTGCTGAAATGGGGCGTCACTGGCGTCGGCGCATCGCTGCTCAGCATGAGGGCAGCGGATTTTCTTGTGCGCTTTTTTCCAACGGTCAAGCGGGTGCTCGCCTGGGATGCGGCTCATGGGCATCCGCGGGAGTTGCGAGCGCGAATGACATCTTTTGCCTGGCAGAGTCTTGTCAGCATGGCCGTGGCGCTAGTCGTCTGGAACCGTTCGGAGGTCCTGCTGCTGGGCAAATTCTGCGCGGACATTCGCCAGGTGGGATTCTATTCGATTGCGTTTAGCATGGCCGATCAGTTGCTTGTGGGCGCGACGATCTTCGGCACGGCTGCAGGCACAACAATCTTCGCTCAGTATGGCCGTGATAAGTCCAGGCTTCCGGAGCTTACGGCTTCGGCCTTTCGCTACCTTGCGCTTACCTCGATTCCGCTTCATTTCATTTCAGCCGCTTTGGCGGCCTCCGCCCTGCTGCTCTTCTTCGGCCATGCTTATGCGGATGCGGCCATGGTTGTGATGCTGGCGCCGCTGCTGTGCATGCCCAAGGCTTTCGTCGGTCCGGTGCAGAGTTTTCTGCAGAGCACTGAGCGGCAGAGCTATGTCATTCTGGCGACCGTACTGGCCGGAATTGTCGACATCGGCGTCGCCTGGTACCTTATTCCAGCGCACGGCGCAGTAGGCGCATGTATCGGCAGTGGGGCGGCGCAATTGATGGCCGCTGGAATGATGTGGGCCGTCGGCATCCATGTTTACAAGATGAAACTTCCGTGGCTGCTTGTGGCAAAGATTACATTGATCAGCGTGCTGGCATCGTTGACGGCGTTTTGCATCGCAGTGCGGCTAAAGCCGGCGTGGGCCATTCTATGCGGCGGAAGCGCTTCTTTGATTATTCTTTTCGGGCTTCTTTACCTTATGCGCGTGCTAGAGCCGGAAGACCGCGATCGCTTCATGCTGCTGGCCGAAATGCTGCCAAAACCATTGGTTGGACCGGCGGAAAGAATCATATCGCTGCTGGTTCGGCCGGCACTTGGCGGAATCGCTTCGGACAACGCTTTCTCTCATCAAGCTCACAAACAGGACTCAGAGGTAAGCACCGTGAGCGCCCCGGTGGTGTTGCTCATTGCATATCATTTTCCTCCCGACAATGCGATCGGAGGAGCGCGAATTTACCGCTTTTACAAATACTTGAAACAGTTCGGCTATAAATGCCATGTTATTACCGCCGCGGTTCAAGAGGCCGGCTCTCCAGCAGATATCGAATATGTGGCAGAGTTTCGGAACGCCAAGGCTTACAGAAACATCGGATGGCAAATCGAGCGGATTGTCCGGAAATTCTTTTTTCGCAACGATTTGAAACTCTGGTGGTTCCTTGCGGCTTTTCGAGCCGGACGGGTATTCTTGAAACTAAGCAAGAATGCGGACGTAGTGATTCTCTCTTCGGCTCCTCCGGTGGGCGCTCATCTGGCAGGTATGGGGCTTGCAGCCTTCTCCGGTTGCAAATGGATCGCCGACGGCCGCGATCCGATTAACCCGCTCTATGGCGACCATGCCTTCTTTCAAGACTTTTTGGCGCCTCGCCTCGTGCGGCTGATACTGAAAAGAGCCGACCTGGCTCTCGCGAATACAGATGCAATGCAACAGGTCTGGCACAACAGTTTTTCTGGCTCGGATAAGAAGACTTACATCCTTTGGAATGGATTCGACCCCGAGGACACCATTGATACTTATGTTCTTCCAGAGCGTCAGTGCAAGGTTTTGAGCCATGTAGGAGAACTGTACGGAGGCCGGAGCATCCGGCCCGTCCTTGCAAGTTTGGCGCGGTTGATTGAAACGGGCAAGGTATCGAAAGGCAGCATTGTTGTGCGTCAGATCGGCGCCGCGGAACAAAACGAACTGCCGGACCCCGAGTTTCTCCGGGCCGCTCAAGCGGAGGGGTGGCTGGACATTCGGGAGCCCGTGCCCGCGCGGGAAGCGCGCGCCCTGGCTCTCGACTCGGATGGCCTGTTGCTGATCCAACCCCACACGGGTGTTCAGGTTCCCGCCAAGCTGTTTGAGTATCTGCGTCTTGGACGTCCAATTTTCGCTTTTATTGTGCGCGATTCACCCGTTGAGCATATTCTTCTCCGGGCTGGCGTTCCTTTCAAGTGCATTTATCCGGAACACGGCCCGGAAGAAATGGATCGCAGGCTTTTAAGTTTCATCGCAATGCTGGATGGACAGCCTGTAAGCTATAACCAATGGTTTGCAGACACTTTCGATGCGTCTCGCCAGGTGGAGAATCTTGCCGCGCTGATCAGGTCGCTGACAGACTGAGGATGGCGCGTGGCCGCATTTACTGTCAGCGCGCAAAGGTTTGACGCCTGTCCGAAGATAACATTGTGGCTTTGGCAAAGGGAATTGAATTGAAAATTCTACATGTAGTTGGCGCCCGTCCTAACTTCATGAAGGCGGCGCCTGTTTATCGCGCCCTGGCAAATCCAGGACACGAGCAAACGATTGTACATACGGGCCAGCACTATGACGCGCTTATGTCGGATGTGTTCTTCAAGATATTGAATATCCCGGAGCCGGACGAACGCCTGAATGTCGGTTCGGGGTCGCACGCTCAACAAACCGCCTTGATCATGAGCCGGTTCGAGCCGGTTGTGCTGGCGCGCAAGCCGGACATTGTGCTGGTTTATGGCGACGTGAATTCGACCGTCGCGGCAGCGCTGGTGTGTTCCAAAATCGGCGTTCGCGTAGGACATGTCGAGTCAGGCCTGCGCTCATTTGACCGCTCGATGCCAGAAGAGATTAACCGCCTGGTTACCGATCAGCTTGCGGATATTCTCTTTACCCCGTCGGCCGACGGAGACGCAAATCTTGCGCGCGAAGGCATTGAAGAGAAGAAGGTGTTCCTCGTCGGCAACGTCATGATCGATACTCTTATTCAGTTTTTGCCGGAGGCGGATGCGGTTTTCCCAAAGCTCCAGGCCGTGTTATCGCTGGATTCTTTTGGACTGGTAACGCTTCATCGCCCTTCGAATGTCGATGACGAGTCATCCTTCCTGCCGATGCTGGAGGTGCTTGACGAAATGAGCAGGGAACTTCCGCTGATATTTCCAGTTCATCCGAGGACGCGAACGAAGTGGTCGACGCAGCTCAAGCGGTGCAATCCAAATATTCAAGTGATTGAGCCACTGGGATACCTTGAGTTTCTCGCGTTGCAGAAAAACGCCAGGGTCGTGATAACTGACTCGGGCGGCATACAAGAGGAGACAACTTATCTTGGAACTCCATGTCTTACTTTGCGCGAAAACACCGAACGGCCAATCACAGTGACGCTTGGCACAAATGTACTTATAGGACGCGATTGGATACTGCTGCGGAAAAAGTTCCGCGAGGCGCTGAATTCTGACCACAAGCAGACACGCCACATACCGCTATGGGACGGCAAGGCGTCGGAACGGATCGCCGAGATTCTTACTCGATACGATACAACTGCTAACTATTGATCCCGCCCTTGACAATCGCATCGATTTCTTGCGCGGATCACAAACTCCCGCACCTTGGCCGGGTCCTTGCGGCCCGGCGCAGCTTCGACGCCGGAGGCCACATCCACACCCCACGGGCGCAGCGCGGCGATGGCTTCTGCTACGTTGCCCGGATTCAGCCCGCCTGCGGCGATACGTTTGAGCTCTCCTGCATCGAAAAAAATTGTCTTCCGCGCCTCAGCCCATTCAAAGGTCACCCCAGTGCCTCCCACGGCCGTGGCCGTGCGCGAATCCACCAGCACCGCATCCACGTGCGGATTCCGGACGTGTTCGGCGAGTTGGGCTGCATGATCTTCGGCGGTCTCCGCGCCAAAGTGCATCACCCGAAGGATGCGCAGTTTCGGCCCCAGCCGCTCATGAAGCCTGGCAGGCAGCTCGGGCTCCGCGTCGAAATGCAGTTGCACCCCGGTAAGGCCGCAGGCTTGAACCGTCGAGACAATCTCTTCCAGCGTGGCATCCACAAAGACGCCGATCTTCTCGACGCTTGCCGGCAGGTGCGGAACGATGGCCGCCACCTGGGCTGCCGTCACCTGGCGCGGGCTGCGAGCAAAGACGAACCCTACTGCATCAGCTCCGGCTTCGAAGGCCAGCAGCGCGTCTTCCAGCGTTGTATTCCCGCAGATTTTGATCCAGATGCTCATTAGATAGCACCTGCTTCGCTCAGCATTGCGGCCAGCGCCGCGCCGGGATCGGGCTGGCGCATCAGGCTTTCGCCAATCAGGAATGCGTCAAAGCCCGCCTTGCGCAGCCGTGCAATATCTTCGGGCGTCCTAATCCCGCTCTCGGCCACGCGCACGGCCGCACGCGGAATTCGCTCGACCAGCTTGAGCGAGTTATCGAGGCTCACCTCGAAGTTCTTGAGGTTGCGGTTATTCACGCCGATGGCGTCGGCTCCGCTTTCGCCCAGCGTCGAGAGCACGCGGTCAAGCTCCTCGCCCGTATGCACCTCGACCAGCACATCGAGAGAAAGCTCATGCGCCGCCTGGGCAAAGCGGCTGAGTTCAGCATCGGTGAGCGCGGCCACAATCAGCAGGATCGCGTCCGCATGGTGCGCGCGAGCCTCTACGATTTGATACTCGTCCACCGTGAAGTCCTTGCGCAGGCAGGGCAATGGAACCGCAGCCGAGGCCAGTTCCAGATTGCGCAGGCTGCCCTGAAAGAACGGCTCGTCTGTCAGCACCGAAAGCGCCGCCGCGCCGCAGGCTTCGTAGCGCTGGGCCAGCCACGCCACGTCGAAATCCGCGCGAATCAGCCCCTTGGATGGCGAGGCTTTCTTGATTTCTGCAATGACGGCGGGGCCTGTAGCAGCCTTCTGCCGCAAAGCCCTGGCCCAGCCGCGCGGCTTGTACGCAGCGGCCAGCCGCTCCAGCTCCGCAGTCGAAACACGCTCCCTGGCCGCCGCCACCGTTGCGCGCGTTGCGGGCAGAATCTTATCGAGGTAAGTGGACATACACTAGGGAACCTCTGAACAAGCTAAAGGTTTTGAAAGGGCACGACTTCAGTCGTGCCGCAAACGTAGTCAAATCAGCGTGGGCTTTAGCCCCTGAGGGAATGCTCGATATGGAATAGAACCTAATCAGAGGTTCCCTAGCCTGAGTATACGAAAGTTACCGCCGAGTTGAACTTTGAGCTACGAACACCCATCGATTGCGCTGCCTTGTATTCCACTTCATTCGTGGCTAGTTCTCTGACAACATGAAGATGTACCCATCCGAAATTTGGCGCTGGCCGGCGCTTTAGGTTTCTCGCTTGTCGAGGGCTCCGCCGGAGGGATGCGTGGTTATGTCTCCTGCTGCTTCCGAGATCAACGTAATTGCCCGCAGAACCAACTGCGCATTTCTGTTCGATACGCCAAGGATTGCAATGGCCAGCCCGCCGGTCCACAGGATCAACCCCACAAAGGTTGCGATGTACAGCATTCTCAGCTCTTGCAGGTAGATCATGGCAAGCGCAACATTGCCGCCGCCCAGAGCTATGAATACAACCGCGATGATCTTCATCCACTTCTGTCTGCGATCCACAGCGTCCAGCGACTTGCGGAGAATGCTTTCATATGCTTCTGTCATAATATTTGCCCTTCCTTTCGGTTGCGCTGCGTAGCGTTTTCAAACCGTACGCGAGCCGCGACTTGACTGTGCCCGTGCTCAATTGCAGAATGGCGGCGATCTCCTGAATCGTAAGATCCTCCAGATAGTGCAAATCCAGCACCGCCCGGCTCGCCGGAGAAACCTGATCCAGAAGAGAGTGGAGTTCAGCCACCAGAATCGCCTCGTCCTCTTCATGGCTGGCGGAGAGATCATCTACTTCAATGCTGTCGTCATGCCTGTCCTTCCAAAGATGCTTTCGGCGCAAAAACGCGAACGCAGCGCGCGTCGAAATGCGATAAGTCCAGGCGCGAAAGAATTGGGGTTCGCGAAGTGATCGCAGATTGCGGCAAATCTGTAGAAGCGTATCCTGCAACACATCGTCAGCCCCCTGCGCTCCTACAATGCGGCGGATGTAGGGCAGCAGAGTTATCTGCGTTCCTCGCAGCAATTCTTCGATAGCATCTCTGTCGCCGCACTGGGAGCGAAGAACCAGGAGCGTCTCGTGCGTGCGGTCGTCCAAGATTGTCCTCCATTTACTGAGAGGCGGCAGGGGGCATGGCTGTTCGAGTGGCGGAGAAATTAATCCCAATTTTTTTTGGAATGCGCGGCTGCCGATCTCTAAAACACGCTCAACATTTCCGGCTAATCAGAATGGAATGTCCGCCAACTGGATTCTAGCGTCAGCTATTAACCACCATCCGCACCGCCTCATTCGCATCGGCAACCACTCGCATTAGCTCCCGGTTCCTTTGCCTCAGAAATCCCGCGGCAACAGCGGAGTCGAGAAAGGCCAGCAGCCCATCCCAGTACCCGGCCGTATTGATCAGGATGCAGGGTTTGGCGTGCAGGCGGAGTTGCGCCCAGGTAACCGCCTCCAGCAACTCGTCGAGCGTGCCGTAGCCTCCGGGCAGCACAAGGAACGCATCGGCCAGCTCACTCATGCGCGCCTTGCGCTCGTGCATGGTGGGAACAAATTCGAGCGCGGTCAGCCCCTCGTGGGCGATCTCGCGGCCGGCCAGCACCGCCGGTAGCACGCCAATCACTTCAGCCCCGCCGGCCAGCGCCGCATCGGCCACCGCGCCCATCAACCCCACGTTGGCCCCGCCATAAACCAGCCCCAGCCCGGCGGCTGCAATCGCCGCGCCCAGCGCACGCGCTTCGGCGAGATACGCAGGATTGTTTCCGTCGGCTGATCCGCAGTAAACCGCTACGCGGCAGGCCGGCTTTCGCGCCGGCGAAGAAGATTTGTTGCCGGGAGTTTCTCGCTTAGCTGAAGAATTCATCTTATCTTCAGGATAGCGCGCAGCATTCAATCTACCCGCGTTTCAGGTATTCAGCCGGTGTGAGAATCTCAACCCCGTGGAAGGGATTCAGGTCGAGCAGGTCCCGGTCGCCGGTCACAATCAGATCGGCCCGGCCATGCACGGGCACTTCCAGAAACTTGTCATCCCGCGGGTCGCGGCAGGCGCGAATGGGAGAAACAATCAGGACCGTCTCGCAGGCATTCGCGAATGCTGCCACGAGCCTCTGCCGCACGCTTCGCTAAATACAAATCGTAAGAAGGAGCCGCTTACAGAATTACCTGGGAACCGGCATTACGGGTCCCGCTGCCCCTTCGGCGTCAGGGCTTGCTCCGAGGGGCGTAGCGGCGTTCTATGCGGCCTACCCCCCCCCATAAGCGCTAAGATAATGTCTCAATTTGCGGTCTTCGTTTTCGATTGGGCGCGCTCAAGGCCACAGTAATTTGGTTCCAGTTTTGCACGACAGCTTGCAGCAGCAGTGG
>Ga0255353_1000048_pt1 | contig 69771 bp, 61 predicted proteins | sample HBST25metaG_FD_189941 | JGI IMG/M metagenome (GOLD analysis project Ga0255353, IMG submission 189941) | Peat soil microbial communities from Stordalen Mire, Sweden - H.B.S.T25 | ecosystem: Environmental > Terrestrial > Soil > Wetlands > Peat | place: Sweden: Norrbotten County, Stordalen Mire...
GGTTGAGCGAACGGGGCGGGCTGGGCGTTGCCAACGCGATTGTGCGCGATCTTTCCCATTCAGGTAACAAAACTGTCCCCGGAGAGGTAACCGGGAAATCGCACTAAAATGCTGACCTAAAAACGCTTGAATGACTACAGTGATTTGCGAAGATGTCGATAAACGGGGCAAGGAGTATTGGGAATGGACATTCGTAACAGTCTGGAAGGATTGAAATCGCTCTTGGGCACGGCGCCGGCTGCGCCTGCCTCTCTGCAGCAGACGAAAAGCGGCGCTACGGCAGGCAGCAGCGTACTGGGCAGTGACAGTGCAACGTTGAGCAGCGCGGGTAGCGAGGTTTCGCTCACCGCGGCCGAGTCCGGAGTCCGCATGGACAAGGTTGCCAGCATTCAGGCGGCGCTGGCCTCGGGAAGCTACAACGTATCTGCGTCGGCGGTGGCGTCGAAGGTTGTGGATGCCATGCTGGGTACCCGGCAGTAGAGCGGACGGCGTGAACGGTGACGCAACGGAAGGCAGAGGCGCGACCGGCACGGAAGGAATGAGGAAATGCAGGAGATGGACGAGAGCCGGGTGCATCCGAAGCTGAAGGACCTGGTGGTGGAAGCCTCGCGGTCGCTGGCTCTGCTGGATGCAGATCGTCTGGAGGAGTTGGCGCTCTCGTGCCGGACATTGAACCGTCGTCTGGCGCCCTTGGATGCGGAAGCCCGCGCGGAGCTGAAGCTTGAAGCGGCCGAGGCGGCTGGGGATATGGCAGTCTTTGGCAGGGTTCTCGAGGCCACCCGAGCCAACCTCGAGGTGATGCGCCGCTTGCGGCGGTTGCGGGCCGGCTGCCTGGAGTATAGCGAGCGGCAGGTGCGCGGACGGGGCTCGGCGGAGGGCAGCCATGGGGACAATTAGCTCCGCTTTCAGCCTGATCTCCCAGGCTCTGGACGCCGACCAGTCGGGTTTGAGCATTGTAGCCAACAATGTGGCCAACGCCAGCACCACCGGGTATACGGAGGAGAAGCCCAACTGGCAGGAGAACCAGCCGATCGAGGTCAACGGCGTTTCGTACGGAGCTGGCGTCACCGAGACGGGCCCAACTTCGGTACGAGACAAGGTTCTGGAGGAGCGGCTGAATCAGCAGCAGCAGTTGGCATCAGCCTCCGGTTCGCGGCTGACGGCGCTGGACACGCTGCAGGCTCTCTTTACGCCGGCTTCGGGCTCGTCCAGTTCCACGGCCGGAAACATAGGGACAGACATCACCAGCTTTTTCAGCTCTTTCTCGTCGCTCGAGGCCAATCCGACCAACAATGCGGACCGCCAGGCGGTGCTTTCCGCGGCAAAAACCCTGGCTGGCGATGTATCGAATGCAGCGGCGAGCCTGAACTCGCAAAAGTCGGCACTCGATCAGGAAGCAGCCGCGGTTCCGAGCCAGGTAAATGCGCTGACCAGCTCCATTGCGCAGCTGAACCTTGAGATCCTGTCCCAATCGCCCAACACGGATGCGGGCACGCTTGAAGACCAGCGCCAGCAGGACATCAGCCAGCTCTCGCAGCTGATCGGCGTCAACCAGGTGACGACGACGAACAATGGCATTTCGATCACCACGACGTCCGGACAACTGTTGGCCTCGACGGGAGAGAGCGTTCCGCTGACCACCGGCACTGTGGACGGCGTGACCCATTTTTTTGTGGGAACGACGGATGTGACTTCGCAGCTGGCCACGGGCGGCGGCTCGCTGGGCGGCTATCTGACCGCACGCGACCAGGACATTCCGAGTGTTCTCGGCTCGCTTGATCAGCTGGCCTACAGCGTTTCCACGCAGGTGAACAAGCTGAACAATGCAGGAACCGACCTAGCCGGCGACAACAGCAACGCGGGAAACATCTTTTCCGAGCCGACACAGGTTGCGGGCAGCGCCGCCGCGATGAGCGTGGTGATGACCGACCCCGACCACATTGCGGCAGCCGGATCGGGCAAAGGAACGGGCGACAATACCAATGCGACGGCGATGGCGACTCTTGCCAGTCAAACGATTGTGAGCGGCCTGACGCCGATCAACTACTACTCGAACCTGGTGACGACGCTGGGATCGACGGTTTCGAGCGTCCAGACGGAGAATACGGCCCAGACTGCATCGGTAACCCAGCTGCAGACGCAGAACAGCGCTCTCTCCGGCGTCAATCTGAACGACGAAGCGTCGGCGATGACGACTCTCGAACGCAGCTACCAGGCGGCTTCGCAGGTCTTCACGATGCTGAACACCATCATGGCTTCGGCCTTGAACCTGGGCGAGCAGGCAACGGTTGCCTAAGACGGCCAGAACCGCGGCAGCTCGAAGACTTGCCGAGTTTGGCGGAAGAAGCGGCCGGGCTTCTGGAGGACTTCAATGCGGGTAGATCCCTTCTACGTGACGAATCTGGTGGGTTCGCTCGATCAGACGCAGTTGACCGAGCAACAGTTGACGGCGGAACTCTCGAGCGGCGTGCGGGTGAACTCGCTGAGCCAGGATCCACTGGCATCCGGGGAAAATGTACTGTTGCTGAACCAGATTGAGCAGGACGACAGCTTCACGCAATCTTCGAGCCAGGTGCAGGGACAACTCCAGGTGGCGGATACAGCGTTAGGCAGCGTGGTCTCGCAGTTGACCTCGGCCATTTCGCTGGCCACGAGCGCCAACAACGGGACCATGAACGCAAGCGACGTGAAATCCATTTCGAGCCGGATTTCCGGCATTCTGGGCGAGGTGGAGACGCTGGCGAACAGTTCCTATCAAGGCCAGTACATCTTTGCGGGAGGCAAATCCTCCGCGGCTCCCTTCGCCACTTCCACGTCTACCTCGCCGGCCGTGACCACCTATAGCGGCGACGAAGGCGTGAACTATCTGACCACGCCGAATGGGCAAAGCATCCAGTTGAACGTGCCCGGCGACCAGATTTTCACGGCCAGCGGAAGCAACAGCGTCTTTGGAGCCCTGAATAACCTGGTGGCGGACTATGCTTCCGGTACGGTGAACACCGCGCAAGCCGTGAGCGATACAACGGCGTTGAGCACGGCGCTGAACTACGTATCGCAGAAGCGGGTCACGATCGACAACTCCATTACCCAACTGACGGCCGCCTCGGATGCGGTCAGCAGCGAACAGACCCAACTGACGGCGGCGCAGACGAATCTGATGCAAGCCGATGTGGCGCAGGTTTCCACGCATCTCTCGCTGGCGGAAACCCAGCAGACAGCGCTCGAGGATGTGATTTCGCAGCTTGGTTCGGGAAGCCTCTTCGACAAGCTGCCGTAAGATGGAACTCCCATTCCTGCTGCGGCCCCGAATGTTCGCGTCTCCCGGTGTCGCCCGACAGAAAAAGGGGCTTGGGAAGAGCGAAAGACACCCCGTTTTTCTCACGAAAAGGGCCCGAAATGAACCGCAATGTTCGATTATTTGCCCGTCTTTTGACAATCGCGTTGATTCCATTGAGCTTATAAAACAGTGGTAACGGTTCCATGGGAGGATTTCGGCAAGTCAACAAGTCTGCATGTTGCGGAAGCTACATGACTTAAGGGTAACGCCGCAGGGACAAAGCGAAGAAAGAGAGAACGTACCCCCTTTTTTTTGGGGTACGGACCGGACACATTCCTGTCCAGGAAAAGAGCTAGAGCCGTTCTCCTGAAGGCGTCTAGGGAGCGTGGACCGGGAGGTCGGCGCTACAACTTTTGGCGGTGGTGGGAAATGCTTGCTGGAAGCAGGGCATTCCTGAGCGCCGTTCTTCTCCGCAGGTCCTGAAGCCAGGGTCTCACAAAGCCTGGAAAAGATCTGCAAATGGCCTGATGAGAAGAAGCGAGGCTCCCTTCTTCTTCCGTTTCCGTGACCACACGTTCTTCGCGCCGGCTTCCAGCAATGCAGAGCCGCCTTGACTGGACGGGGCTGAAAACCTAATCTCAAGCAAGCATCCTGTCTGAACGAAGCGGTCGGAGGCTCGGAGGCTTCGTCCATGCGGGTGCAATTTCACCGGACTTTTCGGAATTGGCCACGATGATCCCCTATCACTGGCAATATCTCCCGCTTTTAATGCAAATCGTTGCCGCCTTTGTGCTTGGGCTGGGAATGGTCACAGCCTCGTGGTTTGTGGGGCGGCATCGCAATACCAAGACCAAACTGGCCGCCTACGAATGCGGCATTGAAGCGGTGGGCGATGCGCGTGGACGGTTCAGCGTGCGCTTTTACATGGTCGCGATGCTGTTCATCCTGTTCGACGTGGAAGCGGTCTTCATGATGCCCTGGGCGGTGATCTACCGCAAGCTGCCGGCGATCACCGGGCAGCGGCTTTTCGGCTTCTGGGAGATGCTGGTCTACCTGGGATTTGTGGCGGTGGGCCTCTACTACATTGTGCGCAAGGGCATCCTGAACTGGAGCCAGGACAAGGCGGACCTCTAGAATGGCCGATTCGCAGAACCAGAGTCTGACCGGCAAGGCCGCAGTGGTTGAGGGCCTCCCGGAGCATCCGGCGATCAAGGCCATCCTGGCCTGGAATCCGCAAGCTTTTCTGGACGCAAAGTGGGACCGGCAGGAGTTGACACTGACGATTGCCGCCGACGAGATTCGCGCGGCAGCGGCAACTGTGCAGGCGGCAGGCTACAACTTTTTTGAGGACATGACCGCGGTGGATTGGTTCCCTGCCTCGCCGCGCTTTCAGTTGAGCTACCACATTCTTTCGCACGCCTATAAGGAGCGCATCCGGCTGCGCGTGCTGGTGGAGGGAGATGCTCCCGCGGTGGAGTCGATTACGCCCGTCTGGCCGGGGGCCGATTATTACGAGCGCGAAGTCTTCGACCTTTTCGGCATTCGTTTCGAAGGCCACCCGAATCTGCGCCGCATTCTGATGCCGGACGACTGGGTTGGGCATCCATTACGTAAGGACTATCCGGTGGAGGGCTACCGCTAAATGACATCGAACCCTGGTACGCCCATCCTTGAGGCGCCGTTGGCCGAAGGCGCGCACGATCAACACATGGTCCTGAACATGGGACCGCAACACCCGTCAACGCACGGCGTTCTGCGCCTCGTGGTCGAGATTGACGGCGAGATCGTGGTGCGGCTCTATCCTGAGATCGGCTACCTGCACACCGGAATCGAGAAGACCTGCGAAGCCAAGTTTTATCAGCAGGTGGTGCCGCTGACCGATCGCATCGACTACCTGGGGCCGATGGCCAACAACCTGTGCTATTGCCTGGCCGTGGAAAAGCTGCTGGAGTTGGAGATGCCCCCCAAGGCGCAGTGGATGCGGGTTCTGCTAGCCGAGCTGACGCGTTTGAATTCGCACCTGATCTGGCTGGGCACGCACGCCATGGACATTGGCGCGCTCACGGTCTTCCTCTATACCTTTCGCGAGCGCGAAGAGATTCTGAGGATTTTTGAAGCCGTCTCTGGCCAACGGATGATGACCAGCTACATTCGTATTGGCGGGCTCTCGATGGAGCCGCCGCTGGACTTTTTCGAGCGCGTGCAGGGATTTATCCGGACGTTTCCGGAGAAGATCGACGAGTACTCGAATCTGCTGACGGGCAATCCGATCTTCGCCAATCGCTTGAAGAATGTGGGCCATCTTTCGGCAGCGGATGCGGTTGCGCTGGGCGTGACGGGTCCGACGATGCGCGCCTCGGGCCTCGACTTCGACGTGCGCCGCGATATGCCGTACTCGGGCTACGAGAACTTCCAGTTCCAGGTGCCCACCTCGACAGGTTGCGATTGCTGGGCGCGGTACGAGGTGCGGCTGGTGGAGATGCGCGAAAGCGTGAAGATCATCCAGCAGGCACTGGACGGGATGCCGGAAGGCGCGATCAAGGCCGACGCGCCGAAGATCGTGTTGCCGGACCGGGAAAAGATGAAGACCCAGATGGAGGCGCTGATCCATCACTTCAAGATTGTCACCGAGGGCTTTGCGGTGCCGGCCGGCGAGGTGTATCAGTGCATTGAATCGGGCCACGGACAGATGGGCTACTACGTGGTTTCAGACGGCACGGCCAAACCGTATCGGGTTCATATGCGCTATCCGGGGTTCGCCACTCTGCAGGCGCTGGAGACGATGTGCAAGGGACGGATGCTGGCCGATGTGGTGGCCGTGATTGGATCGATCGATATTGTGCTGGGAGAGATCGACCGTTGACGGCTCCGCCGCTTCACTCTTTGGAGGAGCTTTGGGGCGAGTTGTGGGTTTCTCTAGCTTCCCTGCTGCGCAGTTACACTGCGGTTCATGGACTCGACGGCAAACGGCACGCGACGGTGGAGTGGAGTGAGGAACGGATTCTGGCGCGCTGCGGCAAGGGTTGGCTGGAGTTGATGCGCGCGGGTGCGGCGGTAAGCTGGCGGCGCGCGGACGGACAGAGTGGAGAACTGGAACTGACGGACACCGGGCGGCTGCGCTCGGCCGAGGGCGAGGAAGAGATGGATATGGCCGCCGAAGCATGGGCGCGGGAGTTGATGCGATGAGCCTTGAGACGATGTCCGTTTTTTCTCCGCAGCTGGCAGCGCGGTTTGATGCGCTGGTGGAGAAGTACCCGATGCGGCGCTCGGCGCTGATTCCGATGCTACTGTACGCGCAGGACGAGATCGGCTACCTGTCCGATGCGGTGATTGCGGAAGTGGCGGAGCGAATTGGCATCACCGAATTGGATGTGCGCAACGTGGCGACGTATTACTCGATGCTGCGCTTCAAGCCGGCGGGCCGCTACAACGTGCAGGTGTGCACCAACATCAGTTGTATGCTGCGCGGGGGGAACGCGATCTATGAACGCTTCCAGCAAGAATTGGGCATCGGCCACAAGGGCGTGACGACGGACGGCTTGTTTTCACTCGAAGAAGTGGAGTGCATCGGGGCTTGCTGCTGGGCGCCGGCCATCCAGGTGAACTACGCATTTCACGACGAGCTGACGCCTGAGCAGGTTCCCGACATATTGGACGCCTATCGCGGGAAAGCTCTTGCAGAAGGGGACGCCGCACATGCCTAGACTGGTTTCGCATCCTGATGAAGTGAAGATCGTGACCAACCGTTTTGGCATGGGCGCGGCAAAGATGGAGCGCTATCTCGAACTGGGCGGCTACCAAGCCACGAAGAAGTGCCTGGAACAGGGGCCGGAGTGGATCATCAACGAGATGAAAGCCTCGAACCTGCGTGGGCGGGGCGGCGCTGGATTTCCGACGGGGATGAAGTGGTCGTTCGTGCCCAAACAGTCGGCCAAGCCGAAGTACGTGCTGGTGAATGGCGACGAGAGCGAGCCGGGCACGTGCAAGGACCACCTGATTTTTCTGCACGATCCACATGCGGTGATCGAAGGCACGATTATTGCAGGCCTGGCGATTGGCGCGAAGCTGGGCTTTATCTATCTGCGCGGCGAGTACCGCTACCTGCTGGAGATCATGGAGAAGGCCGTTGCGGACGCCTATGCGCACGGCTTTCTGGGCAAGAACATTTTCGGCAGCGATACCGAATTCCAGATCATTACGCAGACCGGCGCGGGCGCCTATGAAGTGGGCGAAGAGTCGGCGCTGATGGAGTCGCTTGAGGGGAAGCGGGGTGTTCCGCGCATCAAGCCGCCCTTCCCTGCGGTCGTGGGGCTCTATGGCGGCCCGACGGTGATCAACAATGCCGAGACCATCGCCACCGTGCCGCACGTGATCGAGATGGGCGCGGCGACTTATGCGGCTGTGGGTTCGGCGCGCAACGGCGGGACGCGGCTGTTCGGCATCAGCGGGCACGTGGAGCGGCCCGGCGTGTACGAACTGCCGATGGGCTACAACCTGAAAAAAATGGTGTATGAGGTTGCGGGCGGCGTGCGCGGCGGACGGAAGTTGAAGGCCGTGGTTCCGGGCGGATCGTCGACGCCTGTGCTGCTGCCTGAAGAGATTGACATCGGGATGGACTTCGACCAGGTGGGCAAGGCCGGTTCGATGCTGGGCTCGGGCGGCGTGGTGGTGCTGGACGACCAGACCTGCATCGTTGAGTTTGCGCTGAGAACCATCAGTTTCTATCAGCACGAAAGCTGCGGCTGGTGCATTCCCTGTCGCGAAGGCACGGACTGGCTGAAGAAATCGCTGACGCGTTTTCACGCGGGCTTTGGAACGGCCAAGGACATCGACAACATTCAGTATCTGGCCGAGAACATGATGGGGCGAACGTTCTGCCCGCTGGGCGACGCGGCGGCTATGCCTACGCTGGGATTTGTGAAGAAGTTCCGCAAGGAATTCGAGGATCACCTGGACGGGAAACCCTGTCCGTTCGTAAAGCACGTGGATTTCGCGGTTGTATAAGGGCAGACTATTGATGAGCGAAAAGCAACTGCGGATCCTTCGCTGCGCTCAGGATGACAGTGTTCTGTTCGGGTTGACAGCGTTTTGTTAGGGTTGACAGTAAGGGAAATGGCCGAGACCAACACATGGCAGACGTAAACTTCGTAGTCGATGGAAAGACGCTGACGGCTCCCGCGGGGACGCTGCTGATCGATGCGTGCCGCAAGGCGGGGATCGAGATTCCGGCGTTCTGCTACTACCCGGGGCTGAGCCTGCAGGCCGCCTGCCGCATGTGCGTGGTGCGCCAGGAAAAGGTGGGCAAGCTGCAAACGGCGTGCACTACTACCGTTGCCGAGGGCCAGGTCTTCATCACCGATTCGCCGGAGATTGCGCAGGCGCGGAAGGCGACCATCGAACTGTTGCTGGGCAACCACCCGCTGGACTGCCCGGTCTGCGATGCCGGCGGCGAATGCGAATTGCAGGACATGACCTTCAAGTACGGCGCGGGCGAGAGCCTCTACACGGAGGCCAAGCAGCACCGCGAAGAGCAGCAGTGGTCGCCGGCGGTTTTCTATGACCGGCCACGGTGCATTCTCTGCTACCGCTGCATCCGCATGTGCGGCGAAGGCATGGACGTGTGGGCGCTGGGCGTGCAAAACCGCGGCGTGAGTTCGGTGATTGCGCCCAATGGCGGGAATCAACTGGACTGTGAGCAGTGCGGCATGTGCATCGACGTTTGCCCGGTGGGCGCGTTGACCAGCGGCAGTTATCGCTACAAGACGAGGCCGTGGGAGATGAACCACGTGTCGACGGTCTGTACGCATTGCGCTGATGGATGCAAGGTGACGCTGGGCGTGCGGCAGAACAACGATGGGTCGGAGATTGTGCGCGCCGACAACCGCGACAAGAGCGGGATCAACGGCGATTTTCTCTGCGCCAAAGGACGATTTGGATTCGATTTTGTGGAGAGTAAAGAGCGGCTGAATCACCCGCTGGTGCGCAATGCTGCGGGCATGCTGGAGCCAGCCACATGGGAACATGCGCTGCGTGTGGCTGCGGCGAAGCTCAAAGAAGTGCGCGAGAGCAAAGGCGGCGCGGCCATTGGGGTGATTGGCTCGAACCAAAGCACCAACGAAGAGAACTACCTGCTGCAGAAGTTTGCGCGGACAGTTCTGGGAACCAACAACATCGACCACGAGCGCAGCGCAGATTTTTCGGGGTTTGCGCATGCGCTGGCCGGAAGCAAGGACAAGGCCGCCAGCCTGCGCGAAGCGGCGACGGCGCCCGCGATTCTGCTGATCGGCGGGAATCCGACGGAAGAACATCCGCTGCTGGCGTGGAATCTGCGCACCAATGTGCGGCTGAACCGCGCCCGGCTTTACGTGGCAAACGAAAAGCAGATCAAGCTGGAGCGACAGGCGAAAGCGACGCTGCGGCTGGCTGCGGGGGGCTATGGAACGCTGGCCGCGTATCTTGGCGGCAGCGATGCTGCGATGGACGATTCTGCTTTTCGCAAGGAAGTGCTGGCCGAGGAGGAGCCGCTGCTGGTGATCTTTGGCTCAGAATATAGCGGCGCACAGATTGAGGAGTTGGTGAGCTGGGGGCTGAAGCGCGGCAACGTGCGCTTTGCATTCCTCGGCGATCAGGCGAACTCGCGCGGCGCGGCCGATATGGGATTGCTGCCCGACCTGCTGCCCGGCTATGTGCCGGTCACGACGCCGGGCGCATTTGCCGAGTATCCAGGCCTGCCCGCGACTCCGGGCAAGACGCTCCAAGAAATGTTTGGTGCAGCAGCGAGTGGTGAGTTAGGCGCGCTGCTGATTACCGGAGCTAATCCCGTGGCAACGCCTGGCACGGACGCTGCAGCGCTGAAGAACGCCTTCGTGATCGTCGCGGACTTGTTCCTGACCGAGACTGCCGCATTGGCCGATGTGGTGTTTCCGGCTGCGAGTCTTTACGAAAAGACGGGCACGGTGACGAATACCTATGGCGATGTGCAACTGGTACGCAAGGCCGCGGATCGAGCCGGCGTGAAACCGGAGTTTGAGATTCTGGTGCGGCTGGCGGGCGCGATGGGCGCAGATGTGAAGGCGCTGGTGCCCTTCGGCGTGGGCGGCGTTACTGGCGATTTGGGGCAGACACGCGGTGTGCAGTCCGGAGAGGCGGACCGCCATGCGGTGTGGTTGGCGGCCAACGGATTGGAACCTAAACTGAGTCCCTTCGATTCGCTGGCTGTTCTGGATGAGATCGAGCGGCTGGTTCCGGGTTATGCGCTGGATCGGACGAATCTTTTCAGCGGAAACGATGTGCCAACTGAGCCGGGGTTTGTGCCGGTGGCGGCGTTGACCGGGCAGGGCGAGATTGTTCCCGTGCACGACGGATTGTTTACCTCCGGAACGCTGGGGCGGTATAGCCCGGCGCTCAAGGAACTGGAACGGCATCAGGCGGCGGAAGTGGCGGAAGCGGCAAGGAAATAGCGTTCTTTGCGAAAAGCGCAGGGAAAAAAATCGTAGTTTCCCACCCTTTTCGCAAAGAACGCGAAAAGGATGGGGCACCCAGCGATTTTGGGTGAAGAAGCAAGAAGCAAATGCAGATCCTTCGACTCCCCTTCGCTGCGCTTCGGGTCGCTCAGGATGACAGCTATTTTTGAGTTTTGCTCTGGATGACAAGTTTGGTTTTGATTTCAGGATGACGGCAGCAAGAAAAGAAGAGGCTGAAGACCAGTGACGATTTTGCAGTTTTTTCTGTGGAGCCTGCTGAAGGTGGCCGTGATCACGGTGGTGATGCTGCTGGGCGTCGCCTATACGGTGCTGCTGGAGCGCAAGCTGGTGGGCCGCATCCAGAACCGGTGGGGACCCAGCCGCGTGGGCCCGTTCGGGTTGCTGCAGCCGCTGGTGGATGGGGCGAAGTCCTTTCTGAAAGAGGACATCATTCCCACCGGCGTCTACAAGCCGCTGTACCTGTTGGCTCCCATTCTGGCGCTGGGCTGCGCATTGATTTCCATCGGCGTGGTTCCGTTTGGCGAACCGAAGATCGGCCCCGGCGGTCTGGATCTGTTTGAAATTTCCGACACCAATATCGGACTGCTGGTGATTCTCGGCATTACATCGATCGGCGTCTACGGCATTGCGCTGGCCGGATGGTCGTCGAATAACAAATATTCGCTGCTGGGCTCGCTGCGAGCTTCGGCACAGTTGATCAGTTATGAACTGGCGCTTGGGCTCTCGGTCGTCGGAGTGGTGTTGCGGGCCGGATCGCTGAACCTGCGCGTGATTGTGGAACAGCAGGCGACCAAGGGCGTTCTGACCTGGAACATCTTCGGCGGACTCCAGCTTGTGGCGTTCCTTATCTATCTGACCGCGGCCTTCGCCGAGACCAACCGCTCCCCCTTCGACCTGCCCGAGGCGGAGAGCGAATTGGTCGCGGGCTACCACACCGAGTACAGTTCGATGAAGTTCGCCATGTTCTTCATGGCCGAGTACGCCAACATGATCAACGTGGGCTGCGTGGCCACGCTGCTGTTTCTGGGAGGCTGGACGAGCCCCTTCGGCGACCTGATTCCGCCGCCGCAGAACATCTTTGTCCATGCGCTGTTTCCCATCTTCTGGTTTGTGCTCAAGGTTTTCTGTTTTCTTTTTCTTTATGTGTGGGTGCGGGGCACGCTGCCGCGATTCCGCTATGACCAGCTGATGAACTTCGGATGGCGCTACCTGCTGCCGCTGGCCGCTCTGAACATTGTGGGCACGAGCCTTTGGCTTGCGTACCGTTGATTTACAATCGGGGAGGATTTCCGCGGAGCCAGTGCTTTGCTCCGCTTTCCTTTCCCCTGACCGGCCGGACTCTTTCGCATCGGCCAATCTGTAAGTGAAGCCAACGATGCACCTGATCCTGTTTATGGTCTTTGCCGGATTCTGCCTGGCCGGAGCGATCAACCTCCTGCTGCAGAGCCATCCCATCTCCAGCGCGCTGTCGCTGATTGTGGTGATGACTTCGCTGGCCGTGCTTTATCTGCTGCTGGGCGCGGAGTTTCTGGCCGCGGCGCAGGTGATTGTCTACGCCGGCGCCATCATGGTGCTTTTCACCTTTGTGGTGATGCTGCTGAACGCGGGGCGCGAAGAGCGCACCATGGGCAGCGGCGTGGCGCGTCTGGTGGGTTTCCCGGCGGTCGTCGCCATTCTGGCCACTATTGCCACGGTGATTCTGCAGGCGCAGGGCCTGGGCTCGGCAGGATTGAAGGACGGCATCACTTCCACCGAAGAGCTGAGCACGGTGCTCTTCACCAAGCTGCTGCTGCCCTTTGAAGTGACTTCGGTCCTGATCCTGATTGCGATTCTGGGCGCGGTGGCGCTGGCCCGTCATGGGGACGGAGAAAGGACGGCCGGCAAGTGAATTCTCTTCTCGCGCAGGAAGTTCCTCTTTCCTGGTACCTGCTGTTGAGCGCAGCGCTGTTTGCGCTGGGCGTGGTCGGGTTTCTGATCAAGCGCAATTTGATTACGGTTTTCATGTCGATTGAGCTGATGCTCAACGCCGTCAACCTGTCGTTTGTGACCTTCGCGCATCAGTGGCACGCGGTGAAGGGGCAGATCTTTGTTTTCTTTGTGATGATGGTGGCCGCGGCTGAGGCTGCCGTGGGACTGGCTATTATCATTGCCGTCTTCCGTGCACGCGCAACCCTGGCCGTCGACCGCATCGACCTGATGAAACTATGAACGCACCTCTCCATCTCTGGCTGATTCCACTGCTGCCCTTCGCCGGGTTCCTGTTGAACGGGATCCTGGGCCGTGGGCTTCCGAAGTGGCTTGTGACAACGGTCGCGCTGTTGGCACCGCTGGCCGCCTTTGGCGTGGTGCTGAATGCCGCCGCGGGCTTCTTTGGATTCGGCCCGGCGACTGGTTCCCTGCCCTACATTGAAACCTGCCCCATCCCCTGGATCGACGCAGGCGTTCTGCATGTGAACTTCAGTTTCGTGCTGGACGAGCTCTCGCTGGTGATGCTGCTGGTGGTCACGGGCGTGGGCTTCCTGATTCATGTTTACTCGGTCGGCTACATGGGCGACGAAGAGGGCTATGCGCGCTACTTCAGCTACCTGAATCTCTTCCTCTTCTTCATGACCGTGCTGGTGCTGGCCGGCAATGCCCTGGTGATGTTTGTGGGCTGGGAGGGAGTGGGACTGGCGTCGTACCTGTTGATCGGCTTCTACTTCAATAAAAAGTCGGCGGCGGACGCGGGGAAAAAGGCGTTCATCGTCAATCGCATCGGCGACTTCAGTTTTCTGATCGGGATGTTTCTACTGCTGGCCAACTTCGGCACTCTAACCTTCAGCGAGATCGCCGCCAAGCTTGGAATGGACCCGGGTTGGCAGGGAGGCGTGGTCACGGTGATCGCGCTCTGCCTGATGCTGGGCGCGGCGGGAAAGAGCGCGCAGCTTCCGCTCTATATCTGGCTGCCGGACGCGATGGAAGGCCCCACGCCGGTCTCCGCACTGATCCACGCAGCGACGATGGTTACGGCGGGCGTTTACATGATCGCCCGGACGCATGTGCTGTTTGACCATTCGCCGTTTGCGCTCGGGGTGGTTGCGGTTGTGGGCGCGGCCACGGCCGTGTTTGCCGCCACGATTGCGCTGGTCCAGACAGACATCAAGCGGGTGCTGGCCTACTCCACTATTTCGCAGTTGGGCTATATGTTTCTGGCGTGCGGCGTGGCCGCTTACTCCGCGGCCATCTTCCACCTGGTCACTCATGCGTTCTTCAAGGCACTGCTTTTCCTAGCCGCGGGCGCGGTGATCCATGCCATCGGCGGCGAGCAGGATCTGCGCAAGATGGGCGGACTGTGGAAGAAGCTGCCGGTCACATTCGCGGTGACGACGGCGGGCGTGCTGGCCATCGGAGGGTTCTTTCCCTTCGCCGGATTCTTCTCGAAAGACGCTATTCTCTACGCCGCATTCTTGCAAGGGCCGGGAGGCAAGGCGCTGTGGTTCGTGGGGCTGGTGACGGCCCTGCTGACCTCGTTCTATATGTTCCGGCTCTGGTATCTCGCGTTCCTGGGCAAGCCGCGCGGTGAGTCGGAGCACCCGCACGCTACTCCGTGGTCGATGCAGGGTCCGCTGGTGATTTTGGCGCTGCTCTCGATTGGCGGCGGCTGGATCGGCATGGAGCGCTTCGGCAGTTTTCTGGCGCCCGCAGTGGGTGCAAGAACAGCCGAGGGCGGCAGCGCACAGCTGGAGTTGATTCTGAGCATCGTGGCCGTTGCTGTGGCGCTGGCAGGATGGTTTGTCGCCGACCTGATGTACCGGCAGCAGCCGGCGCGCGCCGAAGAACTGGCCGCGGCCTACCCCGGCGGCTACCGTATGCTCGCCCACAAATACTACGTCGACGAGATCTATGGCGCGGTGGTGGTCAAGCCGCTGCTGGGCATTTCGAGGTATGTTCTCGAGTGGGTGGTGGACATTGGCCTGATCGGCGGAACCGCCTGGCTGCTGGCGGGCATTGCTACGCTGACAGGTACGATTCTGCAACGCTGGCAATCGGGCAATTTGCGCTCGTATGCGGCGTGGCTGGCAGCCGGCGCGGCGGCTCTGCTCTTGTTTGTGCTGGTGCCGTGGGATGCGGTGCTGGCGAGTCTGACGGCCATTCACCTTGGAATAGCGGGGCATTGAGAGAATGAACGCGATCAACGAATCGATTCTCACCATGATCCTGCTGCTGCCGCTGGCCGGAGCGGTCGTGGTGGCTTTGGCCCCGGACCGTGGCAAGCTGCCCAACTGGATTGCGCTGTTGACGTCGCTGGCCACATTTGGTCTGACGCTGCACCTGCCGATGCACTTTATCAGCGGCCAGGGCGGCTTTCAATTTGAAGTCAACCGTCCGTGGATCGAAAACCCCGCCATCTTCTACCACGTGGGCGTGGATGGGCTGAGCCTGTGGCTGGTGGTGCTGACCGGCTTGCTGGCGCCGGTGGGCGTGGTGGCCAGTTGGAACGCCATCCGGGAGCGGCGCAAGGTCTTTTTCTCGCTCTTTCTCATCCAACAGACCGCCATGTTCGGCGTCTTCCTCTCGCTGGACCTGATGGTCTATTACGGCTTCTGGGAGCTGTCGCTGGTGCCCATGGCCATTCTGATCGCGATGTATGGGCGCAAGGACGGACCCAAGGCCGCGCTGAAGTTTTTCCTTTTCACCTTCATTCCCTCCGCGCCGCTGCTGGTGGCGCTGCTGTGGCTCTACGCGCAGACGGGCAGCTTCGACTTCAGCACACTGAAGATCCTGCTGGAGCACGGCGCGCTTCCGGCAGGCGCTCTTTTCTGGGTGGCGCTGGCGTTTCTGTTTGCCTTTGCCGTCAAGGTTCCGGTCTTCCCGCTGCACGGCTGGATTGCCGACACCTTCAGCGAAGCGCCCGTGGCAATGGCCATGGTGGTGGCCGGCAAGCTGGGTCTTTACTCCATGCTGCGCTTCCACATCGGGCTCTTTCCCACGCAGGCGCGGGATATGGCGCCGCTGCTGGTGGGGCTGGCCGTGGTGGGCGTTCTCTATGGTGCGTGCCTGGCGCTGGTGCAGCGCGACTTCTGGCGGCTGATGGCCTTTGCGGCGCTGAGCCATCTGAGCCTGATCACCCTGGGCATTTACGGCTTGACCGTGACAGGGTGGGACGGTGCGATCTACCAGATTCTCTCGCACGGCGTGGTGGACGGCGCGTTGTTTTTGCTTCTGGGCGTTTTGTACGATCAATACGCGACCAGCCGGATCGAGGCGTATGGCGGACTGGCCGGCAAGTTGCCACGCACGGCCACATTCTTCGTGATCGCCTCGCTGGCCATGATCGGACTGCCCATGCTGAGCGGCTTTGTGGGAGAATTCCTGATTTTCACTGGCACGTTTACCGGACTCAGCAAAGGGTGGACGATTGCCGCGGCGCTGGGAGTGATTCTGGGCGCGACGTACATGCTGTGGCTGGTGCAACGGCTGTTCTACGGGCCGGAAAGCACGCTGGGCGAATCAAAGCCACCCGAGGATCTACGCTTTGGGCAGTTGGCCGTATTGTGGCCGCTGGCGGCGCTGATGCTGTTCATGGGACTGGCGCCGTCTCTCTGGTTGAATACGATTGAAAAGGGCGTTCATCTGCCACAACAGAAAGAATCCAGCATTTTGCCAGCACTCATTTCGCCTCCGTCTGTAACGCTTATTTCGACTCCAGGGGAGGGCCAGCGGTGAATTCCGTTCCTGACATCTACCGCATCCTTCCCGAGGTCATCCTCACCCTCACCGGCGTGGCCGTGATGCTGACGGACGCCTCGCTGCCTCCCGAATGGGCGCGCCGGCCGCTGGGCTGGGTGGCGGCTCTGGGAACCACCTTAGCCTTGTGGGCCAGCCTGTGGCAGCTCTCGCTGCCCATGGGAACCGGCTTCTATTCGACCGTGGAGACCAGCGCGTTTACCGTTTTCTTCCACGTGCTCATCTGCGGCATCGTGCTGGTGGCGCTGCTGCTTTCGCTGGATACGCTGCCCGAAGAGAGCCATCACCAGGGCGAGTTCTATGCGCTGATGGTCTTCGGCGCGGTGGGCATGTGCCTGCTGACCGGCGCGGTCGAGTTGCTGCTGGTCTTTATCGCGCTGGAAATCTCTTCTATCTCCACCTACATTCTGGCCGGTTACCGCAAGGAGACCGGACGCGGACCTGAAGCAGCTATCAAATATTTTCTGCTGGGCTCTTTCGCGACCGGTTTTCTGCTGTATGGCGTGGCCCTGATCTTCGGCGCCACGGGTACTACGCAAATCTACGAGATTGCGCACCTGGTTCCCACCGCACAGAATCACTCGCTGATCCTGGCCGGCCTGGGGCTGATGCTGATGGGCATTCTGTTCAAAGTCTCCGCAGCGCCCTTTCACGTGTGGACACCGGACGTGTATGAGGGAGCGCCCTCGCCGGTGGTAGCTTTACTCTCCACTGCACCCAAGGCCGCGGCCTTCGCGCTGCTGCTTCGTGTGGTCTACGAGATGCTGCCCACACTGCGCCCGGTCTGGTCGCCGCTGTTGTGGGTGGTCGCGGTGCTTTCCATGACGGTAGGCAATCTGGCAGCGCTGCGCCAGCAGAACGTGAAGCGCATGCTGGCCTACTCCTCGATTGCCCATGCCGGGTACCTGCTGGCGGCGTTTGCGGGACTGGGATCGAGCGCCATTGCCGCTGCCGCCTTCTACACGGCGGCCTATGCGGCGATGAACGTGGGCATCTTCGCGGTGGTTACACTGGCCAGCGGATACGACGAAAAGCTGCCGTTCATTCAGGATTTCCGCGGGCTGATCTACCGGTCGCCTTTGCTGGGCAGCCTGCTGATCTTCTTCCTGGTATCGCTGGTCGGGATTCCCTTCACCGGTGGATTCTTCGCCAAGTTCTACACCTTCTCGGCAGCTATCGGGGGCGGCGCGGTGTGGCTGGTCCTCATCGGCCTGCTGAATTCCGGACTGGCGGCGGCTTATTATCTCCGCCTGGCGCTAGTGGCGGCACAACGCAGCGAAGAGACCGACGCGACACCTGCGCCACTGGTGGGCGTCGCGGTGAGTGCAGCCTTGCTGCTCGCAGTTGCAGCCACGCTGGTTCTGGGCATCGTTCCCGGAGACATTCAGCGCGCCGCCGAGGCTGCCGGTCACACGCTGCAAGCACCTCCCATCGAAATCTCAGCGCCCGCTGTCTCTTCTGACCCGCAACCCGTACCCTAACGCAACGGAAGGCTGCGAACCTTCCGCTTGCGCCAAAAGGCTCTTGTAGAGCGCCGTGGTCAGATCCAGCACCCGGCGCCTGGCGAAATGGTCGAGCACCCAAGCCCGGCCGGCCTTGCCCATGCGACGGCAGCGCCTGCGGTCGCGGAGCAGTTTGAGCACCGCTTCGGAGATAGCTTCCGGGTAGCCTGCTGGAATCAGCAAGCCCGTCACCTCCGGCACCACCGCATCGCGTGAACCGGTGCACAAAGTGGTCACGACCGGAATTCCTGTAGCTGCGGCCTCCAGAACAACGTTCGGAAAGCCCTCCCGCCAGGTGGGCAGCACCAGCAGATCCATGGCGCGAAAATACGGTGCTGTGTCGGCGACAAATCCCGTCATGACCATGCGCGGATGAGCCAGGATCCGCGCGCGCAGGTCGCGGCCAAGCGCATCTTCCGATGCGTCGAACCAGCCCACCAGCAGCAGCCAAGTTTCCGGCTCGGCGTCCAGAATGGTGTCGAAGGCCTCCATCAGCTCGGGCAGGCCCTTGTCACGTGTCAATCGGCCGACAAAGCCGACGACGCGGGCGTTCTGGGGAAAGCCAAGCTGTTGGCGCACGGTGCTGGGCCCCGGCGAGAAGCGCACCGCATCGACGCCATTGGTGCTGCCATCTCCCAGCATTTGCAACTTTGTGTCAGGAGCCAAGCCGAGTTCGAGCGCCTTTTTCCGTAAACTCGCGCTGTTGCACAGGACGACGTGAGAACAAGCGGCGGCGACCTTTTCGGAGACCAGAAGGAGCCGGCGTTTGCCTCCCATGCAGGTTTCGAGCTTGAGGCCGCGCAACATGTAGACCCGCGTGCGCACGCCGGCCAGCATGGCGGCCAGAGAGCCCAACAGTCCGGCCTTGGGCGTGCTGAATTCGGTGATGTCCGGCCGGAGCCGCCGCAAAAGCAACCAGAGGCGGACCAGGGAGACAAGGTCGGAAAACGGGGCAATGTCCCGTTGGATGGGAATGGAGACCGACTCGACCCCTTCGCGCTCCGCGGTTTGCTCCAGCATCTTGCCGGGACTGGCCACCAGCGTCACGCGAAAACCTGCTTCGCGCAGCGATCGTAACCGTCCGACCAAGTTCAGACAGGTTTGTGAATGGGTGATTCCGACCAGAATGTGAGGCTGCGGATACTCTGCATGACTCCGCAACTCAGGGAAAAGTTGAGGCACTCGTGCGAGATGCATGCTTCGGCGTTCACTCCCTGCAACCTCCAGATGGAAACCGGGGGCACCTGAGGAGGTTTGCATACAACGCCGGGGAAAAGATGCTTCCTAACACAAAGGGGAGTTAACCCCCAAGGGATCAAACATGACCGATTTTTTCCTGCCAATGCTTGTCTGCTTAGGAAATCCAAAGAAACTGTATCACTTTTGCACAATAATGAGTGAAATCTTTTTCCAAAAAGGAATCTTGGCATATACTCGCCTTGCTCTCAATCTGAATCTCTAAATACTCATGAATCAACGACCCAGGGTCCTTTTGCTCATTCCGCATCTGGGCGGCGGGGGTGCAGAGCGCGTGATCGCTCTGCTGGCGCATGACCTGTCGCAGGAAAAGTACGAACTGCATCTGGGACTGATCACGCAGGCGGATGCGACCGGCGCAGGACTGCCCTCCTGGGTCGAGGTCCATGCGCTGGGCGCGGCTCGAGTGCGCGGGGCGGCCTTTCGCCTGCTTCGACTGGTCCGGCGGGTGAAACCGGACGTGATTCTGTCCGGGATGTTTCACCTGAGCTTTCTGGTGCTGCTGCTGCGCCCCGCCTTCCCGCGCAAGATGCGCATTCTGGTCCGGCAGAACGGGACGGTTTCCTCCTCTTTGGCTATGGATGGTCTGCCCCGGTTTACACGTCATTTTTACAGGGCCCTGTACCGGCATGCGGACCGGGTGATTTGCCAAAGCCGGGCGATGGCGGCGGACCTGGTGCGGGAGCTGGGACTCGGCGAAGAAGGCGTGGTGGTGCTGCCCAATCCCGTCGATGTGGAGGGGATTCGTGGTTCGATCAAGAAAGAGCCCGCCCGGTGGAACGGTCCCCGCCTGCATCTGTTCGCTGTCGGCAGGCTTTCCAAAGAGAAGGGCTTCGATCTGCTGCTGGAGGCATTGGTTCTGGTGCGGGCGCGGATTCCGGGTGTGGGTTTGGTGATCGCAGGAGTTGGGCCGGAGGAAGAAGCGCTCAAGAAGGAAACTCGCGAACTTGGACTGCGAGATGCAGTGGAATTTGCTGGCTCTGTGGACCGCCCCTACCGCACCTTCCCGAATGCGACGCTGTTTGTTCTCTCCTCGCGTCACGAGGGGCTGCCCAATGCCCTGCTGGAAGCCGCCGCCGCGGGATTGCCGATTGTGGCTGTGCCCGCATCGCAGGGAGTGGTCGACCTGTTGAGCGGGCAGCCGGGGGTGTGGCTGGCGCGGGAAGTCTCCGCCGCGGCTCTGGCCGCTTCCCTGCTGACCGCTCTGGAGGAGTTGCACCCGGGTGAACGGTTCACGCACCCGTTTGTGGAGGATTTCCGGCTTGACCGCGCGCTTCCCGCGTATGAAGAGTTGATCGATTCGGCTCTTGAGGAAGCGCGCGCATGAGCCATGTCGCCCTGGTGCTTCCCGGCTTCGCCCAGATGGGAGGCGCGGAGAGGCAGGTGCTGTTGCTGGCCAGGGGATTGCGCGACCGTGGCTGGCGGGTCACAGTAGTGGCTCTATCTGGCACAGCGGACGGGGCGAAGTGTGAACTGTATGCCGCAGGCGCAGAATTTCTAAGTCTGGGAATGCGCAAGGGACTGGCGGACCCGCGGGGCTGGATTCACTTCAACCGCTGGCTGAGGCAGGAGAGGCCGGAGGTGGTCCATGCCCACATGCCGCACGCAGCGTGGCTGGCGCGGTGGTCGCGGCCTTGGGCCCCGGTGCGCGTGGTTCTGGACACGATTCATACCTCGTCGACTGGTAAAGCGGGGCGCAGAATAGGGTACCGGCTGAGCGACTGGCTGCCGGACCGGGTCACCGCCGTGAGCCGGGCCGCCGCAGATTTCTACCGCGCGGCCGGAATGGTTGCAGCGGAACGGCTGACCGTTCTGCCCAACGGAGTGGATGTGGAGGCCTGGCGACCCGACGCGGCAGTTCGGAACGACGTGCGGCGCGAGCTTGGGCTGCGGGATGAATTTCTTTGGCTGGCCACCGGCAGGCTGGAACCGGTTAAGGACTACCCGACGCTGCTACGCGCCATGGTGGGTCTTCCGTCGTCTGCCCGGCTGGCGGTGGCGGGCGCGGGGTGGCAGAAGAGCGAACTGCGCGGCTTGACGAAGTGTCTTGGACTGGAGCCGAGGGTTCGGTTTCTGGGCTTTGAGCCCAACGTGGGCCGATGGATGCACGCCGCGGACGGGTTTGTGCTCTCCTCGCTCTGGGAAGGATTGCCCATGGGCCTGCTGGAGGCGGCGGCCTGCGGGCTGCCGGCTGTGGCAACCAATGTCCCGGGCACGCCCGAGGCCTTGGTCGATGGCGTAACAGGGTGGCTAGTCCCGCCTGCAGATCCCGCGGCCCTCAATGCAACCATGACCAGGCTGATGCGGAGTTCACTGGAAGAGCGCGCGACGATGGGCGAGAGAGCGCGGCAGAGGGCCATGGCACTCTTCAGCCTGGACCGCGTTCTCGATCGATGGGAAGCGCTCTATGCGGAGTTGCTGGAGCGGAATCCTGTGCCTCGGCGGTGGGGCGTCACGGAATGAATAGCCTCTGTTGATACAAGAAGGCCTTTTCACCTACAGCGAAGAGGAGCTTCACACCGCGCGGGAGCTCCGCGAGTGATGCGTCCACCCCCTTCGGATGCGGGAGGTTCGCACTCTCCAGAGGGCCAAGGTTTCATGGAGCCTTTCGATCGGCCCCAGAGGGTGAGGGGCAAACTCGGCCAGTACCCGGTCCACGGAGGTGAACTGTGCGGAGTAAGTGCGGAGGAAATCATGCAGCTCTTCCACCTCCGCGCCGTGGGTCGAATTGCTGTGGATGCAGATGGTCCAGAGGCCCTTCGATTTTTCCAGCGGCCCCCAAAGTTGCTGCGGAATCCAGGTCATCCCGCCGCGGTGGAACGGTACGCGGGCAAAGCCGTCGGAGAGCACGTGAATGCCTGCGCTGCGGAGAGCGCGCAAGGTGTTCTGGTCAAAGCCGTGCCGTGGCGCGACCCATATTTTGGGATGGAGCCCGTAGCCGCGGAGGATCTCCAGCCCCACATGAATCCACTCGCGCTGGGTTGTTTCCGGCATTCCTGCAAATTCAGTGTGACGGTGGAGGGGCAACAGGCTTCGGCCCTCGCTCTGACAGAGATGGCGGTAACCGTGCAGGGCGATGGTGGCTCCGGCTGCTTCCATTGCACGCATCTGCGCCCAGAAATCCGGGTCCGGCGGTGAAAGGCGGAGCGTGTGGTCGCGGTTGTCCGGGACCACGGCAAGAATCGGCCGCAGGCCGAACTCCTGAATCAGCGGCAGAAGGCGCTGCCACCGGGCAACTGAAACAGTGGGACAAAGATCGTCGAAGCGAAGCAGATATTGTGCCGGCTTGGGAACCATCTTGCTCCCCCCGTTCGATTCTATGATGATCGGCAAAAACCTGGGTATCCTTGAGGTTCGGTTTCAGTTCTTCGCCGCTTCTGTAGACGCTTCCGCAAGGAGCCTGCGGGCCCAGTACCAGAGGAACAGGAAGGTGCTCACAGTCCAGAGGGATGTGGCCAAGGCGATTCCCGCCACGCCGTACCAGCGCATCAGAATCAGGTTGAAGACGATGTCCAGCGCCAGATTCAACACGCCGCAATAGAGGATCAGGTCGGTCCGGCGCATGGCGACAAGAAAACGATAGAAGACGCGGCTGGAGACGTAGAAGGGGATTTGCAGCGCGTACATGGCCAGAACCGGGGTCACCAATGCCGTGTCGCGCGGCCCGAAGACGCCGTGCTGGAAGGTGACGCGAATCAGCAGGTGCGCGCCAAAGATGAGGACGGCGGCAATCGGGGCGGAGACCAGCGCCGTGAGACGAACCCAGGTGCGCAGCGTTGCTCGGCAGCCGGACCAGTCACGATGGGCGACCATGCGCGAGAAGTAGGGCACCACTGCCGACGAGATGGCCCCAGCCAGCAGGGTGATGACCACGCTGACAAAGCGGTTGGCATAGGCCAAGGCCGAGACGCTGCCTGCGGGAAGAGTGGCGGCCATCGCCTGATCCACCAGCAGTCCACCGGAAGCCACGACACTGCTGAGCAAGACCGGCCCGTATTGGCGGGCCACTTCACGAGTGGCCTCGGTGGTTCCGTGCCAGAAGAGGCGCAGCTTGTAGCCGTGCGACTCCATCATCCAGGCCACAACCCCGGCGTGGATCAGAGCGCCCGCCAGGCTGGAGTAGACCATGGCCCAGACGCCCATCCGGCCGCTCAGCAGCAGAGCTCCCAGAATAATGAGCGCAGGAGTCGCTACGGGGGCAAGCGCAGGCCAGGCAAAGCGGTCGAAGGTATTGAGCACCGCGGTGCAGTTGGTGGCGATCCCGGTGATCACGACGATCGGCAGCAAGGCATAGAAGAGGCGTATCGAGAGGTCCAGTTTGGCCGCAGGAAAGTTCCAGGCAATCAGGGGAAAGAATTCGCGCGCACCCAGGGCCATGACGGCCGTGACGGCAGCCAGCAGCAGGCAGACCCAGAGCATGGAACTGGAGAGCAACTGCTGTGCGCGCTCGCGGCCTTCCAATTCCCTCACCTTGACCAGGGTCGGCACCAACGCCTGGTTCATGGACTCCGAGATGAGGTTGATGAGCAGATTGGGGATCAGGATAGCGGCCAGAAAGGCGTCCATGGCGTCCGTGCGGCCATAGACCCCGGCGACGGCGAACTCCTTGAAGGTGGCGACGAACTTGACCACGATGCCCGCGGCTGCAACCGACAAGGCAGCGCGAAAGATGCGGCGATTGACGCTTGTGCCCTGGAGCCACCGCTCGGTCTCCAGGAAAACGGCCATGCCGGGAGTCCTCACCCCACGAATCCGTCCGTCCGGGGCAGTGGCTCTGAAGCGAAAGCCAGGTCAGAGCGTTCTAGGCCAGCCGGGAAACAGGCAGCCATTCGCTCCGGTTCCTCCGCAGCCAGGCGTCCGGCCAGTGCAATCAGGGCCAGAAGTAGCCATGTGGTGCGACTTGCTTCCACAGTGGAAGCAACCGAGGTGATGAGCCAGGTCACCAGCGCCGTCGCCATGGCCCACCGGACCGGCCCCTTGGTTTGCAACGTCGACCAGAGGGACGAGACCACAATCGCCGCAGCCAAAAAGAGCGCGACCAGCCCGCCGGTGACGGCAATCGAGAGGACCGTATTGTGCGCGGTATCGATAGACGCCAGCCCGGCCGCGGCCACAAACGTCCCCGCTCCCGTGCCGAACAAGGGCGCACGCACGAAAGCATGCCAGCCGGAGTCCCAGATATTGAGCCGTTGGTTCAGGTCGCCGCCTCCAAGTTGCTCGGAAATGGTGCTCAGCCGCCCCAATGTCTCGTGGGGAACTGCGATCCAAAAGGCGGCAGCGATGACCGGCAGAACTAGCATTCCAGCCAATACTTTTCTGAAATCGAGGCGGGCCAGTAGAAAAGCGCTGCCCACCAGCGCTGCCAAGGCCGCCAGGAAGCCTCCGCGGGATCCGGTAAGCAGTACGCCCACCAGGCCCAGCGGAAGGTAACCGGCCCCCAACATGCGCCAGAGCCAACGGGTCTCGCTGGTCCAGAGCAATGCCGCCAGCGGAAAGCTGAGGACGAGAAACCGGGCCACATCGTTCGGGTCCTGCCCGGTGGCGGCAAAGCGAATCTGGCCTTCTGCGACGGCTTCAGGGGAGGCGAGATTGGCCATCGTGAGCGCCGCCAGCACCCACGATCCTGCCACACAGGCGCGCAGCAGCGCCCGCAGGTCTTCCGCGCTGGCGGCGAACTCGCCCACCAGCCACACGGCCATCATGACCTGGAAATAACCGCGCAAGGTCGTTAAGGTTTCAGTCCGGTCGATGGTCCACAAGGTCGTGCAACAAAACCAAAGGAAGAAGGCCAACACCAGCCACTGCAGGGGGCCCGGAGTCCGCAGGCGGCCGGCCTCAAAAACAGCGGGAACAGCCACCAGGAGCAGCACCAGGCCTACGATGCGGGCAATATTGCCCAGGGGGGCGCCGAGGTCCAGGGAATACTCCCAGGGGATGGCGAAGGCGAACAGCAGCAGCAGAAACCAAGCGATGCGGCGCATACGGCGACCTTCGATATGAGATCTACTGCGGTCCTTCGCTTCCCGGTCCAATGGCCGCCGGAGAGAGTGGCCGTGGGTTTGTGGGGGATTTGATGGGTGAGGCCGTGGTGGGTGTTGTCGTCGATTTCGGCAAAAGCCACTGGGAGTAGACAAGGCCGCCATAGATCGAGACGCCGACCGCCGATTGAATGGCGGCCTCCAGGGTCTTGTTCCAAAGGTTTTTGGCCATCGAGTCGGGAACGAAGAGAATGTCGCGGTCATGAATAGGCTGGTCGGGGTCCTGGCCTTTCAGGAGGCGCTTCAGATTGAGTTCGGTAAGGGTCCGCCCGCTTTTCTGCTCGCGAATCAGCAGAGCCCTGGTGGTGGCGGCGTTCTGTGCCGGGCCCCATGCCAGAGAGAGCGCCTGCACCACGGTGAGGCCCTGCGCCGGATCGACGGGAAAGCCACCGGGACGGACCACATCGCCGATCACATAGACCAGCCCGGCGCGGCTGACCTGAACCGTGTCTCCGGGAACCAATTCCGGGTTATGATCCGCGCCGGTATCGGCTCCTCCGGGGTCGAGCACCACTGGATGCGGCGTCTTCGGGTCGTCGCGGTGAAAGACATTCACCAACCGGCCGGCTGTCGGCGCCAGGCCAGAGGCTGCCGAAAGCAGATCAAGCAGGCGATGATGCAGCGTGTAGGGATAGACCCCTGGCCGCGAAACCTCACCCAGAACGCTCACGTCCTGCCCCGCATAGGCGGAAACGAGCACGGAGACTTTGGGGTGGAGCAACATGCCGCGAGCCACAAGGGCGGATTCAATGGCGTGCGCTGCGGCTTGCTCGTTCATCCCGCGAATCTGCACGTCTTCAATCATGGGCAGCGTGATGGTGCCGGCCTCGGAGACTCGCACCGCGGAATGGAACTCCGGGGTGTGAAACTCGCTGACATCAAGAAAGTCGCCCGGACCGATGGGGGCGGGCATGGGCGAAGTTGATTGCGTGGCCGCAAAGGGTGGCGCACCAACCAGACCCTGAGTTCCGGGACTATCCCAGACGGTTGGAGCTTCCTTGGGATTTGGAACGCCTTTCGTCTCAGGAGTAGCGGGAATGCGGGCGACTCCCGTGGGTATCCCGGAGGTGCTGGGGGTGGGGGCCTGCGCCCGACTCCCGGCGGCAGCCAGAAAGACCAGGAGAAGCGCCACGGCTGCGCCAACCTGCGAAGGACGAAGCGATTCCATCAAGAACGCGCCTCCCACAGCCAGCCACAGGCCGGCGAACAGCGTGATGCCCAGATAGAGCAGCAGGTCCGGCGTCACCGGCTTGACCGGCTGGCGGGCATAATCGACAACCGAGATGTCGGACGAGCGGATGCCGGCGGCCAACCCCGCCTCAGCCAGCTTTTCCTCGACCTGCAAATAGAGTGCATGGCTGGCATTGGCCTCGGCGCGCATCACTGCGTACTCGGTGGTCGCTTCATTGACCTTCATGCCTTCGGCGGTGGCTTGCTGAAGGCTCTTGCGCACCAATTGCTCACGGTCGACGGCGGTCTGCCAGGCGCTGCGGAAACGGCCGAGCAGCTTGGCGTCCTCGGCCTGCTTCTGCCGGTCCAGGTCCTGCAACTGGCTGCGAATCTCGACGACACGCGGGAAGTTGGGACCGTGTTCAGTGCTGAGCTGCGCACTTTCCTGTTCCAGTTCGCTGCGGTGGGCATGGATCTGCTGGAGGAGGGCCGTGGCAAAGCTACCGCCTTCGGCCTGCAGGCGTTCGTCGGAGGCATAGACGACTTCCGGATCGCCCTGGGAGGCGGCGCGATAATCCGCCTCGCGCAGGATGCGGTCGGTAGTGGCCGCAACCTGCTGGCGTCCCAACTCGTCGATCTCCAGAAGGACCGAGGTGTGCTGAATCTGCTCCGGCTGACCGTTGGCCAGGGTTTCGGTGGTGCTCAAGATGCCGTGGTCACGCTGGAATGCGGCCAAGCGTTGCTCGTCCTGATCCACACGGGTCTTCAGGATGCCGAGCTGACTGGCCAACCAGCCTGAGGCCTCGACGGTAGCCTGCTGCCGGGACTCCCTGTCCTGGTCGCCGTAAGCCCGGATCAGAGCATTCACCACATTGGCCGACAGGGCTGCGTCGCGCGAACGAAAGCGAATCTCAATCAACAGCGTGCGTGGCTGGGTTTGCACGTGAAGGCGCCGCGCGAAGCGTTCCAGCAGGTAGGCCTGGGCGTCGGCCGTCGGTGCGCTCGGACGAAAGCCGGGAAACCGGCGCGCAAACCTGCCCATGAATCCCGGCTGCTGGTAGAGCTTGAAGCCGGTAATGACCTTCCAAGCGAGCTGGTCGCTGCGAAGAATACCGGCCACGGTTTCCTGTTCGACCGGTGCGGAAAGGACTGAGGCGTTGGCAGAGGGCTCCGCTGCGTCCAAACTGAGCGGAGAGGCGGCAGCAGTGCGCAACGCCACTCTGGCCGTGGCCTCGTATTGATTGGGGGCGATGAGGCAGTACAACATGCAAAGCAGCAGCAATCCCCCCAGCACGACGCCAACCAAACGGCGGCGGCGAACCAGTACCTGCCAAAGCTCGGGAAACGATCGGGAAGACGTGTGCGCCCCTCCGCCGGCCAGCAACGGCGTGGAAGGTCCGCGGCGCGAATCAGGCTGAACAGCACTCACTTCCGCCAAGGAATGGAAACCTCAGTCCCACAAGCTCTCCGACAGAGCGATCCCTGGGATTCAAAGCGAGAAGCTGCTGCGGAGGAAATCCCCGCCAGTGTGAGGTATCGCAGCCAATTCGTCAATAGGCTTCCTCACCGAAGGAAGCCCATTGTGCAACAAACTGGCCTAGTTTGCGGAAATCAAGCCTCCCCGCCTCCGCTCCGATACCATTCGACGGTGCGGCGCAGGCCCTCGGGAAAATCGACGATGGGCTGATAGCCGAGCAACTCGCCGGCCAGGCCGATGTCGGCCAGGGAATCGCGGATGTCGCCGGCGCGGTCGGGGCCATAGGCTGGCTGGCCACTGAATCCGGTGAGGCCGCGCAGAATCCCGAAAGTCTCGTTCAGCGTGATGCGGCAGCCCGTGGCCACGTTCATCATTTTGCCCGCAACCTTCTCGGCAGGCGCGGAAGCGGCCAGCAGGTTGGCGTGGACCACATTGTCGATATAGGTAAAGTCGCGGCTCTGGCCACCGTCGCCGTAGATGGTGGGCTGCTCGCCGGCCAACATGCGGCGGCAGAAGATGGCCAGCACGCCGGAATAGTGCGAAGTGGGGTCCTGATGGGGGCCAAAAACATTGAAATAGCGCAGCACCACCGTCTCCAGCCCGTAGACGCGGGCAAAGACGCGCATGTAGTGCTCGCCTGCCAGCTTGGCCACGGCATAGGGGGAGATGGGATTGGGCAGCATCTCTTCCTGCTTGGGAAGGGTGGGGGTGTCGCCGTATGCCGAGGAGGAACCGGCATACACCACTCGCCGCACCCCGGCCGCATGCGCAGCCACCAGCAGATTGAGAGTCGCATCCACGCAATTCACGTTGGTAGCGACCGGGTCGGCCACGGAACGCGGAACCGAGGCCAGAGCCGCCTCGTGGAAGGCGATCTCTACGCCCGCGCAGGCCTGGGCGCAAGCGGCCGGATCGGCCAGATCGCCATCAATGAACTCCATCTTTTCCAGGCCCACCAGGTTCGAACGCTTGCCGGTAATGAAGTTGTCGATGCCACGCACAGTTTCGCCGCGCGCCAAAAGCGCCGCAGCGATGGAACTACCGATAAAGCCTGCCACTCCGGTCACCAGATACTTGGGCAATATGTCCCCCTCGAGATCTTTTGGCGGGCGCACTTGCCGCGCACCGCAGTGAAAAGGATACTACCGGCGGGGTTCCAACTCACTCCGGGGCGTTCCACAAGCCGGTCCGCGATTTGGCACTAGAATTGAAAACATGACGACGAAAACCGGGAGTGGGCTGTCCGACCTGAAGCAGAAGATGGAGTCTCGTGAGGCCGCGATTGGCATTATCGGGATGGGGTATGTGGGGCTGCCGCTGGCGCTGCTCTTCAGTGGTGAGCGCTTCCGGGTAACCGGCTTCGATATCGAGACGGGCAAGGTGAATACCCTCAATGGCGGCGGTTCGTACATCGTGCGCATCCTCCCCGAGGAAATTCGCGAGGCCCAGAAGGCCGGCTTTCGCGCCACCACCGATTACGCGGAGATCGCCCGGATGGATGCGGTGATCATCTGCGTCCCGACGCCGCTGAACGAGTATCACGAGCCGGATCTGAGCTATGTGACGGAGACGGTCAAGTCGATCGCGCCCTATATTCACGACGACCAGTTGATTGTGCTGGAGAGCACCACCTATCCCGGCACCACCGAGGAAGTGGTGGTACCGCTGCTCGAAGCCGGCAACCCGAACGGGCTGAAAGTGGCGCGCACGGCCGATGAGCGCGGAGTTCACGTGGTTTTCTCGCCGGAGCGCGAAGATCCCGGCAACGAGACCGTCGCCCGGCACGATATTCCCAAGGTCGTGGGCGGTTGCGGACCGGAGGCCACGGAGCTGGCGGCAGCGATGTACGGCACAATCTTCCACCGTGTAGTGCCGGTGAGTGGCCCCTCAGTGGCCGAGATGACCAAGCTGCTCGAGAATATCTACCGCTGCGTGAATATCGCGCTGGTCAACGAGCTCAAGCAACTCACCATGCGGATGGGCATCGACATTCACGAGGTCATTGACGCGGCCAAGACCAAGCCGTTCGGCTTCCAGGCCTTTTATCCCGGCCCCGGATTGGGCGGGCATTGCATCCCGATTGACCCCTTCTATCTCTCCTGGAAGGCGCAGAAATACGACTTCCGCACCCGCTTTATCGAGCTGGCCGGCGAAGTAAACACGGCCATGCCCTACTTCGTGATCGAGCAGATTGGCGGAGCGCTGAACGAACGCTCGAAATCCATCAAGGGCTCGAAGATCCTGGTCCTTGGACTGGCCTACAAGCGCGACATCGACGACCTGCGCGAGTCGCCCTCGCTGCCCATCCTTGAGATGCTGCGCGACAAAGGCGCCCTTGTGGCCTACAACGACCCTTACTTCCCCAAGGTTGGCCACGGCCGCCACTACGACCTGAACATGACCAATACGCCGCTCGACAACCTGGGCCAGTATGACGCCGTGGTGATCGTCACCGACCACACCAGCTACGACTACCGCGCCATTGTCGAGCAGTCGCAACTGGTGGTGGACTCGCGTAACGCCACGAAGGGAATCGATTCGCCGAAAATCGTGCGTTGCTAAAGCCTCGCCGGGAGGGCTAACTCTGAGTTTCCCCAGGCCTCCGTTCCGAGGCCTGGGAAAACGGTGAATTCAAGTTCCAGGGATGAGTCCCGCGACAAAGCCCAGCCGAATCGTGTATCTTGGCATGACCTGATTTGGCTTGACTTGGTTCCAAGATGACCTTGCTCACCGCAACTCTGGCTGAACCTCAGCACTTCTCCCTCGTGGAGAAACTGCTTCTTTTCGTTCTGGTTGCCGTCTCGGCTGCCTTGTTCTGGCGTCGTTTCGGCCTGGTCCTGGACAAAATCCTTAAATCCAAAAAGGACGCTGGCTTCCGCCTCTTTCCCCTCGGCAAGCGCGTCCAGGATTTCGTCTGGGAGGTTATGTTGCAGGCCAAAGTCGTTCGCCAGCGGCCGCTGCCCGGCCTGGCGCACGCCTTTGTCTTCTGGGCCTTCTGCGCCTTTGCGCTGGTCACGCTCAACCATTTTGCCGTCGGGATGGGCGGAGGATTCCTCTCGCCTGACGGCCCCATCGGACGCTTCTACTTCTACTTTGCCGCGATCTTCGCGCTTGCCTGCGCGGTCGGCATTGCGGGCCTCTTCGTCCGCCGCTTTCTGGTCCGGCCGCGCTGGCTTGGCAAAAGGCTCTCCTGGGAGTCCGGCTTCATCGCACTGCTGATTTTCGTGCTGATGACCACCTATCTGGCGGCGTTTTTTGTCTCCGACACGAGCCCCACGGCGCGCGTTCTCTGGTGGGCCCACACCCTGGCGATTCTGATCTTTCTGCCCCTGATTCCACACACCAAGCATCTGCACTTGCTGCTGAGTCCGGTCACCGTCTTCCTATCGCGCGGCAGCTTCAGCCAGATTCCACCGCTGGTGGGAGACGAGGATTTTGGCCTGGTTGCGGGCACGGATTTGACCCAACTGGTCTGCCTGCAGGCCTACTCCTGCGTGGAATGCGGCCGCTGCACCGAATACTGTCCTGCGGCCAACACCGGCAAAGTGCTCAACCCCAAGGAAATTATTCTGGGCCTGCGCAGCTACCTGAACGAGTGCGGCCCGGCCTCGGAAGAGCCCTTGCTGGGCAAATACAACGCCCCGGAGGCGCCTTTCCAATGCACCACCTGCGGCGCTTGCGAGTTTCAGTGCCCGGTGGGGATCGAACACCTGCCCATTCTCGTGGGTCTGCGCCGCGGAGCCGTCAACACCGGCGCGTGGGAGAACGACTACGGGGCCAAGCTCTTTCTGACGTTGGAGCGCGGCTCAAACGCCCTGGGCATGAGCTCGACCGAGCGCGACCGCTTCATCCAGAAGCAGGCGCTGCCCATCTTCGACGGCACGCAGGAGTATTGTTTGTGGCTCGGCTGCATGGGCGCTTACGACCCCAAGGGCCGTGAGATCGTGGCCGACTTTGCCCGCATCCTGAACTATCTGGGCATCAGCTATGGCGTTCTGCGCAAGGAGAAATGTACGGGCGATGCGGCGCGCCGGCTGGGCAACGATCTGCTCTTTCAGCAACTGGCCGAGGCCAACCTGGCCAACCTGGCGGAGAACAAGGTCAAAAAGATCATTTCCATCTGCCCCCACTGCGTGCGCACCATCCAGGAAGACTGGAAGGAATACGGAACGCCCCCCGCGATCGAGCATCACAGCGAGTTCCTGGCGCGCTTGATGGATAAACTTCCCAAGCAATCAAACCAGGAGAAGATTGTCTATCACGACCCCTGCTACCTGGGCCGCTATCGCGACGTCTATGAGGAACCCCGTGCGGTGGTGGCGCGGGCCGGAGAGTTGGTGGAAGCTCCGCGCAACCATGAGCGCAGCTTCTGCTGCGGAGCTGGCGGCGGACTGACTTTCCTGGGTGAAGAGACAGGTGAGCGAGTGAGTCACGTGCGCGCCGCCGAGCTGGCCGCAACCGGCGCCACGACGGTAGGGACCGCGTGCCCCTTCTGCAACAGCATGTTCCGCGATGCCCTGGCCGCGACCGGCGAAGGCGCGCCGCAACTGATGGATATTGCGCAATTGACCGCGCGTGCTTTGCCGGGCCACAACGCCAACTGAAGTGAATGGAGCGCTTGATCATGAAGATCGTCGTCGCCATCAAGCAAGTGCCGGAGCGGGACGCGCAGGTGCGCCTGGACCCTCCCGGCAAATGGATTGAAGAAGCTGGTCTGGAACATGCCCTGAACGAGCCGGACGCTTACGCTCTGGAAGAGGCCTTGCAACTCAAAGAGAAGCATGGCGGCGAGGTGGTCGTCCTCAGCGCCGGTCCGGAGCGCGTGGCGAGCACCCTGCGCGAGGCGCTGGCCAAGGGAGCGGACCGCGCCATTCACATTGACTGCGACGACCTGGGGGCGCGGGATGCGCTCGGCGTGGCGCGCCTGCTGGCCGCCGCTCTCAAGCCCGAGAATCCCGACCTGGTGCTGACCGGGCTCCAGTCGGAAGACCTGGGCCAGGGGCAGACCGGCGTGATCGTAGCCGAACTGCTCGGTCTGCCGCACGCCACCCTGATTCTGGAGGTCGAGAAGACGGAGACCGGCCTGCGGGTAAAGCGCGAACTCGAAGAAGGCTGGTTCCAGACCATCGAGCTGCCCATCCCGGCGGTGCTCACCATTCAGTCCGGCGGAACCAAACTGCGCTACGCCACGCTGATGGGCATCAAGCGCGCCAAAACCAAGGAAGTGCGCCACGTGACGGTTGCCGAGCTGGCTGTCGAGGCCGCTCCGGTCGCGGTTTTGGAGCGCATCGCGTTCCCGCAAAAGCAAAAATCCACCCAGATGCTGCCCGGCAGTCCCAAGGAAGCCGCGACGGCGCTGGTTGAAAAACTCAGATTCGAGGTGCGCGTGCTATGAGCGGAATTTGGGTCGTGATCGAGGATCGGGAAGGCCGTATTGGCCGCATTAGTTGGGAGGCTCTGGCCGCTGGCCAGCAACTGGCAGCTCAAACCGGACTGCCGGTGAGCGCTGTTCTGGTTGGCGCGGAGACCGCACAGTTGGCCGCGGAAGTTTCCCTCAGAGCCGTGGCAAAAGTGGTGCGAGTGGAGCACCCGCTGCTGGCCGCGTACACCGCGGACGGATTCACGCTGGCTTTGGAGCAATTCACTGCCGCTGAGAAGCCAGATTACCTGCTTTTTCCGCACACCTACCAGGTGCGCGACTACGCGCCGGCCCTGGCCACACGGCTCGGCCAGGTGCTCATCGGCGACGTAACGGCCATTGAGCAGGGGCCAGTCTTTACGCGGCAATTGATGCAGGGACGGCTGAATGGCGCCTATCGGCACCCAGGCGCTGGACCGTGCCTTGTCTCCATTCAAGCTGGAGCATTTCGTCCCGCTGCTGAGACGGCTTCGGCCGCGGCGGAGATTACTGTCTTCTCGCCCGCGCTCGAGGCTGCGCAGATTCGCACCAAACCCGGCGAGCGCTTCCGAGGTTCGGCGCAGACCGTCGACCTCGGTTCGGCGCAACTGATTGTGAGCGTAGGCCGCGGCATCAAGGACGCGGACAATATTCCGCTGGTTCAGGAACTGGCCACGGCGCTGGGCGCGGAACTGGCTGCCTCCCGGCCCATCTGCGACAGCGGCTGGCTGCCCCTGGAGCGGCAGGTCGGCAGCTCCGGCCAGACCGTCTCGCCGAGGCTCTACCTGGCCGTCGGCATCTCCGGAGCCATCCAGCATCTGGTGGGAATGAAGGGCTCGGAGTGCATCGTCGCCATCAACAAGGATCCCGGCGCGCCCATCTTCGAGGCTGCGGATTATGGCATCGTCGGGGACCTCTTCGAAGTGGTCCCCGCACTAACCGAAGCGGTGAAGGCAGCCAAACAGTAAGGCTTCTCTTCGCATGACGAACGGTTGCGGCTCACGCAGCCAGCCGGTGATTTGCGTTTATGCGCCTTGCAGCGCTAAGGTGGCTTGTTTGCCGCGCCGCACCTGGCGCAGATCGAAGGCAACTGAAATGCTTCTTCCAGAGACCTATCAAACCGCACTTCTATTGATGATCCTGAGCATGTTGTGCTGGGGATCGTGGGCGAACACGCTCAAGCTCTGCCCAGGGTACCGGTTTCAGCTTTTCTATTGGGACTATGCGCTCGGCCTGGCGGCTGGCGCCCTGGTGTGGGGACTGACCGCCGGAAGCCTCGGTCATTCGGGCCTCCCGTTTCTTGCAGACGTGGCGCACACACCGCTGGGAGCGATTCTTTACTCGGTCTGCGGCGGAATCGTCTTCAACATAGCCAACCTGCTGCTGGTTGCCGCCATTGACGTAGCAGGACTGGCAGTCGCCTTCCCCGTAGGCATCGGACTGGCGCTGGTCGTGGGCGCGGTTTCGAGCTACCTGATCACTCCCGCCGCCAATCCCCTGCTGCTCTTCGGCGGCGTTGCGCTGGTCACAGTGGCCATCGTGCTCGATGCCGGAGCCTATCGCAAGCGTGAGAGCTCGGCACAGGCCGCGACCACCCGCGGCATCGTGCTTTCGCTCGTCGCCGGTCTGCTGATGGGCGGCTGGTATCCCATCGCCACCCACGACCTGGGCACTGTCGCCAAGCCCGGACCCGGACCCTACGCCATCGCTCTCTTCTTTGCTATCGGCGTACTACTTTCCACCGTTCCGGCCAACCTGCTGCTGATGGCGAAGCCTCTCGACGGCAAGCCGCCTGTGGACGGCGCTGGCTACTGGCGCGCACCGCGCGGCTGGCACCTTGCGGGAGTTTTCGGCGGGGCTATTTGGTGCATCGGCGCGGTAGCCAACTTCGTGGCTTCGGTGGCCCACCTCAGCAAGCCGATTGGCCCGGCGGTTTCCTACTCCATTGGTCAGGGGGCCACCATGATCTCGGCCTGTTGGGGCGTCTTTGTCTGGCGCGAATTTGCCGATGCGCCCCGCTCCGCCAAGCTGCTTTTGCTGCTGATGTTCATCTTTTTCGCGCTGGGCCTGGGCGCTGTAGCCCTGGCGCCGCTCTACTGAACTCGAGGTTTCCACCATGCCGGAAATCACCAAGCCCATCGTCGTGGTGGGCAGTATCAACATGGACCTTGTCGCCCGCACCCCGCGCATTCCGCTGGCCGGCGAGACGCTGATCGGCACCGGCTTTGTCACGACCCCCGGGGGCAAGGGAGCCAACCAGGCCGTGGCCGCAGCCCGCCTCGGTTCCCCCGTTTCCATGGTCGGCAAAGTGGGCGAGGACGCCTTCGGGCAAGCTCTGCTCGACAATCTCGCGCAGGCAGGCGTCGAAACCTCAGCCGTCGAACGGGTTCCAGGCTCCTCCGGCGTCGCGCCCATCCTGGTAGCCGACAATGGTGAAAACTCGATCGTCGTCGTGCCTGGCGCCAACGGCAAGGTCGATTGCGCCTGCATCGATCGCCATTCTGCGCTGATTCGCTCCGCGGGCATGGTGCTCTGCCAGTTGGAACTGCCCCTGGAGACGGTGAGTCATCTGCTGGCGCGGTGCACAGAGGCTGACGTGCCGGTGATGCTCGACCCGGCCCCCGCCGCACCCCTGCCGGAAGGTATCTGGACCCAAGTCACGTGGTTTACCCCCAACGAGACCGAGGCTGCTCTCTATGTTGGCAAGGATCTGGCCGAAGAGGAGAGTGCAAAGCGCCTGTTGGGCAAGGGCCTTCACGGCGTGGTGCTCAAGCGTGGCGGCAAAGGGGCGTATGTAGCCGTCGCCGGCGGCGAGGCAGGCTGGGTGCAGCCTTTTGCGGTGGAAGCAGTGGATACGGTCGGCGCCGGCGACTGCTTCAATGGAGCCTTTGCCGTGGCTCTGCTGGAAGGTCGCGATCCCTTCGCCGCGGCGCGCTTTGCCTCGGCGGCGGCGGCCATCTCGGTGACGCGACGCGGCGCACAGGCCTCCATGCCCACCCGCGCGGAAGTGGATGAATTTCTTGCCAAACGCAACTAACTCTTGACGTCATTTCGTCCAACCAAAAAATGGGGGACCAGCCGGAATGCTTCGCACGATGAGCCTGGGAATCCTGGCAGGGGCCATTACTCTTACCGCAGCCGCACAAGACACGCAGTATCCTCCCCGGAGTCAGCAGATTCCCCCACCCGACTGCATGAACCTGCACAGCGCCTGGGATGGCACTCTGCAGGCGCCCTGCCCTCCGCTCGCGCATGAGCGCTGGCTGAGAGACATCGACCATTGGCGCGCTGAGCGTCGCATCCGCACGGCTTACGACCCGTCGCGCTACGAGCTACCCGCCCTGCGCTGGACCCAATCCAGCTTCATGCAGCCGCAGATGATGGTCCACGACCGCTACTTCTACGATTCGGTTGCCGGCCGCTACACCGTGGACCGCTATCTGGACGACCTGATCAAGCGCTACGGCGGCATCGATGCGGTGCTGGTGTGGGCCACCTACCCCAACATGGGCATGGATGACCGCAATCAGTTGGAGATGGTCGAGTCCATGCCTGGCGGAGTGGAAGGCGTGCGCCGGATGGTTGCGGACTTCCACCGCCGCGGCGTGCGCGTGCTCTTCCCCATGATGATGTGGGACGAAGGTACTCATGCGCCCTCTGCGCCCTGGCCCGATGCCATCGCTGCGCTCATGAAGCAGATCGACGCCGACGGCATCAACGGCGACACTCAGGACGGCGTGCCGCTGGGCTTTACGCTGGCCGCTGAAAAGATCAGTCACCCCCTCGCCTTCCAGCCCGAAGTCAGCCCCAGCGACGAAGACCTCAGTTGGAACGTGATGAACTGGGGCCAGTACAGCTTTCCTTTCATCCCCATGATCGACCGCTTCAAGTGGCTGGAGACGCGCCACATGGTCAACATCAGCGACCGCTGGGAGCAGAACAAGACTGACGACCTGCAATACGCCTTCTTCAATGGCGTAGGTTGGGAGAGTTGGGAGAACGTGTGGGGCATCTGGCTCGGCATCAATCCCCGCGACGCCGAGGCCACTCGCCGCGTTGCCACCCTGGAGCGAGGAGTAGCGCCCTTCCTGGTCAGCACCGGTTGGGAGCCGCTCTACCCCATGCAGAATTACGGCGTTTACGCTAGCCGCTGGCCGCTCGCGCAGCAGACTGTCTGGACCATCGTCAATCGCACCGGTTATGACATTCCCGGGCCGCAGATGGACGTGCCCCTCGCGCCGGGCATGCGCTACTTCGACCTCTATCATGGCGTGGAATTGAAGCCCGAGCCCAAGCCGGAAACCGGCGGACTCATCGCCTTTCTCAGCTTCGACATGGAAGCCAACGGCTACGGCGCCATTCTGGCCACTCCCGGCGAACCCAGCGACGCAATGAAGATCCTTATGCGCACCATGGCGACCATGACCGCCCAACCACTCGTCTCCTGGTCACATGAGCCCTCCGTGCTCCAGCAAACCCTGGTCGAGATCGCTGCCACGAAGCCAGCGGCCGAAACCCCGGATGGAATGGTCAAGATTCCCGGCGGCAATTTCGTCTTCAAGGTGCAGGGCACCGAGATTGAAGGCGGGGCATCTGCCAGCGTCGACGTGCAATACCCCTGGGAGAACACGCCGCGCCGCTTCCATCTCAAGACCCTCGAACTCCATCCGTTTTTCATGGACAAGTTCCCGGTGACCAACGCCGAGTTCAAGCAGTTTCTCGACGCAACGCACTACGCGCCCAGGGATGCGCAGAACTTCTTGCGCGACTGGAAAAACGGCAACTTCCCCGAGGGTTGGGAAAGCCGGCCGGTCACCTGGGTCTCCCTTGAAGATGCGCGTGCCTACGCTCAATGGGCGGGCAAGCGGCTGCCGCACGAATGGGAGTGGCAAATGGCCGCCCAGGGCATCGATGGCCGCACCTACCCATGGGGCAGCCTCTGGCAGCCAACCTACGTGCCCCGTCCCGACATCGGCCGCACCATGCGCGGACCCGATCCGGTCGATGCACATCCGCAAGGCGCCAGCCCTTACGGCGTGATGGACATGGTGGGCAATGTCTGGCAGTGGACCGACGAGTTCGCGGACGAACACACTCGCGCGGCCATTGTCCGCGGCGGAGAGTACTATCAGCCGCAAGGCTCCATCTGGTACTTTCCCGAAGCGTTTCGTAACGACGAGCACAGCAAGGTTCTGCTGATGGCGCCCGGCTACGACCGTTCGGGAGGGGTAGGTTTCCGCTGCGTGCGCGACGCGCAATAAAGATGCTCTACAGATCACAAGGGCGAACGGCGGATTGAGTGTCGCCGTTCGCCCCTGCTGGATTGCGTTAACGAATTACGTCCTGACTTACCACCATTCCATCAAGCGGCCCGACTTCACCTTCACGCTGCTCTCGGGCTTTTCCGTGCGGACCAGAAGCAGGGGAATGTGGACCAGCTTCACCAGCTTCTCTGCAATCGATCCGAAAACGAGCGGATGCCATCCGGTGGTGCCGTGCGTCGAGACCACGAGCAAGTCGATCTTCTCGCGCTCGATCACATCCAGAATGCTTCCTGCAATGTCGCTGTCCACTTCAACGCTGGAGGTCGCCTTGATTCCCTTTGCGGCCAGGCCGCGAACGGAGACTGTAAAACGCTCTTCCGCCTCTTTCTTCGCTTCCTCAAGGCCCGCACCTTCGGTAAGAACGGTCACCAGATAGAGTTCGGCATGAAAGTGCTGCGCAAGCACGGTGGCTTCTTCCAGTGCTTTGTGGGATGAAGGACTGAAGTCAATGGGTAGAAGGATTCTCGCGGGTATGGTGCTGAATGCATGTACTTCGGCCATTACGGTCTCCTCGCCAGACCACGCAAGTGGTTGGCCTCTGATTTTCGTGAACCATCATAGCAACCGCGCACTGACAACGAAAGGTGACCGGCGACACACCTATAGCACAGCACAATGGGACGGCGTCTCACGCGGTGATCAGGAAGGCCGATTCACTCTTCTCCGTCAGAAAAGCCCAATCGTCGCAAGGCGCTATGAACCGGCATGTGCCGCCACGGCGCAAACAGTAAACAGACGGTTCTGGCCATCACTCCCAAGTCGCTCCACAGATTGGCGCGCTCCAAATAGGCCTGCGAAATGCGCAGCTTGTCCGGCGTAACGGCCGTCTTGAAATACCGGAGCGGCTCGGGAACCAGGGCCAGAATCTCCGCCTCATGACAGTATTTGAGCGTGGCCGGATCGCTCAGCCCAGGGCGCACCTCCAGCAGGCGCGTGTAGGCCCGGGGAAACTCCGCCGTCAGTTCGGGAACCACAGGGCGCGGACCCACCAGGCTCATCTCGCCCCGCAGCACATTCCACAACTGCGGCACCTCGTCCAGCTTGAATTTGCGCAGCCAGCGTCCCGCAGGGGTGATGCGCGGATCGGCTCCCAGCGTATAGGGCGAGCCGCCCGCATCGGCCTGCATGGTTCTCAGCTTCAGAAGCTGAAACCGCCGGAATCGCCTGCCTGTCCTGACCTGGCGAAAGATCACCGGGCCGGGGGAATCCAGCTTGATGAGGATGGCGGCAAAGGCGAGAAACGGAAGCGATGCCGTGAGCAACATTGCGGACAGAAAAATATCCACGCTACGTTTGAGCACGTGTCCCTCCAGGACAAAGGAACTTCCGTAGTCCGGATTTCGGCCGGAATCGGAGAAGCCTCAAGGAAACGCGCCCGGCAGTATCGCAGTCCGTGCGGTTGAACGCTTGCGCCGGAAAGACTGCCTCCGAAACGTTCAGCACGGTTTTCCACCTCAGCCGCTTCCCTTCGTGACAACGCAGAAAGATACCCGTTTTCCGGGCTCTTGGCAGGGACAAAACGATCTTGCTGCCTTCAGCAAACATCCTGTGGATTAACAAGTCAAGAAGTTATTTTTAATAGGAAAACATTTTTCCCGGCGCATCTATACCATCAATACGACTGAACGGGGTGACGATTGGGAGAGTGCCGGGACGATTTACCAGGACCCGGCCCGATTGCCCCCTGGTTGCTTGATTGACAAGGTCACACGACAAGAAGATGAACGGAGCCAAGCTTCCTCCAGCTCAAGAGTGGTTGCAACCCGGCATGCGCACCGGGCGTCGCGATTTTTTGCGCGGAGCCTCGCTGACTGCTGCGGCCATACTGGCAAGCGGCGCGGGGTGGACGCAGAACTCGCAAGCCGCCCCTGCAAGCCCGGATTACAGCATCGAAATTGCGGAGACGGATTGGGAGCTTGCTCCCGGAAAAAAGATTCGCACCGCCGCTTACAACGGACAGATTCCTGGCAAACTGCTTCGCCTCGTCGAGGGACGTCCCGTCTCTATCGAGATCGTGAACCACCTGGACCGCGCGGAGATCGTCCACTGGCATGGCCAATGGATTCCGCCCGATGTGGACGGCTCCATGGAAGAGGGCTCGCCGATGATTTCGCCCGGCGGCCACACGCGCATCGCCTTCACTCCCCGGCCGTCGGGCTTGCACTGGTACCACACTCATGCCATGGGCCATCGCGAGCTCAAATACGGCCTCTTCACCGGTCAATCCGGCATGATGTATGTCGAACCGCGCGCCAACCCGGGCGCCTACGACGACGAACAGTTTCTCGTCCTCCACGATTGGGAGCCCTACTACTCCGCCAGCGACGATGGCTCCCTGATGGTGCAGTACGTCTCTGGCTCCATCAACGGCCGGCTTCTGGGCCACAATGACCCCATCCGGGTTCGCGAAGGCCAGCGGGTGCTCTTCCACATTCTGAACGCCAGCGCCACCGACCCGCACTGGGTTGCGTTCGCCGGCCACAAATTCCAGGTGATCGCGCTCGATGGCCGTCCCGTCGCCACTCCAGCCACGGTGGAAACCCTCCGCCTGGGCCCCGCCGAACGCATCAGCGCCGTGGTTACCATGAATGCGCCGGGCGTGTGGGTTCTCGGTGAGCCACGCGCCCGCTTCCGCCAGGCCGGCATGGGCACGGTCATCGAGTACGCGGGCCAGAGCGGCAAGCCGCAGAATCCGCAACCGGCCAGCCTTGCCTGGGATTACCGGGCCTTCGCCGATGCCGTTCCAGCGGTTCGTAAGCCGGATTTGACCATTCCGCTGGTCTTCACCTCCCGCTTTCAGGGCCACGGCGCTGTGGACCGCTGGATGATCAACGGCAAATCCTTTCCCGACGGCGCGCCGATTCTCTTGCACGAGGGGCTTCGCCACCGGCTGATCTTCGACAATCGCAGCCTGGACGACCACCCCATCCACCTGCACCGGCACGCGTTCGAGCTGGTCTCCATCCGTGGCGCGGCCCTCAGCGGCGTGATGAAGGACGTGGTTGTTGTCGAGACTGGAACCCGCGTCGAGGCCGATCTGGTTGCCTCGAACCCCGGCGATACGCTCTTTCATTGCCACCAGCAGGACCACATGGACTCTGGATTCATGGCCCTCTTCCGCTATGCTTGACCGTCTCACACCTCAACAAGGAGCGCTCTTGAGATTCTTCCCTTTTGTCCTCATCCTGCTTGGCGCGGCCGCCCTGGCCCACGCCCAAGGAAACTACGAGATTCAGGTCTATGGCGCGGACACCGTTGCCCCCCGCAGCACCATGGTCGAGTTGCACTCCAACTTCACCGCCGACGGCCAGCGCCGGACCATCGGCGGCATAGCGCCCACCTTCCATGCCGAACACGAAACCCTGGAAATCACGCAGGGGATCAACGACTGGTCCGAGCTGGGCTTCTATGTCTTCACCAGCGAGCAGAGCGGCCAGGGCGTGCAATGGGTGGGCGACCACATCCGCCCCCGGGTGCGCGTCCCTGAGAAATGGCGCTGGCCGGTCGGCGTAAGCCTTTCCACAGAGGTCGGCTATCAGCGCGCCCTCTTTTCTCCCGACACCTGGACCTGGGAGATCCGGCCCATCGTGGACAAGCAGACCGGCCGCTGGTACTTTGCCGTGAACCCCGCGCTCGAGCGGACCTGGCACGGCCCCGACATCGACAAGGGAATCGATTTCGCTCCCGCGGTCAAGATCAGCTACGACTTCACGCGCAAGGTCACCGGCGGCCTCGAGTACTACGCCGACTACGGCAGCATCACCAGCATTGCCAGCCTCCACAATCAGCAACAGCAGTTCTTTCCGGCCATCGACATAAACGTCTCTCCCGACTGGGAGATCAATTTCGGCGTGGGCGTCGGCCCCACCGCAGCCACGGACCACTGGATCGTAAAGGGCATCATCGGTCGCCGTTTCAATTGGGGCGGGAGGAACAAGAACCCTTAGAGCCGCGCCCGCTTGAATGGACCGCCAAATCGTCTTTTGCAGCATCGAAAAGGCCGCCAAATGCGGGCTCCGTGCCCTCACACCGCATTCATGCGGCTGGTATAGTTGAGGTACGGGAGTACGTAAAAGAAAATGCCGTCTATCACTTCGTTTATCAAGCACCACTATCGCCACTTCAATGCCGCGGCCCTCGTTGATGCCGCCAATGCCTACAACGCCCTGCTCGCTTCGGGCGGAAAAATGTTTGTCACCATCGGCGGCGCCATGAGCACGGCCGAACTTGGCCTCTCTCTGGCCGAGATGATCCGTCAGGACAAGGTTCACGGCATCTGCTGCACCGGTGCCAATCTCGAGGAAGACGTCTTCAACCTCGTCGCCCACGACTTTTATGAGCGCGTGCCCGGCTACCGCGACCTGACCCCCGCCGACGAAGCGCGCCTGCTCGCCCGCCACATGAACCGCGTCACCGACACCTGCATCCCCGAGATGGAGGCCATGCGCCGCATCGAGGCTGAGGTGCTGAAGGAGTGGGTTCGCGCCGATCAGGCTGGCGAGCGCCTCTTCCCCCACCAGTTCATGTATCGGATTCTGCTCTCCGGCGTCCTCAAGGCTTCCTATCAGATCGACCCGAAAGACAGTTGGCTACTGGCCGCGGCAGAAAAGAACCTGCCCATCTTCGTTCCCGGCTGGGAAGACTCGACCCTGGGCAATATGTTTGCCGGCCACTGCATCACCGGCGACGTGAAGAATGTCCACACCGTCCGCACCGGCATCGAGTACATGATGGAGCTGGCCGAGTGGTACACCAACACCACCACCAAGACTCCGCTGGGCTTCTTCCAGATTGCCGGCGGAATCTCCGGCGATTTCCCCATCTGCGTGGTTCCCATGCTGCACCAGGACCTGCAGCGTCCGCATGTGCCACTCTGGGCCTACTTCTGCCAGATCTCGGACTCCACCACCAGCTACGGCTCCTACTCCGGCGCCGTGCCCAACGAGAAGATCACGTGGGGCAAGCTGGCCGAAGACACGCCGAAGTTCATCATCGAGTCCGACGCCTCCATCGTCGCTCCGTTGCTCTTCGCCTACGTCCTCGGCTGGTAGTTTTCGTTCCCATCAATCCGGGACAGGCAACCGCTTGTCCCAGACGCCACTCCAAAAAGTAACGCACTCTTCCGGTGTAACGCTGACCTCCCGGTCCACGCTCACTCTGCACATTCAGGAGAACTGCTCCAAGTCCCTCCTCGTAACCCGCGCCAAATCCTTGTGTCAAAATGTCTTTTCAGCCTTGTGTCAAAATGTCTTTTCAGCACGAATCGCCGCTCCGACGGCGCGAAAGCCTCTCCGCCGGATCGCCATTCCACGAGGAGACGTGCATGCAGCGCAGGGATCTATTGAAGATGGCAGGTAGCGGCCTGTCCGTGGCCGCCGCGCCGCGGCTGGCGGGCGCACTACAAAATCAAAGCCAGGAGCCCGAAACGCCTTCCCAGCTCCAGGTTGGAGTTCTCAGCGTGCGCACCTTTGGCGCCAAAGGCGACGGCATCACCCTCGACTCGCCCGCCATCAATCGCGCCATCGACGCAGCCACGGCCGCGGGCGGAGGCACGGTTCACTTCCCTGCCGGCGTTTACCTCAGCTACTCCATCCGCCTCAAGAGCAAGGTCGGCCTCTTCCTCGACCATGGCGCGGTCATTCTCGCTGCCTCCACGCCTCTTGACGGCACCACCACCAGCGGCTACGACGCTGCCGAGCCGCAAGGCGCCTGGGAGCCCTATCAGGACTACGGCCACAACCACTGGCACAACTCTCTGCTCTGGGGCGAGGACCTGGACGGCCTTTCCATCACCGGCCCGGGGCTCATCTGGGGCAAAGGCCTCACCCGCGGCTGGGACCGCGAACCCGGCCGTGCCGACACCACCAAACCCGGCGTAGGCAACAAGGCCATCGCGCTCAAAAACTGCCGCAACGTCCTCTTGCGCGATTTCAAGATTCTCGAAGGGGGCTGGTTCGGCATTCTGGCCACCGGCGTCGATAATCTCACCATCGACAACCTGACCATCGACACCATCCGCGACGGCATGGACATCGACTGCTGCCGCAACGTCCGCGTCTCCAACTGCACCGTCAACTCGCCATGGGATGATGGCATCTGCCCCAAAAGTTCTTTCGCCCTAGGCTACGCGCGCCCCACCGAGAACCTGACCATCGCCAATTGCTACGTCACCGGCGGCTATCAGCTTGGATCGGTCCTAGACGGCACCTGGAAGCGCCTGGAGGACGGACCCCACTTTGTGCCTACCGGCCGCATCAAGCTGGGCACCGAGTCCAACGGCGGCTTCCGCAACGTCGCCATCACCAACTGCGTCTTTGAGAGCTGCCAGGGCTTCGCGCTTGAATCCGAGGATGGCGCACTGGTCGAGGACATCACCTTCACCGGCATCACCATGCGCGACATTCGCAGCGCCCCGCTGTTTCTGCGCCTGGGCACGCGCATGAGAGGCCCCCGCGACGCCAAGCCGGGCGTCATGCGCCGCATTCTGCTCTCGAACATCACCAGCTCGGGCGCATCGCAGTTGCCTTCCATCCTGAGCGGCGTTCCCGGTCACCCCATCGAGGACATCAAGATCAGCGATGTTTTCCTTGAGCAAGTGGGCGGCGGCTCCGCGCAAATGGCCGCTCTGGAGCCCGAGGAACGCGAGGCCGCCTATCCCGACCCCCACATGTTCGGCGAGCTCCCCGCCAGCGGCTTTTTCCTGCGCCACCTGCGCAACCTGGAGATGAGCAACGTGGAAATCGCCACCCTCTCCACCGATGCCCGGCCTGCCTTCTGGCTCGAGGATGTGGAAGGAGCGGATTTCTTCCGCCTGCGCACCCCCCAGGGCGCAGCGCCGACCTTCGACTTGCGCCAAGTCAGGGATTTCCGCAGCTTCGGCTGCCGTCAGCTCGCCGACGTTGTCCTCGAGAGCGCGGACAGCCGAAAACTATAGCGATCGGCCCTTTACAGGGCGGTAATCAGCACGTTGCCGTCGCTGGTGTGAATGGCCAGCGGCGCACCGCCGGCATTCAGGCGCCCGCGCAGGCTGTGTCCCGAGTTGCTCGAAGAGTTGTAGCCCTGCGTAGTCACCGGCAGCGAGCAGTCGATCCGTCCATCGCTGGTGTGCACTTCGAGATCGGCCGCCAGATTACGCGGCAGTCGCACCTTCACCTGTCCATCGGAACTCTCGATATGAGACGCCGCGGTCAACTGCGAACCCTCCGCCAGAGCCAGGTCCAGGCTGCCGTCGCTGGTATGCACCTGCAAGGAAGTAAAGCGGCCATCAATCGCCACACTCCCGTCGGAGGAGCGCGATTCCAGCGTTCCCGACGCGTTGTGAATGCGGATGGCGCCATCGCTGGCGGTCAGCCGCACGGCTCCAGCCACATCCCACACGTCTACCGAGCCATCGCTGGTGTGCAGTTGGAGATTCCCCTGGATGCCGGAAACCTTCAACGCCCCGTCGGCCGTCCGGGCGTCCAGATCAGCCGCGGAAGGAGTGTCGACTGTTACGTGCGGACCGCGTCGCATGCCGATGTGAAAGCCCATGTGCGGCTTCTCTTTCAGCTCAAAGTTGACGTGGTCGCCGCTCTTGAATTCGTTCAGAATGTAGTCGTCGGGCCCGTGGTCATTCCACTCGACGCGAATCCGCACTTCGCGGCAACTGCCGCAGGAACGTACCTCGGTGGAAGCGTCTCCGGTGCTGAGGGCAATGGAAGCCTTGCCTGACACCGGATAGGATTTCTGCCAATCCGCCGCGCCGGCCTGGGTCGACACAACTCCGGCGGCCAGCAGAATCAACGCGGGAAGACAAATTGGGACAAGACGTACAACGCGCATAGTTGGTACCTCTGCACGTTGTACGCACCGGAAAGCGGAGCAGTTCCGTTGAAGCGCGGTAGCCGGGTTTACCCTACCCGGCTGCACTCCTCTACCGGAATGGCCACCTGCTCCACAATTTCCAGCCCAAAGCCTTCCAGAGCCGGAATGTGCATGGGCGTGTTCGAGAGTAGTCGGATGCGCTGGATACCCAGGTCGGAGAGAATCTGCCCTCCCAGGCCGATGGCGCGCAGAATCCGCCCGCTGCGGTCCTGCACGCCTTCGCGTGCGCGCAATTCCTTGTGCAGGACCAGCCGCCCAGTAGAGGGCCCCGGCGCTGCCGCTCCAACCGTCTCGGAAGCATTCTCCAGAGCGGCATGAGGCTCGATCTCAAACCCGCGCGAGGTGTTGTGCAGGTAAATCACCGCGCCACACCCCTCCTCGGCAATCATGCGCATCGACTGGTCGAGGGTTTCGCGGCAATGGCAATCAGCGGCAAAAAGATCTCCCGCCGTGCAACGCGTGTGAACGCGCACCAGCACGGCATGGGTGCAGGGCGGCCGCAACTGATCATTTTCTGAGGGAGCCAAGCTCAAATCCCGCGAAGGGCAGCTCACGGCAGGTCCGCCATGGAAGGCCGGACAGTCCGCGCAAAGATCGCCGCGGACCAGAGCGATGTGGCTCTCTCCGCCGTTGACCTCGCTCTCATAGGCAATCATGCGGAACTCGCCATAGCGGGTCTGGATGCGGCTCTCTCCGGCGCGCACAATGTACCGCTCGTTGCGCAGACGGTAGCGGATCAGCTCCGCCACGGTCAGAATGCGCAGCCCATGCTCCCGGCAGAAAGGAATCAGATCGGGAATGCGGGCCATTTCGCCGTCGTCGCGCATGATCTCGCAGATCACGCCCGAGGGGTTCAGTCCGGCCATTCGCGCCAGGTCCACCGAGGCCTCGGTTTGCCCCGCACGCACCAGAACGCCCCCTTTACGTGCGCGCAACGGGAAGATATGCCCCGGACGCGCAAGATCGGTGTAATTCGAGGCAGGATCGATGGCGGTACGAATCGTCTGCGCCCGGTCCGCGGCCGAGATCCCCGTCGTCACGCCTTCGCGGGCCTCGATGGTCTCGGTAAAAGCGGTTCCGAAGCGCGACGAGTTCTGCGCCGACATGGGAAACAGGCGCAGATGGTCGGCCCTCTCCTCGGTCAGCGTCAGGCAAATCAGGCCCCGCCCGTAGCGCGCCATGAAATTGATCGCCTCCGGGGTTACGAACTCGGAGGCCAAAGTCAGGTCACCTTCGTTCTCGCGGTCTTCGTCGTCGACGACGACCACCATACGGCCGGAGCGGATTTCGTCCAGGGCCCCGGGGACATCTATAAACGGAGGTTCGATCGTGCGAATGGATTCAGGCATAGCCACTCTTCTATTCTCGCGCAGGTGATGTGCAAACAGCAAAGTACCGTTCCAAAAGAACAAAAGCGCCGCCCGAAGGCGGCGCTTTTATGAAGAAACAACAGAATCGAGAAACGGATGAGGCTTATAACGTCGATTCGATCTCAAATCCCCAAGCTTCCAGGAGCGCTTCGGGGATATACTTGGAATTCTTGTTCCGGCGAGCCCACTCCCGCAGCCGGGTGGACCGGATGTACTGGTCCGGGGTCAATTTGAATTCCTTCACGATCTGTTCGAAGGAGGTAACTGTGGGCACAACCGGGCCAATGGGCTCCGGCTTGCCCCAATTCGGATTTCCACGACGCTTTGCCATCGATTTGGTGTCCTTAAAGGAGTGATTTGCTTGTACTGCCTTTACCACGGGCTGGGGACCCAGTGGAATCCAAGGCAACTCTAGTGTCTTATTTTACGGATATTTTCTTCAAAAATCAATAGTAAAATGAGTTCTATCTTCGCCCCCGGTTCATCATATGGTTCACCGTGAACTTTCTTTCATCTTATTGTTAATACTGCACTTAAACGAACAATCACAGATATTTCTTCCGTCTGAAAGCACTTACCTCCATGCGAAAACTGGCCATCCACAAGCCCATGGTGGCACGATACTCTTATGACAACAACTTTAGGACGCATGGTCGCAGGCGGTTTGCTGCTTGCTGCCCTGAGTCTCGTACCGTGCCATGCCGTCGAGCTGAAAGTGAGCCGTGACGTCCTTCAGCGCACGCTCAAGCAGCAACTCTTCAGCGGCCCCAACGGCCGCTATTATCTGAAAGGCACCGCCCAGACTCCCTGCTTCATCTATGCCGACGATGCGCAACTCAGCTTCGCCCAGGACCGCGCTGTGGTCGTCATCAAGGCCCATGCGAAACTGGGCAAATCCTGGGGCAACTCCTGCCTCGGCATCTCTCTCAACACAGCTCCCGAGGTCTCCCTTGCGCCCATCGGCGAAGGCGAAACCATCGGCTTTCACGACGCTCGCCTGGACAAGATTGTCGACCAGAAAGAGCTGAATTTCTTTCTTACGCCCTTTTTGAGTCATCAGCTTCCTTCCAGCATGAGGATCAACGTCGCGGATCTGCTCCGCAAGGCCCTTACGGACTCAACCGCCACCTCCGGCTACAAAGTCGCCCTGGACCGGTTCGTCGTTCATTCCATGCACATCGAGAGCGATTACCTAGTGGTGGATGCGGACGGCGACATCAGCGTGAAGTAGCGCGTCAGCTAGCGGGGTGTCTCTAAAGTTCACATCAAAAATGAACTGTCATCCTGAGCGTAGCGAAGGATCTGCATTTTCAACGCTTTCCGCACCGCAACCGGGCCTCCCGGTACACTGCGAACTTCACCTTCACCCCACTTGGTGGCTCTCGAACAGGAGAAAAACAGAAAGACCCCGCCGTGAGCGACGGGGTCTTTCCGTTTTGAGTGGTTCTTTATTCGCACCAGGAGTCGAATGCTCCAGCCCGGATCACCCCGGCCATCGCCTCAATCTCCGTCGCCAACACCCGGTCCTGCTCCAGTCGCGGCACAATCGATCGCACTGCCGCATAGGCGCGCTCGATCACACTGCTCGACCGGAGCGGCCTGCGGAACTCCAGGCCTTGCGCCGCGCACATCAACTCGATGCCCACAATGCGCTCGGCATGCTCCACAATCTGCCGCAGTTTGAGCGCCCCGGTCATGCCCATCGAGACGTGATCCTCCTTGCCGCCGCTGGTCGGAATGCTTCCCGTCGACGAGGGATGAGCCAGAACCTGGCACTCGTTGATCAGTGCCGCTGAAACAATCTGCGCCATCATGAATCCCGAGGAAAGTCCTGCGTCCGGCGACAGGAATGCCGGCAGTCCCTCGTTGATGTCCGGATTTAGCAACCGGTCGATGCGCCGCTCCGTGATGCCCGACAGATCCGTCAGCACGATGGCCGCGTAGTCGAACGCGTAAGCCAGCGGCGCACCATGAAAATTACCGCCGGAAATCACCGCTCCGCTGTCCTTCCCTTGCGACGAGCCTTCCGGGAAAACCAGCGGATTATCCGTCGCCGACCCCGCCTCGACCTCCAGTATGCCGCGCACATGCTCCAGCGCGTCCCGCACCGCCCCGTGGACCTGCGGCATGCAGCGCAGGCAATAGGCGTCCTGCACCCGTGAGTCTTTTGTCCGGTGCGACTCGCGAATCTCCGAGTCCGCCAGCAACCGCATCAGGTGCTCGGCGGTAGCAATCTGCCCGGCATGGGGGCGAGCCTGATGAATGCGCGGATCGAAGGCCGCCGGCGTGCCCATCAGCGCCTCCAGAGACATGGCGCCGGCCAGATCAGCCAGCCGGACCACGCGACGACCACGCGCCACGGCCAGACCGCCCACGGCCGTCATGGCCTGTGTTCCGTTTAGCAACGCGAGTCCTTCCTTGGCCTGGAGGGCCAGGGGCTGCAGTCCCGCCCGCTTGAGCGCCTCGGCCCCGTCCATCCGTTGGCCGTTATAAAACGCCTCGCCTTCGCCGATCACCACCAGCGCAAGGTGAGCAAGCGGGGCCAGATCGCCGCTGGCGCCCACCGACCCTTTTTCGGGAATCACCGGGTGCACCCCGGCATTCAGGAGCGCCACCAGCAGCTCCACCAGTTCCGTCCGGCAGCCGCTGAAGCCCTTGGCCAGCACGTTGGCGCGCAGCAGCAGCATGGCCCGCGACTCGGCCTCTGAAAGCGGCTGCCCCACCCCGCCCGCGTGGCTGCGCACCAGGTTGGTCTGCAACTGCGCCAGGCTTCCGTCCGGAACCCGCACGTCGGCCAGTTTGCCGAACCCCGTGTTCACCCCATACACCGTCTGCCCGGTGGCCAGAATCTCTTCAATGTGCGTCCGGCTCTGCGCCACGCGCGCCAGGGCTGCGGGTGCGATTCCCACTTTGCATTCAGAAAGCGAAACAGCTTCAATCTCGGCCAGCGTCAGAGGCTGACCATCCAAAATCAGAGTGTCCATGAAAGAAATCCTAGGCCGCAGCGCGCCCCGGGTACAGGCCGATTCAACGGCAGAGTTTCGCCTTGAAGAACGAATCGTTTATTCTCTCTACCTATGACGATGGAATCCTCGGCGCTTCTCGATACGTACGGACGAAAGCTTCTGGACGAGCTGCAAACCAATGCGCGCCTCAGTCTGGCCGAGCTGGGTCGGCGTGTCGGCCTCTCTCCCACAGCCGCCGCCGAGCGACTCAAGCAGATGGAGGAGGTCGGCATCGTGCACGGCTACACCGTCGAAATCGACCGCGAGGCGCTGGGGCTGGAGGTGATGGCCTTCATCCGTATGAGCTGCGGCGGCCAGCACTATCACCGCCTGCTCGAATACGTACAGACCCTCGAAGAGGTACGCGAGTGCCACCACCTCACCGGCGACGACGACTTTCTGCTCAAAGTGACCACCACATCGATGGCCGACCTGGAGGCTTTGATTGAGGCCCTGCTTCCCTACGGCAACCCGGTCACCAGCCTCGTCCTGTCTTCGCCCGTCGAGCGGCGCAGGTACGCGGTCAACGGCAAACTCACCACCGTCACCCACAAGACCGCGTCCCGGCGCCGCTGAGCCTTATCAGAGCCCCAGAATCCGCCGGTTCCGCTTGAGGTCCGTCTTGCCGCCGGCGAAGTCGTCGAATGCCCGTTCCGTCACCCGGATGATCCGCTCCTTGATGAACTTCGCCCCCTCGGCCGCGCCATCTTCCGGATGCTTCAGGCAGCACTCCCATTCCAGCACCGCCCAGCCCCGAAAATCGTACTGCGCCATCTTCGAGAAGATCGAATGGAAGTCGATCTGCCCATCGCCCAGCGAGCGGAACCGCCCCGGACGGTCGATCCAGTCCTGATAGCCGCCATAGACGCCCGAGCGCCCACTCGGCCGGTATTCGGCGTCCTTCACATGGAACGCCCGCACCCGCTCGTGGTAAATGTCCAGAAAGCCCAGGTAGTCCATCTGCTGCAAGATCATGTGGCTGGGGTCGTAGAGAATGTTGGCGCGCTTGTGGCCGCCGACTACATCCAGAAAACGCTCGAAAGTCGCGCCGTCGTGCAGGTCCTCGCCGGGATGCAGCTCATAGCAGACATCGACCCCGGCCTCGTCGAAGGCGTCCAGAATCGGCTTCCACCGCCGCCCCAGTTCCGCAAAGGCCTCGTCCACCAGTCCCGCGGGCCGCTGCGGCCACGGATAGAAGAACGGCCAGGCCAGCGCTCCAGAAAATGTTGCGTGCGCCGCCAAGCTCAGGTTCCTGCTCGCCTTCGCTGCCCACATCATCTGTTCCGTGGCCCACGCCTGCCGCCCCTTCGCGTTAGCCGCCAGTTCCGGCGGAGCAAAGCCTTCCAGCATCACGTCATACGCCGCGTGGCTGGCCACCAGCTGCCCCTGAATGTGCGTCGAAAGCTCCGTCACCACCAGCCCCGCCTGCTCCAGAACGCCGCGTATTTCATCGCAATACGCCTGGCTTTCCGCCGCCAGTTTCAGGTCGAAGAGCTTCGCGTCCAGCGTGGGAATCTGCACCCCGCGGAACCCCAGCCCCGCCGCCCACTGCGCCAGCCCCTTCAGCGTGTTGAATGGCGCCTCATCCGAAGCGAACTGCGCCAGAAAAATTCCCGGTCCCTTGATCGTCTTCATCGCTCTTCTCCCTGGCAGGACGGACCCGCCCGTTCTAAAACTCCACCCACTGCTCCGCGCGGCTGCTTTCCATCGCCCGCTCGATAAACCGCATTCCGCGCACCCCGGCCCGAATCTCCGGCAGCGTCGCCGGCAGAGGACTCTTGCGCCCCACCTTCCATGCCGTCAGTCCCTCCGCAAACTCGCGATAGAGCACCGCAAAGGCCTCGATGTATCCCTCCGGATGCCCGGCCGGCAGCCGCGTCACCTGGCGCGCGCCTTCGCCCAGATAATTCGATCCGGCGTAGCGAATCTCTTCCGGCCCCTCGGCCCACTTGACGCACAGCCGGTTGGGTTCCTCCTGCCGCCAGTCGATCGAGCCCTTTTCGCCGTATACCCGCAGCCGCAGCCCGTTTCTTTCGCCCGCGGCTACCTGCGAAGCCATCAGCACACCGCTCGCGCCATTCTCCAGACGCAGGAAGGCGCTGCAATCGTCGTCCAGCCGCCGCCCTTCCACCACCGTGCGCAGCGTCGCGTTCAGGCTCGTCACTTCCAGGCCGGTCACGTATTCCATCAGATGAAAGGCATGCACCCCGATATCGCCCACGCAGCCGCCCGGCCCGTTGACCGCCGGATCGGTGCGGCACACCGCTTGCTTGTGCCCCGTTGCTTCCAGCAACTCGGTAAACCAGCCCTGCAGATACTCAACCGCAATCTTGCGAATCCGGCCCAGCTTTCCGCTGGCGCAAAGTTCGCGCGCCTCGCGCACCAGCGCATATCCCGCGTAAGCGTGCGTCAACGCGTACGGCAGGCCGGCCTTCTCAACCGCACTCGCAAGAGCCAGCACCTCGGGATAAGTCGCCGTAGCCGGCTTGTCGCTCACGACTGGAAATCCCGCCTCCAGCGCCGCGACCGCGACCGGCAGATGCAGATGGTTGGGCGTCACAATGGTGACAAAGTCGATGGCGTCCGGCCGCTTCCGCTCCAACTCCAGCATTTCCTGGTAACTCGCGTACGAGCGCGCTGGATCGATCCTGTAACTCTCGCCCGCGATCCGCGAACGCTCCGCCGTCTGCGAGAAAGCTCCCGCCACTAACTCGATGCTTCCGTCCAGCTCGGCAGCCATCTTGTGCACCGGCCCAATAAACGCTCCCGGACCGCCGCCTACCATGCCCATTCGTAACTTGCGCTTCTGGTTCATGACTTCCATCCTGGCTATCAAAAAAGAACACTAACTCCCTGGCAGCGCCCGCTTCAGCCCTGGCGCCAACGTCCGCAACAGCACCAGCGCCGTCAGATAAGCAAACGCCGCATACAGAAACAGTGGCGTATAACTGTGCGTAATTTGTAGGATATGTCCAGTTATGACCGCAAAGATAGCTCCGCCCGCGGCTCCCGACATCTGGCCGAAACTCACCACCGTCCCCACATACTCGGCGGGAAACATATCCGGAACGGTGGTGTAGATATTGGCCGACCATCCTTGGTGCGCGCTGGCCGCCAGCCCCAGCAGCGCCACCGCGCCCCACTCCGACTGCAAGCCACCCGCAAACGCCATGGGCAGCACCAGGCAGGCGCAGGTCAGCATCGCCGCCAAGCGCGCAGCCTTCAGCCTCATTCCCAGCCAGAGGAATCCGCGCGGCAGCCACCCTCCGCCCACGCTGCCCACCGTCGAAAGAACATAAATCGCAACCAGCGGCAGCCCCAGGTGCGCCAGGTTCAGGCTGAAGCGCGTACTGAAGTAGCCGGGCAGCCAGAACAGGAAAAACCACCACACCGGGTCGGTCAAGAACTTGCCCAGCATGAAGCCCCAAGTCTGCCTGTAGCCGAGCAGCTTCCACCAAGCCAGCGCCGGCCCTGGCGGCGGCGCAACCACCACCCCGCGGCTCCAGTCCATCCTCTCGTACGGTCTGCGATACTTCACCGACCACCAGACGATCCATGCCGCGCTGAAGATGCCGGTGGTTAGAAATGCCGCGCGCCAGCCGAAATGCAGCGCCACCCAGGGCACAATCGCCGGCGCCAGAATCGCGCCCACACTGGCGCCGGAGTTGAAGATGCCCGTAGCCAGCGAACGCTCCTTGGGCGCAAACCACTCCGCCGTCGCCTTGATCGCCGCTGGAAAATTGCCGCTCTCGCCCAGGCCCAGAAAGAACCGCGCCACGCCGAAGCCCGCCACCGAGCTCACCAGCGCGTGCCCCATCGCCGCCAGGCTCCACAGACCGGTAATCAGCGGGTAGCCCTTGCGGCAGCCCAGCCGGTCCACCAGCCGCCCGGCAAAGACCACGCCGAGCATATAGGCCACCTGGAAAGCGCTCACCACGTAGCCGAATTGAAGCTCGCTCATGTGGATCGAGGCTTCCACCGTCGGCCAACCGGGCAGCAGAGGCTCCAGGTGAATCGTGCTCTGCGCCAGCACCGGCTTCAGAATTGCGATTACCTGCCGGTCCATGTAGTTGATCGAAGTGGCCACAAACAGCATGGCGCACACTGTCCATCGCCCGCTGAGCGCCGGCGGCTCGGCCAGCAACTCTTCCTGTTCCGTTACCTCGCTCATGCCGTTACCAGTCCGTCAGAGTGCCGTCGAGCTTGCGGTTGATGGGCAGATAGGCCCGTTGATAGGAATACTTGGCCGCCAGCTTCTCGTCCAGGTCCACGCCCAGTCCCGGCGCGTCTCCCGGATGCATGAGCCCGTCTTCGAATCGGTAGTTGTGCGGGAAGACCGCGTCCACTTCGTCAGTGTGCGGCATCAGCTCCTGTATGCCGAAGTTGTGAATCGCCATATCGAAGTGCAGCGCCGCCGCCATGGTCACCGGCGACAGGTCCGTCGCCCCATGGAATCCCGTGCGCACATGGTAGAGCGCCGCAAAATCCGCCGTCTTTTTCAGGTGAGTGAATCCGCCACCATGCACAATCGTCATGCGCAGATAGTCGATCCACTGGTTGCGAATCAGGTCATGCGCATCCCAGATCGAATTGAAGACTTCGCCCACCGCAATCGGCGTCGTGGTGTGCTCGCGGATCACCCGGAAACCCTCCTGCAACTCCGCAGGCGTGGGGTCTTCCATCCACAGCAGATGATAGGGTTCGAGTTCCTTGCCCAACCGCCCAGCCTCAATCGGCGTCAACCGGTGATGGCAATCGTGCAACAGGTGCAGCTCTTCTCCGAATGTCTCCCGCACCCGCTTGAAAAGCTGCGGAACGTGGCGCAAATAAACTTCCGTGGACCACTCGTTCTCCGGAGGCAAACCGCGCTCGGCCGGTTCATATTTTCCGGGCTTCTTCGAGACGCCGTAGGTCGCCGCCAGTCCAGGGAAACCGCTCTGCACGCGAATCGCCTTGAAGCCCATCTCCTTCAGCCGCGCCACGTCTTCCAGAGCCTCATCGATGTCCTTGCCGTTGGCGTGCCCATACACCAGCACGCCCTCGCGGCTTTTGCCGCCCAGCAGGTTATAGACCGGCGTCCTCAGCGCTTTGCCCTTGATGTCCCACAGCGCCACGTCCACCGCGGCAATCGCCGCCATGGTCACCGGCCCGCGCCGCCAATAGGCACCGCGATAGAGATACTGCCAGATGTCCTCGGTCTGAAACGGATCGCGCCCGACGATACATGGAATCACGTGCTCGGTCAGGTAGCTCGCCACCGCCAGTTCCCTGCCGTTCAGCGTGCCGTCGCCCAGTCCGTAGATGCCTTCGTCCGTCTCGATCTTCAGCGTGACAAAATTCCGCCCCGGCGAAGTAATGTTTACGGTTGCCTTGGTAATCTTCATCGTCCCTGTTCCCTACTCCCTATTCCCTGTTCCCTGCTTTTCTCGTCCCCTTTGCAAGCCTGCCCACCACCGCCAGTTCGCGCAGAACCTGCATCAGCGGACGCGCCGGAGTGCCCCACAGCACGGTTCCCGGCCTGAGTCCCTCGTTGGTGACCGTCTTGCCGCTCAGAACGCCCGCCTGCCCGCCCAGGATCACGCCAGGGCCCACGTGTGCGTGGTCGCCGATCCCCACTTGCCCGGCAATCACCGCGCCTTTGCCCACTGTGCTCGAGCCGGAGATGCCAGTCAGCGCCACCAGGATCACGTCCTCGCCAATCTCGCAGTTGTGGCCCACGTGGACCAGGTTGTCGATCTTGGTTCCCCTGCCTATTTTTGTCTCTTTGAGAGCGCCCCGGTCGATGGTGCTGTTGGCGCCGATCTCTACATCGTCCTCGATCGAGAGCGTTCCTTGCTGCGGAAACTGAGTGTACGCGCCATTCGCAGAATCCCGCACGTAGCCAAAGCCGTCCGCTCCCAACACTGCACCGGCATGAACCACCACCCGATTGCCCAGCCTGGTTCCGGGATAGAGCACAGCACGCGGATAAATGCGGCAATTCTCACCGATGCGCACGCCCCGGCCAATCACCGCGCCGGCTTCGATGCGGCTTCCAGCGTCGATCCGCGCACCCTCGCCCACAACGGCCGTCGCGTCGACGGTCACGCCTGCACCCAGAACCGCGTCGGCCGCAACCACAGCCGCGGGATGCACTCCGGTCGCCGGCAGCACAGGCGCGGTCAGCTTGGCTGCCCGTGCAAACCAGAGCCGCGGCTGTGCCGCTTCAACCACGCACTTGCCTGCCGGATAGACCTCGACTGCTCCGCCCCGCAGCACAACCACTCCGGCGGGGCTCTCCAGAGCCTTGCTCGCCGATGCCGCATCCTCCGCAAAGACAAGTTCGTTCGCAGAGGCCGAAGCGGAGGAATTCACGCCCTCAACCACCTGCTCCGCGCTGCCCGCGGCGAGCTTTCCACCCAACACTTCCACCAGTTCGCCCAGCGTCATGCAACTCTCCTTCAGTAGATCCCCGGCTCCCCTGCCGGCCGGGTCTTCCAGCGGCGATGAATCCACAGCCACTGGTCCGGATAGCGTCGAATCCAGCTCTCGATCGCATGGGTGCACTTCTGCGTAGCGCCCATAATGTCGGCCTCGGCGTTTCCCGTTCGCTCCAGAATCAACTCCGGCCCGAAGTGCAGCACGTACTTTTGCTCATCCGGCTCCCACAGCACGAACCCCGGCAAGACAGCCGCGCCCGTCTTCAGGGCCACGCGCGCCAGCCCTGACGCCGTGCAGGCCTGTCGTCCGAAGAAGTCCACAAAAACGCCCTGCGGCGGAGTCATGTTGGTGTCCATCAGGATGCCCACCGTCTGGCCAGTGCGCATGGCCGTCAGCAGGCAACGCGCGAAGTCGTCCTTGGGCAGCACGCGGTTCCCATGCATGCAGCGGATGCCGTTCACAAACGCATCCAGCCGGCGGTTGTCGAGCGGGCGAATCACCATGCCCATGGGGTGGCCCATCAGCGAGTGGTAGAAGCTGGAAAGCTCCCATGCGCCCAGGTGGCCGGTCACCACCAGCACGCCCTTGCCCCGCGCCTGGGCAGCCAGATAGTTCTCCAGGCCCTCGGTGCGAATCCAGTCGCGGGTATTCTCCTGCGTGTAGCGAGGCATGCGGCAGAACTCCACCAGTTGCCAGCCCAAGTGCCGGAATACGCCGCGCAACACACGTTCACGCTCCCGGTCTGAAAGTTCCGGCAGCGCCAGTTTCAGGTTGCACTGCCCCACACGCCGCAAACGGCCCAAGCCCCGGTAGACACTCCAGGCAAGCAAGTTCGCAAAAAGACGGGCCATACCGCGCGGCAGCCGTCCCAGGGTGCGAGCCACGGCCAGCACCAGCCAATACTCGAAGTTTTTCTGCATCGTCGAAGACAAATTACAAGTTTAGCCTCCCCGCGCGAGTTCGAGGGCGCAGACCAAAAAAGAGGAGCAGCCCGTCGCCGGACCGCTCCTCTCCACTTGCTGATTTCCGCCTTGCGCCTACGGACGGTGCTTGGCTTCGACAAAATAGCGCGCCACCGTCTTCACAAACGGAACCGCCCCCGCAGGAACGTCCACACTTCCCTTCAGAACCGACTCGAAGTTGTGCGGACCGCCAAAGTAAAGCTCGGTATCTTCGCTGTTCTGGCTCACGCTGGTGCCGTCCAGATCGATGCCCGCAAACAGCCCCTTGCTGCGCGAGTAGGTCAGCAGCTCGGCGTTCATCTTCCAGTCGGTAGCGGCCTGCCCGTTGCGGCCCACCGGCCCTGCCGACGCTGCGGCATCTCCGCCGATCTTGAATTTGTTCTTCAGCAGGTCCTGGAATCCGCGCTCATTCACAGCCACCAGCACCAGGTCCGTGGACTGCCCGCCAATCTGAAATCCAAAAGACCCGCCCGCCATCCGGATAAAGACCGGAGCGCTCCAGCCGTGCCCCGTGCGGCACGTCACTACGCCCTGCCCATATTGCCCTCCGAAGACGAATGCGCCCTTGATCATTCCAGGCACAACCGCCACGCAGGTGGCCTGTTCCAGGATGTTCAAGGGAATGCTTCTGTCGTTGGCCGCCATGACCTGGTCCAGAACCTGCTTGGCCGCGTCCACGCGCGCTTGCAAATCCTCCCGCGTGGAGGCCGCGAAAACGGTCGATGGGAGCGCAAAACACAGGCAAAGCAAAGCGATTGTTTTTTTCATCATTCAGATCCTTTCTTTCCGCAGCCCTTGACGGCGCGGGTTGATAAGCCAGGGGAACAAGCGTCACGCCAAAAAGACGCAACTCTTCGCAAACCGACAGGCTCAAGAATACCCCGCGTTCCGCCAGGTGGAGAAACAACGGCATCCCGAGCCAACCTGCAGCACTCAACAGCGATTACGCATCCCGCGCCTGGAGACAACCATGACGCTTCGACGCGAACAAGGCGCACACACGCCTTTGGACGTTCCCATCGGGAAAGCGGATGCGGAAGCCACGACTGGAGCAACGGCTCCTGAAGTTAGGATGCAGAATCTGCCTCGAAGGAAGGCTGAGAGTGTGCCCGGGGGAGGGCCGCAGTCCAGGCAAAGAAAAAAAGAGGAGTTCCCAGGCATCATGGGAAACATGCTGCCTGGGAACTCCTTTCCCCAGATCTGCGTTGTTTCTGTAAAGCAGTCTGTGGAAAACAGCAGCCACACACAAGAGTACGGAAGTCGTGTGGATCAAAGTAACATCGTCTCTTGCTCATTAGTAACTGCAGTCAGAGTAAGATGTCGAATTCCGGCGCGGCTGCACTCAGCGGCCTTCGTCTGGACCGGCATCCTCGACCATGGCATGGCTCAACGCGCGCATCGAAAGCTCGATGCGGTTGTCCGCGCCCGCCTTGCGCATCAGACGGCCCACATGGGCCTTCACGGTGCGCTCCTCAATGCCCAATTGGCGTGCGATTTCGCGATTGGATCGCGCCATCAGAATCAGGTCCAACACCTCCTGCTCACGGGCAGTCAGGTGCGGCAGGTCGCTGGTCAAACTGGTGTCGCCCGCCGGACGCAGCCGGTCAATGAGTTTGGAGAGCAGCCTGCGCGGCGCCCAGATGGATCCGCTGGTCACCACTTCAATCGCCTGGTGCACAATTTGCGGGCTGGCTTTCAGATCCAGATAGGCCCTCGCGCCCGCAAGGATCGATTCCATCACCAGTTCATCGTCTCCCTCCGGCCCAATCACGATCAGCCGGAGATCGGGACGCCTGCGGCGAATGTCCACCAGCGTCTTCATTCCTCCAGAGGAAGAATTCAGGTCCACCACCAGATACTCCAGGGTGGCGGTTTGCAACAGTTCCGCGATTGTCCCAATCACCGGGAGCAACTGAGCGTGATCCTCGCCAGCTTCCTCTTCGAAGACGCTGGCCAAACCCTCCAGACGGATCGGTTCGTCCGCTATCAAGCCCACACGAATCGGTGGAAGCTTATGAATCGAGCACATGAAGCCACTCCCAAGGACAAGCAGGTGGGATGTGCGCCGTCCACGCCAGGGCACACAACTCCCCCTGGATCGCCACATGGCAATCTCCGCCTTTTCCGCACCGGTCCATCCAGAATGCGATGAAAACTTAAGATGAGAGCTTGGGGAGCACAATCCCCTGTTGCTTCTGGTATTTGCCCTTGCGATCGGCATAGCTGATCTCACAGGCCTGGTCGGAACGGAAGAACAGAATCTGGCACAGCCCCTCGTTTGCGTACACCTTGGCCGGTAGCGGAGTCGTGTTGGAAATCTCCAGCGTCACGAATCCTTCCCACTCCGGCTCGAATGGCGTCACGTTCACAATGATCCCGCAACGCGCATAGGTCGATTTCCCAACACAGATCGTCAGTACATCCCTGGGAATACGGAAATATTCAACAGAACGCGCCAAGGCGAACGAGTTGGGCGGCACAATCACCGACTCCGCCTGCACGCTGACGAACGACCGCTCGTCAAACGCCTTCGGATCGATGAGCACGCTGTTCACATTGGTGAAAATCTTGAACTCGTCGGAGACCCTCAGGTCATAGCCGTACGAAGAGAGTCCATAGGAGATGACGCCAGCGGATACCTGCTTTTCGCTGAAGGGCTCGATCATCCCATGCGTGAGGGCCTGTTCCCGGATCCACCGGTCACTCTGAATCGACATGCCTCTCCTGTTCAATAGCTGGCTCGCTCCCGCGAATGGAGAGCCGCTTATATCGTTGGACTGGTTGAACGATTCATCTTAAGGAACGCACCCGAGTTTTTCAATGGCTTGCGTGCAGAAACCTGACGCGGCCTGCTGGCTAGGCCTTGCAGCGCCTCTTGTCGGGGCATTTCCTGGGGGAAGTGGCGAGTTTTGTTCCAGATCCCCACTTCCGGTGTTTCCTTATCCAAATAAAACCTGTAGCATCATTTTTGTAGGTCGTAGTACAGTCAAACCAGTTGCGCAGCGAGGTTACCCCATTGATTAAGCAGGACATCGTCCATCATGTGATTGAGCGTACGGGCCTGCCCCGCACCAAGGCCGAGGCAGCCGTCGATAGCGTCTTCGAAGGCCTCAAACAGGCTCTCACCGCGGGCGAACGCATCGAGTTGCGCGGGTTTGGCGTCTTCAGCGTCCGCGCCCGCAAAACCGGCATCGGCCGCAATCCCCGCACCGGCACTGAGGTCAGCATCACGCCCGGCAAGGCTGTGCGCTTCAAGCCCGGCAAGGAACTGCATTCCATCGAAGCAGGCGCCCCGGCTCCAGCCCCAGCCCAAGACTGAAGATGCGGCTGGACGAAACTCTGTGCCGTCGGGCGCTCCAGGCCCGGCGGCACAGCCAGCCCGGACTCTCCGCTCAAGAGAGAGATCGGCATCTGTAGCCTTGCCCAAGCTCGCATAAAGGAAACCGGTGCGTTCTTTCTTCCGGGAGTATTGCCTGCCGCTCGTGCTTCTCGCCGCCAGTGTCCTCACCACCACGGCCAACGGCGCGCGCTTCATGCAGAATTTCATGGAGGGCATGCCCCCGGTCGTACGGGACAGTGACCTGTGGCCCTGGGGCTGGCTCTCGGAGCACCCCGATCTCTTTGTGACCGGCTGGGCATTTTCCTGCGCCTTGCTGGGCATTCTGCTCATTCACGAGTTCGGCCATTACTTCGCCTGTCTCTGGCACGGCATTCGCTCCACGCTTCCCTGGGTGCTGCCCGCTCCCACGCTCAGTGGCACGGCCGGCGCCGTCATCCAGATCCGCTCCCGGATTCCCAGTCGCGACGCGCTGATGGATGTGGGTCTCTACGGCCCTCTGGCTGGGTACGTCGCCTCCGCCATCGCCGTAGCCGTGGGTTTTGCCCTCAGCTTTCATGCCTCTGCCGATGCGCCCCACGCCATTGTCCGCTTCGGCGGCGAACCGCTGACCATCCGCCTGCTCCATGACCTTCTGGTCCGATGGGACCCTTCCATTCCCTCCTTCGACCACATTGCGCCGCACCCGATCCTGGTGGCGGGGTGGATCGGTCTCTTCATCACCTCGTTGAACCTGATCCCCGGCGGACAATTGGATGGCGGCCACGTTCTCTACGCCATCTCTCCCCGCGTCCACCGCGTCTTCACCAATTTCCTGCCCTTCGTGCTCTTTCTGGCCGGAACAGTCTACTGGGTCGGCTGGATTCTGTGGGGATTGTTCCTCATGATTCCCGCCATGCGCCATCCCAACGTTCCCACCAATCCAGGACTCAAGCCAGGCCGCATCGCCCTGGGGGTCGTTGCCCTGGTCATCTTCCTGCTCACCTTCACGGTCACGCCCTTCTATGACAGCTCCCTGATGCATTTCCTGCACATCGACCCCTTCCGAGCGACCCCATAGCGTAGAGCAACAAGACCTCGTACGCCGGCCTCCGGGTCGGCTGTAGCTTGGGCCTCCCGGGCCTCGCCCGACCGCGACTGAAATGGTGCCGCAGGTGTTTGCAGATCATTAGGCCCAACCCGCGCACAATCAAGATAAGCGGTTCAAGATGTCAGGAATGGAACAAGTCTCGACCGGTCGAAGGGGGACTGCGGAGGGGAAAATTTTCGGGAGAAATTCACTTTTTCTTCGCTTTTTTCTTTACAAGATACTCACATAAAATGACTTATGAAATGGGCATTGAAAGGTTTCCACAGCGAAAAGGCTCGGAAAGCACTTCTTTTGGTGCAAAATGAGGCAAAAATCCCAGGTGTCTTTTGCCTCAAATTCGACCCTTTTCGCGTCCTTCTGAGCTCTTTTCGACACCGTGATTCGCCAGAACTGACGACGGGATGAAACCTCACTTCGAAGATTTTTCCTGGCAGCCATCTCGCCCAAATGTGCATCTCACCCTGATCCCTGATCCCTGATCCCTGATCCCTGATCCCTGATCCCTGATCCCTGATCCCTGATCCCTGATCCCTGATCCCTGATCCCTGATCCGCTACATCAGCCGCAGCGCATCCACGTCGACAATCAGATTGCGGCGCGGGATATTTGCGGCGTCAGCGTGAGCCAACATGGCACGCAGAGCCGTATTGAGCGCCCGCCGCGAACCGGCCTTCAGGATCAGATGGAAGCGATAGACGCCCTTGATACGCGCGATCGGCGCGGTACAAGGCCCAAGCACGCGCACGCCCTCGGGCGCAGTCTGCTGGAACCACTTGCCCAGAGCCCCCGACCACCCGAGCGCTTCCTCCAGCTTGCCCGACTGCACCAGCACGTTGGCCAGCACGCCGAAGGGCGGGTAGTGCATCCAGCGCCGGTATTTCAGCTCCCGCTCCACAAAGCTGGTGTAGTCGTGCTTGCTGGCGGCCACAATGGCGTAGTGATCCGGGTAGTAGGTCTGCACCACGACGCGCCCCGGCAGCTCGCCGCGGCCCGCACGTCCTGAGACCTGGGTCATCAACTGGAAGACTCTCTCCGCGGCTCGGAAGTCGGGCATGGAGAGCGAGTGGTCGCAACCCACCACGCCGACCAGTGTGACTCCGTGAATGTCGTGCCCTTTGGCGATCATTTGCGTACCCACCAGCAGGTTGATCTCGCCCGAGTGCAGCCTTGCCAGCAGGCGCTCCATGTCGTAGCGCCCACGAACCGTATCGCGGTCCATGCGTCCGATCCGCGCGCCGGGAAAGATCTCGCCCAGCCGCTCCTCGCCCTGCTCGGAACCAGCGCCCAGGTAGTAGAGATGTTCGCTCGAACACTTGGGGCAGCGGGCGGGCACGGTGCGCTGGTAGCCGCAGTAGTGGCATTCCAGCCGCTGACCTGCACGCGCCACGCCGGCATCGTCTCCCGCAGGCTTGTGATGCGTGAGCGCAATGGCGCAGTTCTCGCACTCCAGCTTTTCGCCGCAGGCCCGGCAGATGACGGCGAAAGAGTAGCCGCGCCGGTTCAGCAGAATCAGCGCCTGCTCTCCGCGATCCAGAGCCAGGCGGGTCTGCTCGACCAGGGCGCGCGAAAAGAGCTGCTCCTTGCCTGTCTCCTTGAACTCGGTCCTCATGTCTACGAGTTCGACCTCGGGCAGCGGGCGGTTCATCACGCGATCGCGCATCTCGATGCGTGTGTATTTGCCCTGTGCGGAGTTCTGCCAGCTTTCCAGGGACGGCGTAGCTGAACCCAGCACCACCACGGCGCCGGCCAGTTTCGCACGCATCACGGCCACGTCGCGAGCGTTGTAGCGGGGCGTCTCCTCCTGCTTGTAGCTCTGGTCATGCTCTTCGTCGACCAGAATCAGGCCCAGATTGGGCGCCGGCGCAAAGATGGCCGAGCGCGTGCCGACTACAATTGGCGCTTCGCCTCGCCGGATGCGCCGCCACTGGTCGCTGCGCTCTTCGGGTGTCAGCGCAGAGTGGAGTAGTGCGACCTTGTTCCCGAAGGCCACGTCCAGCAGGCCTACAGTCTGCGGCGTCAAGCCGATCTCTGGAACCAGCAGAATCGAAGACAGCCCTTTGTCGAGCGCTCTCTGCATCGCCGCCAGGTAGACGGCAGTCTTGCCAGATCCCGTCACCCCATGAAGTAAGAAGGGATGAAATCCTCCCAGAGCCGTTGCCAGACTGGCCAAGGCGTCGGTCTGTGTCTCATTGAGCCGGAATGGTCCGTCTGCGGGCTCAATGCCGCCCAGGTGAAAGGCCGCCGGCCGCTCCTCGATGCGGACCAGTCCGCGTCGCACCAGCGTCTGCAGGGTCGAGGAAGGCAATTCCTTCTTGCGCAGCTCGGAGAGAGGCAGCTCATTGCCGCAAGCCGCCAGTTCGGCCAGGATGGCCTGCTGCTTCTGGGTCAGCGACGGCAGCCGTGTCTCGGGAACCAGGACGGCGAACCGCTCCATGCGCCGCGCATCGCGCTCGACAGCTGCCGTCTCGCGCGCAATCCACTTCTTGCGCATCATGCTGGCCAGCACGGGCAGCGTAGCCGCCGTAGCCGTGCGCAGCGTGGAAACTTTCACCGCCTCGCCATCGGCCAATCCGGCGAGTACGCGGCGCTCCAGGTTCTGCTCCTCGGCCGACAGCTTGCCGCGCCTCTTCGAGCCTCCCGTGCGGAATAGCCCATTCCGCCCTGCATCTCCATCCATGGTTTCCGCCAGCAAATCCCGGCCCAGATCGGTAATGCGGTAGTAGACGGTCCGTCGCACCTCGGCCATCAGCGGCAACATGCCGCGCAGCACCTCGCCCAGCGGCGCCAGGTAGTACTGCGCCATCCACTCAGCCAGGGACAGCAGGTGATCGCTCAGCAGGGGCTCGTCGTCCAGCACGGCTTCGAGGAAGCGGACTTCAAAATCTACGGGGGCCTTGCCGCCGGTAGCCGTCACCACCCCGATCAGCTTCTCGTTCCGGAAAGGCACGATCGCCCGCGCGCCTCGTTGCGGCAACTGACCCTCCCGTACCGCGTAAGTGAACGTGCGGTCCAGCGGCACAGGCAAGGCGATTTCGCAGTAGGCAGGCATGGGGGTCAAGACTCAGTGTAGGGGATGCGGGAAGGCCCGGTACCCGGCCTGTGTAGAACGTTTTCACACTACCCGTTGCAAAATGGGCTCTTCCGAGTACAATTCCTGCTGATGACTTCCAAAATATCCAGCGCCTCCGCTCCCGCCTCCGTCGCCTCCTCCCGCCTAACCGGTCCCATCACGATGTCCATCGACATCGGCGGCTCCGGGCTGAAGGCCATGCTGCTCGACGCTTCGGGCACGCCAATCAGCGAGCGCCAGCGCGTCAAGACCCCTGCCATACCCACCCCGGAGGCTGTTCTAGCCGCTCTCGACGAACTCCGCGCAATGATGCCAGCCTTCGACCGTGTTTCCGCCGGCTTTCCCGGCATTGTGAAGCGCGGCGTGACCTTTGGAGCGTTCAACCTGCACCCCCTATGGGCAGAGGGCTTCCCTCTGCAATCGGAGATCGAAAAGCGCTGGAAGAAACCGGTACGGGTGGGTAACGACGCCGACGTGGCTGGCTACGGGGCCATACAGGGCGAAGGTGTGGAACTGGTGCTCACGCTCGGGACGGGCCTGGGCGGGGCGCTGTTCACCAATGGCCACCTGGTCCCCGGTCTGGAGATTGGCCACCACGTCTGGCGGAAAAAGGGAATCACCTACGAGGACCACCTGGGACGCCGGGGCCTCGACAAGTTTGGCAAGAAGGAATGGAACAAGCTGCTCAAGGAGGCGATTGCCTCCACCGAGGCGCTGTTCAACTGGGACCACCTCTACCTGGGCGGCGGCAACACCAAGAAGATCGACTTCGATCCGGGACCCAAAGTGAAGATTGTCTCCAACCAGAGCGGAATTCTGGGCGGCGTGGTGCTGTGGAGAGATCAGGCGTAACAAAGGAGCACTCGGATCGGAACGCGGGGCGTTTGTTTTTGAGCGTTTTCGGAAGGCGCTGATCATGAAAGAGACAGAGTACTTCTGCTGCTTCTGCGGCCAAAAAATCGGCCACAGTCTCCCGGACCCTTGCTTCCTGGATTTGAGAACCAACCGCGACGAGGACGAAGTACAAGAGCTTGCCTGCCACGCAGAATGCCTGGACAAGGTAGCTTATCCCGAGTTTCAACTTCTCACTCAAATTTGAGAAGTTGAAACTCGATCGGGATGAACCGTCTCAGAGGTCAGTGAAGCGCTGATTTCGCGCGGCTGTCTCTGGGCCCGATTCTGAACTTGGCACTCCGGCATCCCACATGCCGAAGCAATGGAGAGACTCTCTCTTCGGAACCTAGGATTTGGCAGGCGGTTTGAGCCCCAGTTCGCGCATGGCAATCTGCAGATCCGCCCAAGCCTCTTTTTTTTGGCGAGGATCGCGCAGGAGGTACGCAGGGTGGTACGTGACGATGAGTTGCGTGCCGCGGAATGCGTGTACACGACCACGCAAACCAGCAAGGGGCTGACGCACGCCCAGCAGATAGGTGGCGGCGGTTGCGCCCAGAGCTACGAGCACCTGGGGGCGTACCACGTCGATCTGGCGGAAGAGAAATGGCGTGCAGGTGGCGCCCTCTTCCGGGGCGGGAGTACGGTTGCCGGGTGGGCGGCACTTGACCACGTTGGCAATGTAGACCTGATCGCGCCTGAGGCCCATGGCGTTGATCATGTTGTTGAGCAACTGACCGGCCTTGCCGACAAAGGGCAAGCCCTGCGCGTCCTCATCGGCTCCCGGGCCTTCACCGACGAACATGAGCCGTGCGGCCGGGTCCCCGTCGCCGAAGACCAGCTTGTTGCGGCCGGAGTGCAACGGGCAACGGGTACAGTCACCGATCTCGTCGCGGATCAGTTGGAGGGCGGCGGCGCGGCCGGCCGGAGGAACGGCGGCGGCGATTTCAGGAGGCGTGGGTAACGGCTTGCGGGGCGGAATCGGTGGATCCTCCTGAGGAAGCGGCTGGGAAGCTGCCGCCTCGGTCATGAATGCAGGCTCTGGAACGTCCAGTTTTGGGTTTTGCTGCGGCTCCGACGCGACCGCGATCTGGGCCAGCAGACTCGGATCCACCGGCCGACGATAGAAGTCGGTGAGGCCGAGGTCGCGGTAGAAGCGGATTCGGGCGAGGAGTGCGTCGCGGGTTGCTGAATCAAGCTGAATGGCCAACGCAGCCTACTCCACAATTAATTGACGCCGAGCGGCAGCCGGCTGAACCGTCTCGCCGAGCACCCGGTCCTGCCTGAATTTCTCATCGACATCGTCATCCAGTTCCACGACCACCGAACGAGGCCGGCGCAGGGTGAGAATTTCGTCGAGGATGCGATCGGCAAGCTGACGTTTCGGCATCTCGGGCATTTCAATGGCAGTGGCGGCGGTGAGGAATGTGGCGGCGTTAAAGTCCGAGTCGAAACCCAGCCCTTCCTTGGCCACATCGTTGACTACAATCGCATCGGCGCCCTTGCGCAAGAGCTTGGCGCGGCCGTTTTCCATGCGGTTTTCGGTCTCGGCGGCAAAACCAACAATCAACTGACCGGGACGGCGCTGGCGGGCCACCTCGGCCAGAATGTCCTCGGTGGGAGCCAGTTCCAGCGTCAGAGGGCCGGAACGCTTGAGCTTCTGATCGGAGACGTTGACGGGACGGTAATCGGCCACTGCGGCGGCCTTGATGATCAGGGTGGATTCGGCAACACGCGCTAAAACGGCGTCGCGCATTTCTCCCGAGGTGGTCACCTTCAGCAATTCGCAGTGCGCAGGAGGATGCAGGGCCGAAGGCCCGCTGACCAGGATCACCTTGGCTCCGCGGCTCTGCGCCGCGTCGGCCAGAGCGTAGCCCATTTTGCCGCTGGAGCGGTTGCCTAGATAGCGGACCGGATCCAGAGCCTCGCGCGTGCCGCCGGCGGTGACCAGCACAACCTCGCCGGCGAGGTCGTGGCGGCGACCCAGAATGCTCATGGCGGCTTCGGCAATGGCTTCGGGTTCGGCCATCCGTCCTTTGCCGACCACACCACATGCCAGCTCGCCGGTGCCCGGCTCGACAAAGCGGACGCCGCGCTGGCGGAGGATTTCAAGGTTGGCCTGGGTCGCTGGATGGTCCCACATGTTCACGTTCATGGCGGGAGCGACCAGGACAGGCGATTGCGTGGCCAGGTACAAGGTGGTGAGGAAGTCGTCGGCGATGCCGTGGGCGAATTTGGCCAGGATGTTGGCGGTGGCCGGAGCCACGATCAGGGCGTCGGCCCATTGCGCCTCGCCGATGTGCTCGATGGAGGAATCGTAGGCTCCATCGCTGGTGCCCGTGTCGTCCCAAAGGCTGGTGATGACCTTGTGGCCGCTGAGGGCGGCAAAGGTAAGCGGCTGCACGAAACGGCAGGCCGATTCCGTCATGACTACATGGACTTCCAGGCCTTGGCGCTGGAGAACGCGCACCAATTCGGCCGCCTTGTAGGCAGCGATTCCGCCGGAGACGCCGACCGTAACTCTCATAGCTCGATTGTAGCCGTTTTCAATTATGGAAGGTGCGGAGCAGAAAGCGCCTGACCAGATCAGAGTTTTTGACCACGCGCGATTGGGGTTGAAGATAAACTCTTTCCCTACGCCAGGTGAAGAGAATCGAGCCACGAGAGACAGCGAGCGCTGGCGTTCGACGAGCACGGCTCAAAAAAACATAAGGTTTCTTCCCTGTTTTCTCCCTGTTTCTTCCGGTTTCCGAGAGGCAGGATCGGTCTTTCTCCACTTGTAAAGCTTTATATATCATCAATTTACCAAGATGAAAGGCGAACAAAAGAAGAACGCACCCCCCGGGGGAGGGGGGTGCCCCTTTTCGGCCCTTCAGCGGCCCCGGTTTCTCCGCCGAAAACCGGGGCCGGGCTGGTTATCTTCATTGTGCGCGAGATCCGTTTAATTAACTGCAAGCACCTGCCGTGGGGCCACTCGCTTCGGCCACCTTGTATGTTGCGTTCAGAGGCGTGAGGATGGTTTCACGTTTCGGCGGCAAGGCCGTAGCCACCTTAGGCCACCCCTGGTTGAGCCTGTACCGCAGATCGGCCGCCGCCCCTCTGTTTGTAC